>Ga0187892_10008545_pt1 | contig 13965 bp, 10 predicted proteins | sample MA1701073metaG_FD_139345 | JGI IMG/M metagenome (GOLD analysis project Ga0187892, IMG submission 139345) | Bio-ooze microbial communities from a basaltic lava cave in the Kipuka Kanohina Cave System on the Island of Hawaii, USA - MA170107-3 metaG ...
CCAACTCGACGGCGTCGGGGCTCGACATGCCCCGAACCAATAGCACCTGGGGGTCAGCGGGCGCCAGTACCCTCGCGTCAGCCCAGGTCAGGACCTACGTGGAGCGACTTTGTGGTGGCCCTGGGGTGGCCGCCCCGTTGGTCTGGTGGACGCTCAACGGGTCGAGCTCCTCGCCGGACAGTACGGCCACCTCGACGGCCCCGGTTTCGGGCAGGGCGGCCAGTTCGGTCGCGTCCGAAGCCGAGCGGCTGCGGGCGAGGTGCAGGAGGGCGTGTGGGTCTTGCCACCGCCGAACGGGGTGCGCAGTTGCAACACCCGGTCGCCGTCGCCGCCGGCCAGGACGCCAAGCACGTCGCCGAGCAGCCGCCGCAGGCCCTCGGTGAAGTACGTGGCGCCGAAGAACCGCTCCGGCCGGGCGTACACCTCGGGAACCCCCGGCGCCTGCCGGAACACTTGGGCCAGGTTGGCGGCGTAGGTCCCCATGTCGAGGGCGCCGCCGGCAACATCGGGGTGCGGCCGCGCCACCTCCGTCCACGGCGTAAGCCGGTAGGCGCCGCTGGTCATGCTCACAAGTGTGTCGCGCCAGGAGCGCGGTTCCGTCTCAGCGCCATGACGGCAGCCGGTAGAAGGTCACTCCCGCCGCGTTGACGACCGAGTCGGGCAACAAGGACTGCCGGATGATCGCGTCGCCGAGAGTGAAGGTCGCCGTGACTGCCTGGCGCAGATCGTCGGACCGGCGATTGGGCGGAAAGACGGCGACCACCCGCTTCTGGGGCCGCAGTCGACGCAAGGCGTGGACGGCCGGGCAGAGGTCGCTGTCCGCCGAGAGCACGAGGGCCGTGTCGTAGCGGTCGTTGACGGCATCCTCCACCATCGCGACGGCGATGTTGACATCGGTCTCCTTCTCCTCGTACGTCCGCCACGTAGAGTTGCAGCGGAAGCAGGTCCGGCGCTTCTCCCGAAAGCGACCGAGCGTGACGTCGACCTGCGTTGCCGCGCGTAAAGCGCCCAGGAAGGCGCTCTGCCGGGCTCGGGCGGCCGGGTCGTTGCGCACCGTGGCGGTGAAGTACCGGACGGCCACGAGGTTCTGGCCCGGCTTGAGGAGCCGCTGCGCCACCGCCCGCAAGTCGAGCCATAGGTACTTGCGGCCGTGCTTGGACTTCAAACCGTTGTAGAGGTTGAAGCCATCGATGTAGACGGCCACGCGGTCCATCGTTGCCAATACGGCACTCGCTTCGTATACTTTGTGCACACCCCGCCAGTGGTTCTTCCGCTGGCCCGACGGCCCCCGCTCGGCGGGGGCCGTTTCACGTTAGTCACGGCGCGACGGCACCGGGCGGACCAGGGCCGTACGAGGTCGCGAGCCGCCGTGCGTGGGGTGCCCTTCATGACCGCGCCGGGCCGGAGAAAAGGTTCTCCTCGACGAGGCGGCGCCACGAGCCGAGGAGTCGCTCGGCGGCCACGGCCTCGGGAGCCTTGGTCTCGCCGTTGGAGGAGCGGAGGGCCTTGCCCGCCAGGGCCTGCACGACCGTGCGCAGCAGCGCCCCGTCGGGCTGGGCCGCGGCCAGGTAGTCCTTCAGCTCGCTCGGCCGGTACTCGGCCCGCCACAACACGCCGTGGGCCACGTCGATGAGCGGGCCCCGGAGGGACGGTGCATCGCCCGGGAGTCCAAGTTGTGGGTTCTCGCCGCGCACCTCGAAGTCGCACAGGGCAACGGTGGAGCCCGACTTCTTCATCAGCGCGTCGTGGCCGGCGGTGAGGCCGCGGGGACCGTCGAGCTCGACGCCCGTCATGTAGGCGAGGTTGTTGGCCTCGGCGAAGGGGACGGCGACATAGCCGTAGCTGAACTGGGCGGCGACATAGAAGCGTGTGGTGGGGTCGGCGCCGGAAAGGCCACCGAAGATGGCGTCGAGCACCCGGTTCTGCACGATGGCCAGGAACCGCTCGGAGGGCAGGGCCTCGCCGTTGTCCTGCTCGACCCGCTCGTAGCGGGTGAACGCCCGCAGGCCCGCGCCTACCGTGGCGATGACCAGGTCGGAGCCGGTGATGCCGGCCTGGAACAACCGGGCCAGCCGCTCCTCGATGATGCCGCCCAGCTCGGCGGCGACGTCAGACTCGTAGCCCGTGCCCGCATCCGGATCGCGCTTGCGGGCCACAAGGAAGATCGACGAGGCAAGGGCGGCGCTGTTCTGGCCGCGGGAGCGCTCGGGCATCTCGGTGTCGAGCGGCCACGCCTCGGTGATGACGAACCCGGCTCGCCGCAATGCGTCAACTAGCGTCGACCACCCGAGGGTGGTCTTGTGGGCGTAGATGCAGACGAGCGGTGCGCCAGGTTTGAGGACGCGATGGGCCTCGGCGAACGACTGAGCCATGAGAGCCTCATAGATGCGGCGCGCTTCGTCGCGGTCGCCGCTGTGACGGTGAGCGACAGAGACCGCCTCGTTGCGCTTGGGCGTCAGCTCGCCACCGAGGTGGTCGGGGTGGAGGAACCCCACGGACCGCTTGAGCCACACGTAGAAGAAGTCGGACAGATCTGCGTAGCTGATGTTGTCGTAGTAGGGCGGGTCGGTGACGACCGCATCCTGGGATGCGCCGGGGAGCGGGACGTCGGTCGCCGAAGCGCGCCCGACTCGGGCGCCGGAACCATTGCCCAGTCGGTCGAGGATGTCTGCCGAGTTCTCGAGGTACTCACCGACGTCACCGAGGGATCGACCGAATGGGTTCGTCTCGACGAAGTCCCACACCATGGGCAACGCCTGGCGAGCGAAAGTGTTCGTCGCCCCCTCCGCACCGTTGTCCCATCGGCAAATGACCGAACACCGGTCACTCGTTCGATCGAGTACCAGGCCCAGGCAGGTGGCAACGGCAGCAGCCCTCTCCGTGTCAGCCGCCCCGACCAACTCCTCGTAGACCTCCCGGACGCCAGAGGCGAGGGTGCAGAGGGTGACGAGCTGGCGGCGCGTGAAGAGGTCGCGGAAGCGCGTGAGCCCGTACAAAGGCACGATGATCGCCTGGGTGTAGCTGGCCGCCAGCGGCTCGCCCGGGGGCTGAACGTTGAGGGCGGCGAGGCGGCGCTCGCACTCGGCGTCGTCGGGCAGGGGGTAGGCGCCGGCGGCCAGGTAGTCGCGTCCCCGGCCCGACGGCTTGAGCACCACGGCGGCCAGGGGGGCGGTGCCGAGCCTGCCGGCCACCCCCTCGGCCTTCACGTAGGCGGCGGTCACGGTCGCCCCGCAGATCGGGCAGGTGGCCTGGCCCCGGCTGGAGCCGGCGGCGGGGTCGAAGCCGAGCCCGGCCTGGGTCGCCGCCTCGACCACCTCGTAGCGCACGACCAGCGCCGCGCGGTCGACAACCGTCCGCAGGGCGACGCAGCGGCCCTTCTTGCGGGCCAGCCAAGTCTGGCGCACCAGGGGCACGCGGTGCTCGCCGAGGGCGGGGTTGGGGCAGCGGACCGTCCTCGTCCAAAGGTAGGCGAGCGGCCGCCGCCCCCCACCCTCGCCGCCTCCGAAGCGCTGCTGGCCTTTGCCCGGCCCGACCGGCGGGTAGAGGTCGGCAAGCTGCTCCCACGCCCGGTCGACCCAGACCTTGCCCCAGCGGCGAACGTCGTCGGCCAGGCCGGGAAAGCGCTGGGGGTACTCGAGCATGCAGCGCTCGATGAGGTGGGCCACGGGGTTGAGCTCCACGGCCGTCGCCTCGCAGCCCAGCCGGGCTGCCTCCAGGGGGATGGCGCCGCCGCCCGCGAACATGTCCAGCACCTTGGGCGGCGCCCCGCCGTTGGCGGCCAGCACCTCCCGCCGGGCCTGGTCGATGGCCGAGGGCGGCCCGCCCCAGCGGCACAGCGCGTCGAAGAACGCCGCCTCGTCCTCCGGCTTGCGGTCACGCCCCTCGGCCGGCACCAACGCCCGCGTAGACCGCGGCCCGAGCCGCGGCCAGGGGCCGGCGGGCCCACCACAGGTGGAGCTTCCTCGGGTGGGTCGCGGCGTGGCCGATCTTCTCCCGCTGGGCCACGGCGTTGATCGCCTCGATGGGCAGGAAGTCCTCGATGAGCCGCCGCTCGCCGTTCATTGGACATCGAACAAGGTGGCCGTGCCGCTGGGCTCGAACGCCGCGGGGCTCGCCCCGTGAAGTAGCGCGAGGACCTCGTCGCGCACTGTCTCCGACGGCAACGTGAACTGCACAAGCTCAGGACCCGATGAGACGACCAGCGTGATCCTCGACTCGATGCCCCTCAAGGGACGGGCAACGAAGTCCTGGCACGCACGGAGGAGGAGCCTGTAGTCGTCGCGGTCCCGCCAGAAATCCGTGACGCCCAGCGTCGCGTCGTGCAGCAGTCGATCCATGCGCATGACCACCGGCCCGGGCACATCGGCCCGGCCAACCGCGGACTTTGCCGCGTTCAGCACGTTCGCACCCAGCACGGCCTTGCCAAACGCCGCGAGCTGGGGATCCTGCCCACCGGCGACGTCGGGCACCCACGGGATCAGGTAGAACGGCCGCGGGTCCTCGCCGGGCGATGAGAACGAGACGATGCGCACCCGGTTGGCAAGCGCAGCCGCAGCGGGTGGCGGCCACTCGTCGACTTGGCCTGCATCGACCCACACGCCGTCGTCCTCCGCGTGCAGCCCGAGCGTTCCCGCCCCTCCGGGTGCGACCCCCTCCTCCCGCAGCCGCTCCTGAGCACCCAAGAGCGTGACCAAGAGCATGCTGTGCTCCGGCGCGACGGTGAGATAGGCGACGTAGCCCGGCCGATCGGGGTTCACCGGCAAGCCGAGAGGCCCGTTCAGCGAATGCGCGGCAGCGAGCAGCTTGACGACTTGGCGCTCGCCTGCACCGCCGGACCCGAAGCCCTGCGCCTTGCATTCGACGACCAGGAAGCTCGGGTCGGTGTGGTGCGCGAGCACAACGTCCGGCTTCGGTGCGTCGGCGCTTCCCACCAGCATGAGCAGCGCGGGCCGGGCCGACGGCGCCGCCGGCAGCGGCGGGCCGACGGCGTGCAGCTCGTAGCCGGCCCGGCGCAGGACCGGCTCGATGGGCGCCGTGGGCGGGAGCGGTTGCACGGTCCAGAGCACGACGTTCAGCTGGAACACGGGATCGGCCAGCAGGACGTCCGTTGCGACCTTCACCCGGCCAGCTCTTCCTTCACGACCGTTGCGACGGCGTCCTCGTAGCGTTCCTCGCCCAGCCACGCCTCGACGGCGGGGTCGAGGAAACGCTGCACGTTGGTGACGAGCCGGTGGATCGTGTTGCCGCAGGTGCCCGCCGGAAGCACTGCGAGAAGGTGGTGCGCGCTTACTTCGAGGAGAAGCGGCTGCCACAGGTGGTGGTCGATGGCGCTGATGTGAGCCTTCGTCTCAGCCAGACGGAAGACGTACCCCGACAGGCGGAACCGGTTGGGCCGACGCTCGAACACCGCGCTCAGCCATCGCTCGAACGTCGCCGCGCTCAGCGGTGAGCTGAACCGCATGAAGACGGGAGCGCCCCGCAACCGGAACCCGCCACCGGCGCTCGAAGCCTCGGCCGAGAACCAGAGGAGGTTCTCGGCCGCCTCTGTCAGGCGTCGGTAGACATCGGTGACGAACACCACCTGTTGACGGTGGTCGGCGAAGGAGTCGCTGCGGTTGGTGACCTTGCCGTCGTGGTACAGGACGTGGCCGCCCCGGCCGGCCGCGGGCAGCTGGAGCTGGACGAGTGAGTGGAATGGACGATAGGTCTCGGCAAGCCGCTCGAGGCTCTCGCTGATGACGCCGATCCGCTCCACGAGCATCGAGCGGGACGTGCGTCGCTCAACTTGCGGGGCGTCTTCGGCTTGGAGGACGTTCGGCGCGGCATCGACCTCATCGTCAATGGGGAGAGCCATCAGGTCGTCGCGGTCGTAGAAGGCCTCGTGCTCGAAGGCCATCCGGGTGTACCGGCCGGGATCAGCGGACGCCTTCACGTACTCCCAGAGCTGACTGAGGGTGGGCGCAGCCAGCCACAGTCGGTCGAGCCAGGGGCTGGCATCGACCGTCCGGCGGACCCATGCGTCGCTCTGGGCCGCGGGGAGCTGGGTGTAAAGGACAGGGTGGCGCTCGTTGACGACTTCGATCAGGCCCACGATGCCGCCCGCGGCCAGGTCGTGGACCTCGAACAGCGACTCGTCGTCCACCGGCTGAAGCCGCACGCGGCTACGCGGGAATCGGTCAGCCAGCGCACGGGGATCGTGGCCGTCGCGAACCGTTTCGAGCATGTACGTCTTGACCAGAGCACGCGGCGACTGTCCCTCCGCAAGCGCGTCAACCGTGCCGGCCGACCAGCCGTCGAGGTAGTCGAAGTACTCCCGCCGGGAGCCGAGCTCAGGCAGCAAGCCTTCGGCGGTGGTCACGAACCCATCGTTGCAGCTTGCTCGACACTGTCGCCGGGCACCCGGTAGCCGGTGACCTGGGCGATCTCCTGCACACCCCGCAGGCGGGTCGCCGGGTCCTGGATGGTGACGAGGCGTTCCGAGCCGGACCCGGCCCCGTAGACCACGTAGAGCCAGTAGCCGTCACCGAAACGCTGGGCGGCGTACCACTCGGTGCGGTAGAGGCCGACGTCGCCGGCGGGCGCCGACCGCCCCTTCACCTCGATGCGGCGAACCTCGACCTCGCCGGTCTCGTCGTCGTAGGCCACGGAGCGGATGTCGAACCCGGACCCGTCCCGGGCGGACGAGACATCGGTCGGCTCCCGCCCCTGGGAGCGCTCGTAGGCCATCACGTGGTCCATCGCCGCTTGCTCGACGGCGGGGTCGGGCCGGAGCGTGCTGACCTCAGGATCGTCGGGCCGCCGGGGCGGGCTCACCGCCGCGGCCCCGAGGTAGGTCACGGGCCCGGGACGTACGACCCCGAGGCGGGCGAACCCATCGAGCTTGGAATGTCGCCGCCGTCCCAGTTCGGCGATCCTACGCTCCGTGTCATCACGCAGGAGCCGGTACTGCTCGTCGCCACGGTGCATGCGCTCGTCGTAGTCCGCCCACCGGCGCTCCAGGACCCGCCGCTGGGCGTCGATCGCCTCCTCGAGGTAGCGGCTCCGCACCTCGGCCTGGGCCACACGGCGTCGCCGCTCGGTATCGGTAGCCCGCGCCTGGACTCCGGCGCGAACCCAGTTCGTGACGGCCTGAACAGAATCAGCGCTGGGCGCAACGGCGGAACGGTCGGGGTCGGGTGTGAGGTCGTGGAGGACGTCGGGGGACGCGACCTCGTAGGCGCTCTCCCTTTCGTCGAGCACCGCCACCATCTCGGCGTGCGCCGTCTCAGCCTCACCGCTGGTGCCCTCGCCGACGACCTCGAAGGTCAGGAGGTGGACGCAGTAGGGAGTCGTCGCGGCGGGGTCCACGAAGGCCGCCACGGAGCCGGGCACGCCGGAGCTTTGGAGTTGCCGTTCGAGTGACTCGGTGGCGGCCGCGAACAGGGGGTGTCCGGGCGAACAGAGAACAGCGTCCTCGTGCTCAGGCCGCTCTCGTTCCTCCTTGCGGAAGGTCAGCTTGCGGTACTCCGGACGGGGAGGACCGAGGCGCCGGACCGAGCGGAGATCGTCGCTACGCAGGGCCACCGGCACATGCTCAGCGCGATAGAGGCCGTCGGCGCGGCGATCGACTTTGAGCCGGACCCGCTGGGAAGTTTCAAAGAAGAACGCCTCCACGTACTCGGGCATCAGCCGGCGCTCCTCCGACGCCCAGTCGCGCTCCCGAACCCAGCTGATGTCGATGGTCCGCGTCGCCTGGGCGATACCGATGTCTCGCTCGTACTCCCGGAGCAGCTCGGGGGAGAGTGAGGTGATCTCGTCGAGCGACGCCTCCAGGCGACGGGGGTTGGCCAGCGTGTCACGCAGGAGGCGCTCGAAGTCGAGGCCGTTAACCGCCAAGAGGTCGCCGATGACGTCGTAGACCCGCCCCTGGAGGGCGGCGCGCATCTCGTCGAGCTTCCAGTGGAGGCGGTCGAGGAGCTTGCCCTCGACCGTGTTGGTGGCGCAGAAGTTGAGGACGAGCACGTCTGATTGCTGACCGATGCGGTGGATCCGGCCCATCCGCTGCTCCAGCCGCACGGGGTTCCAGGGCAGGTCGTAGTTGATCATCAGGTGGCAGAACTGCAGGTTGATGCCCTCGCCTGCCGCTTCGGTGGCCACGCAGATCTGGTGCCGGGTGCGGAAGTCGTGCTGGATGTCCTTGCGCTGGGTCGGGGGGTGGCCTCCGTGGATGGTGCAGACGGAGAAGCCCCAGTCCCGCAGGTGGCGCTCGAGGTAGGAGAGCGTGTCCCGGTGTTCGGTGAAGATCAGCAGCTTGGCCCGACCGTCCCGAAGCTCGGACATCGCGGAGCCGGCGAGACACTCGCGCAGAGCCACCAACTTGCGTTCCTCACCCAATGCGATCGTGTCGTCGGCCCGGCCGACCAGCCGCCGCAGCTCGGCGATCTCCGTATGCAGTCCTTCGATGTGCTCGGCGGCCGTCACCTCGGTGGCAGCCAGATCCTGTGCGTCCTCGTCGGCGTCGTCAGTGCCCGTCTCGTCGTCGGCCGCGTCGATGACCCGGAGCTCGGCGAGGCGCTTCCGACATTCAGCCGGGTTCATTCGCTCCAGCTCGTCGGCACGCTCGGTCAGGCGTTCGGCTCGCTTGTGGAGCGACGATCGGATGGCTCCGAGACTGGAGGCCAGCCGCCGTTGCAGCACGGTGCGGGCCAGGGCGATGGCGTTGCCCCGGCTGCCCGGCGAGGCGCCGAGGAACTGCCCGATGTAGGCGGTGACCTCGTGATAGAGCCCTTCCTCCGGCGGCGAGAGCGTGAACGGTTGCGTGACGACCCGGCGGTCGACGAAGAGCTTCCGGCCCTGCTCGTCGATCAGGTCCTCCTTCTGGCGCCGGAGGAAGTACGGGCAGTCGGGCAAGGCGATCTGGCGGCGCACCAGTTCGGGCGTGGAGAACTGGTCGGGGTCGAGGAGGCCGAGGAAGTTGGTGAAACGATCCTCGTCGCCGGAGTGAGGCGTGGCCGTGAGCAGCAGCAGCCGTTCGGTGCGCTTCGACAGCTCCTCAACGAGGGCATGCCGGCGCGTGCGGCGCACCCCGTCGACCTCGGTGACCGCCGAGCACTTGTGGGCCTCGTCGACGATGACCAGGTCCCAGTCGGCGCGCAGGAGGCCGGGGGCGACGTCGTCACGCTTGGCAAAGTCGAGCGAGGTGACGACTTGGCCGTAGTGCTGCCACGGGTTGCCTCCGAGCTGCCAGCGGACCTGCGAGGAGGACACGACCTCGAACCGCTCGTCGAACCGGTCGTGCAGCTCGTCCTGCCATTTGGACGGTCAGCGGGGCGGGAGCGACGATCAGGGTGCGATCGACGACGCCGCGGAGCTTGAGTTCCTTGAGGAGCAGGCCGGCCATGATCGTCTTGCCGGCGCCAGGGTCGTCGGCGAGCACGAACCGCAGCCGGGCCTGCGGCAGGAGATGGCGATAGACCGCCTCGACCTGATGGGGCAGGCCACGGATCCCGGAAAGCGACACGGCGAAGTACGGATCGTGCGCGAAAGCCAGCTTGATGCGGTGGCTCTCGACCCAGAGGAACAGGTCGGCAGGCGCAACGACGCCTGCCTCGCCGGGGCCGGTGGCGAGGGCCTCCTCGAGCTGGTCGGGCGTGAGCGTGGTCTCGCTCGGTGCGCCCGCGCTCGTGCGGACCCGGACCAGGAGCATGCCTGGGCTTATCGGTTCGACCGCCTCGACCCGGACCGGCGCCGAGAAATGGCCCTTCAGCTCGACCAGGCGGTTCCGCGCTCGCTCGCCCAGGTCGGCCATCGTGGCTGTCACACCCCCCGCATAGTCTCGGCTCCGTCGCTTCCCCCAGAGTACGGCCCTGCTACCTGCGGGAGAATCCGATGCGCCTGGTGGTGCGAAGGGAAGGCGAGTTGTACCGGTTGTGGATCGAGCACGGCGGCGTCCGCCGGCCGCTGCTTGTCCCCGGAGAAGTGCCGACGTGGGCCGGCGGATGGGCCGGCGAGGACGGGCTGGGCGGGTACACCGCCGAGCAGGCCGTCGAAGCCCTACGGGCCTTCGGGCTGTCCCGGGCTACTGCGGAGAAGGCACTGAAATAGGGCCCGCCATCGCGGGCCGGCACCGGCCGGTTCTTGCTGGGCTCGTGCTTGTCCATCGTGAAGTACAGCGACTTCACGAGCGACCTCGTCGATAACCCAGATCCGGTTCGCGGGCCAGTTGGAGAACGTAGGTCGTCCTCCGCAGCCGTGGGGAGAGTAGGGTGCGAGCGCCGTGATTCGGGATCCCCCGGCCGACGTGATCACAGCACGCGATCGCCTTGCGAGCCTGCTCACGAGCCTCGACGGGCCCGGCTCGTTCTGCGCAAGCAGGCGGGCGCGGCCCGACGATCTGCACATCGAAGTGCGAGGCGTAGGACCGCTTCGCCTCCCGGTGACGAAGGACCAAGCGCAGGCTCTGATTCGTGTCGCCAGGCCGGCGCGGTACGGCTTGGGGGAGGCGACGCTCCTCGACCCTCGGGTGCGCGACACCTGGGAGGTCCCCAAGAGCCGGGTAAGGATCGACCAGCGCCGCTGGAACAAGACGCTCTTGCCCGTCCTCGACCAGCTCCGCGCCGACCTCGGGCTGCCTGATGCGTGCCGCATGAAGGCTGAGCTGCACTCGATGCTCGTCTACGCGACCGGGCAGTTCTTCGTCCCCCACCAGGACACCGAGAAGTCCGAAGGCATGATGGGGTCGCTGGTGGTGACACTGCCGGCGCAGTTCACCGGTGGTGGGCTCGTCGTGGCCCAAGGGCCCAGCCGGGCGACGTTCCGGTCCTCGAAGGACCAGTTGTCGTTCGTCGCGTTCTATGCCGACTGCCGCCACGAGATCAGGCCCGTGCGCTCGGGTTACCGGGTCGTGCTCACCTACAACCTCTCGGTCAGGGGCGACACCGCGCCCGTCATTCCGGAGGTGGCGCCCGCCGGGCTCAATGCCCTGGCTGACTGCCTCCGGCAGCACTTCACGACGGCGCCGCCCCGGCCGTCATGGCAGCGCGACGGCAAGCCGTCGCGCCCGCCGGACCGACTCGTCTACCTGCTCGACCACGAGTACACCGAACGGGGTTTGTGCGGGGCGCACCTCAAGGGAGTTGACGCCGTGCGCACGGCGGCACTCCGGGCGGCGGCTGAGTTTGCCGGCTGCGAGTTCGTTCTGGCGCTGGCCGACATCAGCGAGACCTGGAACGCCTACGAGCCCGAGCGCTACCACCGGCGCTCCTGGCGAACGCGGTATCAGCACTGGGACGACGACGACGAGGACGACCATGATGCCCCGGGAGACGCCTACGAGCTGGAGGGGCTGGTCGAGTCGAGCGTCACCCTCGACCATTGGACCGACTGGTCAGGGGAGCGGGCCGAGGGGATCGTCTCGTCGGTCGGGGACGACGAGGTGTGCGCCGCGACACCGACGGACCACTTCGAGCCGTACGCGTCCGAGTACGAACCGTACATGGGCAACTACGGCAACACCCTCGACCGCCAGTACCGGCGGGCCGCGCTCGTGCTGTGGCCACGTGACCGGGCCTTCGCCGTACGGGCCGAGGCTTCCCCGATGTGGGCGCTCGGAGAGGTCGCGGCACAGCTCAAGTCGGGCGCAATCGACCAGGCTCGGCAGATGGCCACGATGCTGGAGCCGTTCTGGTCCACCGCCGCCCGCGGTGGCCAGCCCAGCCTGTTCGCCCGCGCCCTGCGGGTTGCGGCCGGCCTCGACGACCCGGAGCTGGCCTCAGCGCTGCTCGCGCCGTTCCGGCTGGAGATGATCACCAAGAGCACCGCGGCTTCGCTCGCCGGTCTCGCCGACCGTTACCCGGACCAGTGGCTCGAGGCCGTTGTCGCCCACTGGTCCGGCGACAATCGCCACTGGACCACCAGCTCGGACCGCGCCGCCTGGGTGGCAGCTCTCCCGCCGGTTTGCGGCGCGCTGCACGCCCGCGGAGGCGCCGGAACGAAGGCCGCCCTGCTCCTCGTTGACCGGGCCCACCGGTGGTTCGCGAAGGAGGTCGATGCACGGCGCCGCATGCAGCGCGCCAGTCTCCGGGAGGACGCCCTCGACCAACTGGCGCGACCCCTGCTCGGCCTGCTTACCAGCACTGCCATATTGCGCGCGACCCATGTACGGGACGAGGTCGTGCAGCTTGTTTGTCGCGACGTAGACCACGTCCTGCTGCCACTCCTGACCGGGATGGCGCGGGCAGGCTCGAAGCTGGAACCGCAGGCGCGTGTCGACGCCGGTGTCGACGCGGTCACAGAACACTGCCTCCACCTCGTCGAAGCCCGCCTCGCCCGGCCGCGCCGCGCAGCAGACGACTGGTCGATCGACCTTCCCGACGGCTGCGGCTGCGAGCTGTGCCGCACCCTTCGCGCCTTCCTCGCCGACCCGACCGAGCGCACCCGCGACTGGCCACTTGCTCAGGACCGCCGGCGGCACGTACACGCCAGGATCGACGCCAGCGAACTCCCCGTCCGGCACCAGACCCGCCGGTCCGGGCGACCGTACACGCTGGTCCTCACCAAGACCAGTGACCTGTTGGATCGGGAGGAGAGGCAACGCAGCCGCGACGAAGCCGACGTCCGCTGGCTCCGAACCCAGCTCCTCGGCAGTTCGCCGCCAGGCTGACCGTCGCGCCCTTTCCTGGGCGAGGCGGCGCCGTCGACGGCAACCGCACCGGCCGAGGCGTTTCCTTCGTGGGCGGATGGGGCGGGCGACCGGGTGGGCGAGACCGCCCCGTTTGGTTCACGATGGGCCGGTTCAGTGGCTTGGCCAGTTCGTCTCAACGACAGAAGTTTGTTGCATTGTAGCAAGACTTTGATATGATGAGGCCATGAGTGACGCCGTCCCCGTTGACGTGAAGATCATCCTCGCTGGCATGGTGCTGGTGGCGGTCGCGGCGCTGCGTAAGGCGTACGCGGCCGCCGACGAGGCCGGCCTGCGCGAGTGGGCGGAGGTCCACGGGCTCGAGCTCACCGCGGAGAGCCGGCCGATGGTCGCCTGGTACCTGCGCACGGCGCGCGTGCTGCGGGCGTGGGGCGCCGTCGCCGGGCTGTTGCTCCCGACCGTGATCGAAGGGGCGCTGGGCGGTCCGCTGCGGGTCCTCGGATTCGGCTCCGACGGCACGGCCTCGCCGGGAGCAGTCGTGTTCATCCTCCTCGGGTACCTGGTCGGCGCCTTCTACGCCGAGATCGCCCTCCGGCGCCGAGGCGGGAAGGCGGTGCGCTCTGCGAGCCTCGTCCCCCGCGACATCGAGGACTACCTCCCGCCGCAGGTGCTGTGGCTGCAGCGGGGCCTCGGGGCGGCGGCCCTCGTCGGGGCGGGCCTCATGGCGCTGGTCTCGGTGTTCGAATGGGGACGGCGCGCCGAGCGGCTGTCGTACCCCACCCTGCCCGCGGTTCTCGTGTGGGCTGGGCTGGTCGTCGCCTTCACCGCCGGGCTGGAATGGGTGCAGCGCTGGCTGGTCCGGCGGCCACAGCCGTTCGTGGAACCCGCCCTGGTGGCGGCCGACGACGCCATCCGCTCGCAGTCGGTCCACTCCCTCGCGGGGAGCGGCATCGCCGTGCTTCTCCTCCAGTGCGGGTTCCTGCTCATCGGCTTTGGTGCCTACGCCGGCCAGGCACTGGCCTGGGCGCTGGGAGTGCCCGGGCTTGTGCTGTGCCTGGCGAGCGCCGTTGCCTGCCAGCTCGTCGGGCACCGGTCGTGGCGGGTCCGGCGGCGAGCCGCGGCGCCGGCCCGGCCCGCGCCGGCATGATCCTCCACGTCGACTCGCGGTCCCCGGTCCCCCCCTACGAGCAGCTCCGCCAGCAGGTGGCGGCGCTGGTGGCCGGCGGGGCGCTGCTGCCGGGCGCCCGCCTGCCCGCCATCCGACAGCTCGCCAACGACCTCGGCCTGGCCGGCGGCACCGTCGCCCGGGCCTACCGGGAACTCGAGTCCGACGGCGTGGTCACCAC
>Ga0187892_10008546_pt1 | contig 13963 bp, 15 predicted proteins | sample MA1701073metaG_FD_139345 | JGI IMG/M metagenome (GOLD analysis project Ga0187892, IMG submission 139345) | Bio-ooze microbial communities from a basaltic lava cave in the Kipuka Kanohina Cave System on the Island of Hawaii, USA - MA170107-3 metaG ...
ACCTTCCAAATTGAACCTGTTAGGTCATCTCAAATTTCTCTTGACATATTGCCATCTTATGTCATTGCAAACAAAGACTCTCTTATTACGGTAAATGGCAGCCTTACGGAATCAGATTCTGGATCTCCATTAGTTAACCAAAACGTTATCCTGATGATGGGAGATTCAAGGCATCCTCTAGTAACTGATAAGAGCGGGAAATTTGCTATAACGAAGGCAATCACTTTCTCAGAAGAAAAGCTCTTGGTAACTGCTTCATTTGACGGAAACTTCCCTTACATTCCATCAAATTACACTGCTTACGTGTTTAATTTGCCGCCTTCAAAGGAGACTGCTGCACTTGTATTAAAAATTAAAGATCCTAAAGAAAAATATAATTTCCTTAACCTGCCTTCAGAAATAGCCGTCTTTCAAGATTCTTATGACAATTTAATCACAAAAATTTCTACTGCTAAAAAAGGAGTCTTACTTGATAACAGCACCGTTTGGCTTGGTCTATCTGGAAACCATTACTATCTTGAAGAAATCTATGTCAATGGAAGATTCTTTTTTGCAACCGATTGGAAACAAATTCCTGAAAAGCGTGTAATACAAGAAAATATCCACATCCCTGAAACTGCACAAATTCGATTCCATGTAACAGATGCCACCAACAACCCATTATCTAATGCCATAGTCAAGAATTGGATTTATTCTGCAAAGACAGATGAAACTGGCTTTACTGAGTGGATCAATATGTTGCCAACTAAAACCAAAAAAGAACCATATGTTGCAGTTGGCTCTGCAAGTGATGGTAGGATAATAAAATCAGCACCATTTTTTGTAACCTCTGGAGAAAAAAAAATCATTGAAATGGAAACCAGAGAGCCAGAAGTAATAATTCCATCATGGATAAAAAACAATGCCAAGGAGTGGTCAGAAGGTTCTATTAATGATCAAAGTTTTGCATCTGGCATACAATATATGATAGAACAAAAAATAATTGTAGTTACAACTAGTGTAGGAGCTGAGTCAGCTCAGCAAATTCCTCAGTGGATTAAAAATAACGCAAAATGGTGGTCAGATGAGAAAATATCAAACCGCGACTTTATTTTAGCACTGCAATATCTCATTCAACTAGGTATCATGCGTATATGATGAAGTTTTGCTCATAAACCAGTCTTGTACAGGATGTGCTGCATTTTTGAATAAAACAATAAACATAACTAAAATCAAAAGATATTTCGGATTATGACAGCCACATCTTCCCAAAAGAAGAGTATTCTTATAATAGAGGACAGTCTTGCCGTTGCTACTCTAATACAAGACTTTCTAAAGAAACTTGGCTATCAAAATGTCCATATTTGTGATAGAGGTAGAACTGGCATACAAGTTTTTGAAGAGCTTGTCAAGGCAGGCAAATTACCAATCATACTACTTGATTATACCTTGCCAGATATGAATGCCGATGCAATAATGTCAGAAATATTTACAACGCGTCCCGATGCCAAAGTAATAATAGAGAGTGCAGATGAAAAGACCGAAGACAATATCAAGAACGTTCTCAGATATGGTGCTTATGAGTACCTTGAGAAACCAATCAGGTTTGAAAACCTAAAAAGTGTTATGCAGGTACTTGAGGACGAAGACAAAATTCTTGATTACAAATCTCCAGACACAGATAAACAAATTGGCTCTCTTTTAAATTCGACTGTACAGATTAGCTTGGCAAGAATATCTGAATACTGTAACATGAAAAAGGATGAAGCCTTAGAATACTTGAAGCAATTAGAATCAGATGGCAAAGTAGTTCGCCTTGAGAACATTAAAGAACTTTCATGTAGTATGTGTGGCTCGGTAAAAGTTGGGCAAACCTTTCACTGCCCAGCCTGTAACAGCTCAAATTTCAAACACGGCAAGCTGATAGAGCACTTCAAATGCGGTAATGTTACCCTTGAAGAATCATACAGGAATAGCATTTGCCCAAAATGCCACAAAGAAATTAAGACAATTGGAGTGGATTACAGGGTTCTAGAAAACTACTATATCTGTACTGATTGTGATGATAAATTTGTACAACCATCACAGGAGTATCTTTGCTTACGATGTAACAACAGATTCAAGCTTGATCAAGCAAAATGGACAACAAGCGAAGGTTTTAGGGCAATTAATTTGTAATTCCAGTTAGTAATGCACTAACTTTTACAAGCGTTTGTCAAGTGCCTTTAAAATAATCTGTAGCACCTGCTCAAAATCAAAAGGTTTTAACACATATGCCAAGGCGCCAGCTTTGAGGCATTCCTGCATCGTCTTAATATTGTCACTTGCAGTTATCATAACAATTTTTGCATTTGGATTGGTAGCCATTATTTGTTTAACGGTCTCCAAACCATCTTGTTTTGGCATGGCCAAATCCAACAATAATAAATCAGGTTTTATAGTATTGAATTTTTCAACAGTCTCTATTCCATTAGTTGCTTCAGCTACCATTTTATGATGACCTATTTCTAAAATATCTTTTAAAACCATTCTAACTGCGTCTGAATCATCAGCAACCATTACTCGACCCATGTCTTAATCACATAATTGATCTTTACCTATTTAAGCACAAGTAGATGTTACTGGTTTAATACGTCAGAAAAAGTTTTTTGTAATTTGTTTTTAAATTCTGTAGCATCATTGGTAACGGTCCCATTAAAAATCTCTTTCATAACTAGATTAGACTCTAAAAGAATTTGATGGATGCCAACAAGTGTTCCATTAGCTATAATATGTTTAAGGAGTACATCGGCCATCTTGGCAATGTCACCTACGTCTTTTTGGCCCATCATGGGTGCAAGACCCTTTATTTTGTGCATGTGCTTTTCTATGTTTTTAGCGTGATTTGAAATATCAATGTCATTACTACAGTGTGCCAAAATTTGTTTTAATCCATCTAACTCATCTCGAATTTCTTTTCTAGCAATTCTAAGGAAATTATCAGACAATCAGAGCCCCTGTTAGTGAATCTAAACACTAACTTTTATAGGCTTTATTATAATCACAAAAAATAGATGAAAATCATTCATAAGACGTATACCTTATTGGCTGTTTTAATAGCTGCCGCATCTATTAATTTATTTCTGCTTTTAACAACCCAACAAGAAAGTGAGCTTGATTCGAATGCTATTATTGCTGCAACCGATCTTAAATCTCTGACTGAAAGAATTACTGGTAATGCGAATGCCATCGCTGCAGGAGATGAAGATGCTAGAGAAAGAATAAAAATTAGAATGGGTGAATTTGAGACCATTTTCAACACACTAAGAAGCGGAGGTCAATTAAATAATAATCGAATAGCATCTGTGCCGGCTTCGCTTGATAGTGACTTTGCAAAAATTGCCATTTCTTGGAGTTCATACAAACACAGCACCGAAATAATACAAGTAGAACCAGTCATTAACGACGAAGTAAAGAACGCCTTGACATATGTTTTAGAAAAAAATGGTGAGCTGGTACTAAAAGTAAATGAGATTGAAAGTGAACTCTCCACACTTGACAGAAATTATAACCGACACAAAGAAATATCAATGGAGCTTCTAGAACTTGCAAAATCAATTGGAGAAAATACTCTCCGCATTTCAATTGGAGAAGAAGGAAATGTTCAACCTGCAATTGAGAATGACAGAATCCTTTTTGAAGCAAATCTCAGAAAACTACTACAAATTCCGCTTACAGGTTTAGAGACTGATAGTCTTCAAATAAAATCAGAAAATCTTGAACCGATTCCTAGAGAAAATTCTTCTGCACTTAGGGAGTTGGATCCTTTGTGGGAATCCATTCAGATGAAATTAAAAGTAATAGAATCAAATTCTCTGGTTTCAACGAAATTTGGAACGGCGTTAAGTCAAATACGCAATGATCGAGAGACCGTGATATCTTCAGTTGATGAATTTATAGACAAGTGGCAAGCCATGATAGATGAGAAAGAAAACAATAGAGCAGCTGTTGTACAGGGATTGCTTGTAGGGGACATAGGCGTTTTTCTTATCGTATTACTGTCTATTAGGAGATCATTGAGCCCACTTAGCTCTCTTACCATTGCACTTTCTCGCATAAGGGAGGGAATTTATGGTGAAGAAATTAAGTACAAATCAAAAGACGAGATTGGTACACTTGCTGAAACATTTAACACTATGTCAACTACAATAAAACAAAAAGAAGATGAGGCAAAAAAAATTGAAATAGCAAAAGATGAATTTCTTGCTATGATAACCCATGAATTGAAAACGCCACTAGTACCAATACAAGGGTATGCAGATATTTTACTTGGTGGACACTTGGGTCAACTTAACAAAAATCAAAAAGAAAGAATAGAAGTAATCAAGTCAAGCTCCGCATCACTCTTACAGTTGATATCAGATCTACTTGATGCACAAAAATTAGAACTAGGCCAACTTCGCATAAAGGCACAATCAAATAACGTCAAGTCAACCATAGAAAAAACCATAACAGTAATGGTACCGCAAGCAATTACAGACAATATTGAGCTAACACATAATGTGAAAGAAGACATTTACGCGTTATATGATGATGAACGAATTACGCAAGTCCTTACTAACCTTATAAAAAACGGCCTAAAGGCAGTACAACCAAAAACCGGTAAGGTAGAAATTCTGGTAGAAGACTCACAAAATCAAATCCAAATCTCTGTGAGAGACAACGGAAGGGGTATCCCAGTGGATGTCCTTACAAAGATCTTTAGGAGATTCTATCAGGTAGATACATCCACCACTAGAGAAAAGGGCGGAAGCGGGCTTGGACTATCAATCTGTAAGGGTATAATTGAAGCACATGGCAGTGAAATACATGTTGAAAGTGAACTTGGTCGTGGATCTACATTTTCATTTACTCTTCCCAAAAAACAAAAATCTACAATATAGCATAAACAAGAAATACTTGTAAACAGCGAGAATCATTTATTGAATCTTGAAGATTACGCTGATAAGGCAGTTGAGTTTGCACTTCAAAATGGTTGTCAATATTGTGATGTCAGGGCAGAAACCGCATCTAACAATGGATTTCTTTTAGAGAATGGTGAAATTGAACATTTTACTTCATCAAACGATTCTGGATTAGGCATAAGAGTTCTTGTAGCTGGCTGTTGGGGATTTTATTCAGTTTCTAACCCTCATTCTTTAGAGGAGATAAAAAATGCAGTTCAGGATGCGGTGAAGAGTGCGTTACATTGTTCCATAAATAAAAAACAGAAAGTAAAACTTGCTGATGCCCCAACCTGTGTTGATAAGGTAGATTTTCGAGTTTTAAAAAAGCCCACGATAGAAGAAATGACAAGGCTCGGCTTTGAATGTGATAGTATAATAAAAAGCAAGAAGAGGATAAACAAATCATCAATATCAATGGAATATGAAATGTTTTCAAAATACCTTGCAAACAGCGAGGGCACAAAAATACATCAAAATTTTGTAGACACTATAGCTGAGTTATCTGCCACTGCACACGAGTCTGGATTAACAGAATCGGTAAATACAACAGAAGGAGGGAGGGGTGGAATGGAAATGATACTTGGACAAAACGACATTACAAAAGCAGCTGAATTTATTGCACAAAGAGCCTCAGAACTCATAGATGCAAAAACTGCAAAGGAAGACAAAGCAACTGTTGTAATGAATCCAGATTTTGTTGCACTTCTAACACACGAGATCCTTGGTCATCCATCAGAAGCAGATAGAGTACTTGGAAAAGAGATGGCTTGGGCGGGAGGCGCTTGGTGGGCTGGCAATCTTGGAAAAAAGGTCGGTTCCTCAAAATTAACTGTAATTGATGATCCTACAATACAGGGCAACCTTGGATGGTACAAATATGATGATGAAGGAGTTTTTGCAAAAAGAAAAACACTGATAGAAAACGGTGTTCTACTAAATCATATGCAAAGCAGAGAAACTGCATTCATTTTCAACACCGAACCAAATTCTGGTATGAGAGCTTCAGGATACGAGTTTATGCCATTGATCAGAATGGCGTGCACCTGCATACAACAAGGAGACTGGGATCCGCAGGAAATGATAAAAGAAGTAAAGAATGGTTATCTTATTTCCAACATGAAGATCCCATCAATTGATATGATGAGATACAACTGGAGCATCTCCTGCCAGTTTGCACAAAAAATAGAAAATGGAGAACCCACGGACTTACTACGGGATGTCATAGTAATGGGTACTGCACCTGAATTTTTCAACTCAATTGACGCTTGTGGTAAGGACTTTGCTGTTAGACCAATTACTAATTGCGGAAAGGGAGATCCTATGCAATCTATGAGAATGGGAAACGGTGGACCTCATATACGTGGAATGGCAACTGTAAAAAGTGTAGGCGCATAGATTGTCAAACCAGCTTGATGCATTAAGCTCTAAGGTAATATCTTGTGTCAAGTGTAACCTATCAAAATCAAGAACCAACGCAGTTCCAGGTAAGGGCAATTCTAAGGCAGAGATCCTATTTATTGGAGAAGCCCCTGGCAGAAATGAAGACTTGAAAGGCGAACCATTTGTGGGGTCTGCAGGAAAAATTCTATCTGAAGCCCTAGAATATGCTGGTCTTTCGCGAGATGAGGTCTTTATAACAAACGTGGTAAAGTGCAGGCCTCCAAGTAACAGGCTGCCACTTCAGGAAGAAAAAGACGCCTGCCACGAACATCTCTTAAAAGAGCTGGAGATAATCCGACCAAAAATAATATGCATACTGGGAAATACTGCCTACGGGTCTCTTTTGGGGGGAGACTCTATCACAAAGAACAGAGGCAAAATAATTGAAAAGGATGACCAAGTATATTTTTTAACGATACATCCTGCGGCAGCAATTTACAACCCACAACTCAGCTCTGTGCTAAAAGATGACATGAAAATATTGGCAAAGACAATTGCTAAATTAAAACAATAAGACGAGGCTATCGCATGAGGATGCTTCCACGTTTATTTTATGCAAGAGACACAGTTGATGTTGCCAGAGATTTATTAGGAAAACTACTTGTGCGAAGAATAGATCAAAAAACAATTTCTGGTATAATAATTGAAACTGAAGCCTACCGATACAAGGATGATAAAGCAAGCCACTCCTTTGTAGGAATGACAAAAAGAAACAAAGCTATGTTTGGACAAGTTGGTATCACATATGTCTATTTTACTTATGGAATGCATTATTGTATGAACGTCGTTGCAAAAAGTGATGAATATCAAGCTGGTGCAGTACTTTTACGGGCACTAATACCAAAAGAAGGAATAGATTTTATGATAAAACAAAGAAAGACTGGCGTAATCTCAAATCTTACAAGCGGACCTGCAAAGCTAACACAGGCTTTACAAATAACAAAAAAACAGTATGGTGAAGATCTGACCAAGCGAACCACTCTTTTTATTACAGAGGGTATCAAAATTAAGAAATCTGATGTTATAGCAAGATCAAGAGTTGGCATAAAAAAAGCAACTGATAAGCTGTGGAATTTTACAGTACAAAATTAGCTACTCTTCATCATTTGCTGGTCTGAGTGTCCATGGTGCAATCCTGCCAAGTATTTTTTCCCAGTTGAGACGTAGCATCAATACCACCACTCCTGTTATCATTGCAACAAAGATTGCTGTACCGATGTATATCGTACTTACATCACTTACTCGATCAAGCAATGGGTTGATATACGATACACCAAAGCTTTGTGAGACAACCACTATTGCATAGCTTAGAACGATCTTTCCAGCAAGCGTGGATATGAAAAATCGCAGTGGATTGTATTTTGCAAGTCCTAATGGAACGTATATCAAATCATCAGGTATGGGGGTTGCAGCAGCCACAAAGGCAGCACCTGCACCGTAACGTTTTATCAATCTTTCAAACGGTTTTATTCTCTTGCGAGTTTGCGCATTGATTATCTTTCTGCCACCATAACTTAAGGTAAAGATTATCTGTTTTGCAATTGTGGATGCAACTGCACTGGTTATAGCTATGATATTAAGATCAAACTGATCAGTTGTCGACATTGTAGCTAGAAGTATGAAGGCAGGAAATGGAACAAACGGAATTAAAGAACCAAAAAAACTCACCAATACAAGACCTAGATAACCTACTTCAGGATCTATTGGAAAAATATCGGTTAAATCCACAAGTCAACCACTAAATCTCCCTTATTTAACCAGTTATATGCTAGTAACCGCGTGCAAAAATCACGTTTTCTTTACTTGGTCTTTTACAGTTAATGCAGCTAGACGCCACGCTATTGTTGCCAAAAGGAATTAGCCTAATGTCAGCTCCAGTCAACTCTTTTATTTTTTCTTCACACTTTTGGTCTCCGCACCATGGCGAACTCACAAACATTCCTTTTTCCAGCTCTGACTTGAAAACATCAAAATCTGACACGCTCTTGGTTTTTTCTTTAAGAAAACGCTTAGTCTTTTCAAACATGTTTTGTTGTATGTCATTTAACATAGATTCAATGCCTTCTACTAATTTGTCAAACCCAAGGTCAGTCTTTTTTTGGTCATCGCGTCTCACTAGAACAATTTTGTTCTTAGCAACGTCCTTTGGACCAATCTCTATTCTTAGTGGGACTCCCTTCATCTCCCAATCATGGAATTTGTAACCTGGAGTAAACTCATCTCTAGAGTCCAAATGTGCCCTGATTTTATTTTTTGATAAGGTTTGTACTATATCTTGAGCCTTCTTTAGTACTTGTTCCTTGTCTGACTTAGAATAGTAAATTGGAACAACTATAACTTGAATTGGAGCAACTCTGGGAGGTAAGACCAAACCCTTGTCGTCTCCATGAACCATTATCAATGCTCCAATGAGTCTCCAAGAAACGCCCCAAGATGTTTGCCATGCAAAATTTTCAATGTTATCTTTGTCCAAAAATTTGACATCAAATGGTTTTGAAAAATTCTGACCAAGGAAGTGTGACGTTCCCATCTGAAGCGCCTTGCCATCTGGCATCATTGCTTCCACAGTTGTAGTGTAGACTGCGCCTACAAATTTTTCCTTTTCAGTTTTTTTGCCTGTAATTACTGATATAGCAAGCTCTTCTTCAACAACGCTTTTGTATATTTCTAGTATTGTCATGACCTCTTGTTCTGCCTCTTCTTTGGTTGCATGAACTGTATGTCCTTCCTGCCACAAAAATTCCGAAGTTCTAAGAAATGGCTTTGTGGATTTTATCTCTGCGCGTAGTGCAGTGTTCCAAAAATTAATCTTCAAAGGTAGATCTCTCCAGCTTTTTATCCACTTGGAATACATAGAATACGCCAAAGTTTCCGATGTTGGTCGCAGTGCAAGCTTGTCCCCTATCTCTGTCTCACCAGCGTGGGTAACCCAAAAGACCTCTGGATTAAATCCAGCAAAGTGACTTGCTTCCTTGCTAAGAAGTGATTCTGGAATCAAGACTGGCAAAAAGCCGTTTTCATGCCCAGTTTCTTTTAATTTACCATCAAGCGAATACTTGAGAGATTCCCAAATGGAGTAGCCATACGGTCTTAGAACAATAAGGCCCTTTACAGGTGCATAATCTGCAAGTTCGGCTTTTATTACAACTTGAGTGTACCACTCGCTGAAATTTTCCTTTTTTGAAACCGTTATGCCTATCTCTTTGCTCAATTTAGATCATTTTGAAAAACTGTACTAATGAGCCTTCTGGTTTTTAGAGTGGCTCGCCTTTACAAAGTACTTTACCAGTTATTCTACTTTGAAAATTAGGGCATACAAAACACTGGACAAATCCGATCTCTGTCTTAAACACAGGGCAGTCCACGGCTTCCTCCTTCATTCGTTTCAGCATTTTTGGGCTGACCCCTTTTAATTTTAGCTTACCTTTTTCATCCATCATGCCAGAAGACTTCAGCTCTTCTTTGACATTGTCTGGAAGCTTGTGTGGTTTCGTAGCTGCTTTAATTGGCACTTCATATTTGTGTGGCAGCTCACCCATGGCAAGCAATTAGTAATGTAGAATATATTGCTAATGGTTTATTCATCAGTCGATCACTTAAGATTAATATAATCAGGATTTCTGTTTCAAAACAGAAACTAATTGTTAGCAATTTTTGATGTTGAGGGAGTTCTGCTTGATGCGGAATATCTCCCTATTCTTGCAGAAAAAATAAACAAGCAAGATGAGATCTGGGAAATAACTAGAAAAGGAATTGAGGGAGTGATAGACTGGGAAGAAGGACTTAGAACTAGAATAAACACACTAAAAGGAATAAGTTACGAAACATGCAAAGAGGTTGCAGATTCTCTTCCGATCATGATAGGTGCAAAAGAAGCATGTAGTGCTCTTAAGGCAGCTGGCTGGAAACTGTTAGCAATCTCTGGAGGATTTTCAATAATGACAGATAGGCTAAAGGCAGAGTTAGGTTTGGACTATGTCTTCTCAAATGAGCTTGTCTTTAAGGATGGAAAATTAGATGGTGTAAAAGTACATGTTGATGCTGACAAATCAAAGTCAGCTATGATTAAAGTGAAGGAATGGAAAGAAAAGAAAAAAGATATTGTAGCCGTTGTCGATGGTGCAAATGACGTAAAACTCTTTGACATATGCGGTCTTGGTGTAGCCTTTAGAGCACAAGATGTTGTGAAAGACTTGGCAACAGTGACTCTTGAAGAAAAGGATCTATCTTTATTGATTGGAATAATAAACAAGCATTATGGCAGCAAGCTACAACTACAAACATTTGCATAAATTCGGTATTATTTTAAATAATAACGCAATAAAACCAGTAAATGCCACTTGAAGTGATCCCTGTAGAAATTAACAAGGATGTAGAACCACATGATAACATAATTGAACTCATAACATCATCACCGTCAAAACCTGAAATAAAAGATGATGATATTTTGGTCTTTACACAAAAAATAATTTCAAAACAGGAAGGTAACATAATCAATCTATCATCCATCTCTCCATCACTTCTTGCGGTTGGCATTGCAAGTGCGTATGACAAGGATCCGAGAGTTGTAGAGGTAATACTTTCACAATCCAAGCGGATTGTGCGAATGAATAACGGAGTACTAATAACAGAAACCGCACAAGGTTTTATCTGTGCTAACTCTGGTGTAGATGAGAGTAATGTTAAAGATGGTTATGTCACATTACTGCCAAAAAATGCTGATACCACTGCCAAGAAACTAAAAGATCAAATATTTCAAAAAATGGAAAAAGACGTTGCTGTGCTTATTTCAGATACATTTGGCAGACCGTTTAGGGAAGGACAAACAAACTGTGCCATAGGAATAGCAGGCATTTCTGCAATTACTGATTATGTGGGCACAAAAGACACCTTTGGAAAAACATTGCATGTGAGTGCAATTGCAGTTGTTGATGAGATTTGCTCTGCTGCAGAACTTGTCATGGGAAAAGCCCTTAATACCCCAATTGCTATAGTGAGAAATTACAAGTATCATAGATCGGATAATCTTGTAAAAGATATGATTAGGTTAAAATCAACGGATCTATTCAAATAACCTAAATTTGTAAATATTTTGTAAAATAAGGATTATATGGTAACACCAGTAGTACGAATAGCCATTGAACATTTTAAAAACAGAACTGCATTGTCACAACGAATTTTCTAACTTTCATCTTGGTTTGACAGAAACACCGTATGACTGTGGTATAACAATTTCAGAACAACTAGAACAAGCTCACAAACTAGGCTTGGATGCCTTGTTTATCACCAACCATAACACACTAGATGGATTTTCTACCATGCTTGAATACAAGGAAAACCATGAGAAACTAAAAGATCTTCGAGTCTACCCAGCAGAGGAGATTACCACAGCCCGTGGAGCTCATATTATCGCATATGGCATTTCTGAGATAATAAAACCTGATCAGAGTACAGAAGAAATTTTAGACAAGATAAATGCTCAAGACGCAATTTCATGCGCACCACATCCTTTTGGCCTAAATAATGGCATGCGTGAAAAGGCAATTCTGTGTGATCTCATTGAAGTATTTAACAGCAACAACGTAGATAGATATTCTAACATTAGAGCGACTCATTTTGCTAAAGCCAATAACATGATACAAATAGCTGGTAGCGACTCACATGTAATTTCTACACTTGGCAGGTGCACTAACCTCATCGAATCGGAAAATACACTTGACAGTATACTGGCTGCTATGCGAAAAGGCCAAATTTCTATTGGAACCACCGGATACATTACAAGTAAAGAAATGATTGAACATGCAAAATACAAAATAGCAAACTCAAAAGATGAAATTATAAAATATTTCCGTGAGACCCATCCAAACCTGACAGGATTATGTACATTTTTAATTCGTATGTTTGAATCAAACCCAAACAGCCTCATCTGGACAGCCATCTATAAAATCGCAGTACAAATGTCAACAAAGCTTTCTAATAAGGTGAATTTCAAAAATTATGATCACACTATCTTGTATGAACGTAATCTAAGAGCAATACTGCCAATGATTCTTACATGATAAAACATTTTGCACACAAGAATAGACTTTAATATTGTTTCTTTAGTTTTAAATTATTAGGTGAGTTGCTATTTCAGAATTAGGTCAGACTAAGACAATTGATGTTAGAGGATTGTTCTGCCCCGAACCAGTGTTTAGAACAAAAATAGAAATTGAAAGAATGACTGTGGGCAACATACTAAAAGTAATTGCAGACGATCCCGCTGCTGAAGAAGACATTTCAAGATGGGTTAATAGAAGTGGTCACCAACTGTTGGGTCTTAATAAGACCGACAAAGATCTAGAATTTATCATTAAAAAGGTGAAATAATTTAGTGGCTACAAAAGTAGTAAATGATACCGAGATCCTAAAGAAAATTGGGAACACTCCACTTGTAAAACTAAACTCACTTTCTTCTGGCAAGGTTGTTGCATATGCAAAACTAGAATCACATAATCCATTTGGCTCTCTCAAGGACAGGGCTGCCTACTGGATGATAAAAGATGCGGAAGAGCGGGGAATTCTAAAAAAGAATGAAAGCATAATCATAGAGCCAACATCTGGCAATACTGGAATTGCCCTTACTGGCATAGCTAATCTTCTTGGATACAAAGTGGAAATAGTAATTCCTGAAAAGGCAAGTGAGGAGACAAAGAAGATAATAGAATCACTTGGCGCAAAATTATTTCAAACAAGTGATGACTTGTGTCCAAAAGTCGGTGCTGGCACAGACCAAAGTATAGCTCTTGCAAGAGCCATATCATCTGCACGACCTGAACTATACTACATGCCAAATCAGTACGAAAACGAAGCAAACTTTATGGGTCATTACAAAGGAACCGGTCCCGAAATATGGAAACAAACAGAAGAAAAAGTAACTCACTTTTTGACTGGCGTTGGCACAGGAGGTACAATAACTGGCATCTCAGCCTATCTGAAAGAAAAAAATCCGGCAGTCAGAACAATAGCAGTTCAACCACAACAAAATCATCTCATACAGGGTTTGCGCAACTTTGTCGAGTCTGACAAACCAATCTTGTTCAAAAAACGCGAAAACCTTGTTGATGACTGGATGACCATAACAAATGATGAGGCCTTTGCAGCAGTTGTGAAATTGTTTGAAAAAGAAAAGCTTCTGGTAGGTCCATCTTCAGGAGCAGTATATGCAGCGATGGAAAAGATTTCTTTAGATCAAGGATGTCTGGTCGGCATATTTGCAGATGATGGACGTAAATTCAAGAGCTTGTTTGTCCAACAAAAGGTGTTTGCCGAAGAACAATTTGATAAGGTATTAAAAGAAGCAGTTCATCTGTCACAAGCATTTTACCTATAGCTATCTTTTTTTCTCAGAAAGATATTTGTCTACGTCGATTCCGGCCATACATCCAAACCCTGCAGCAGTAACTGCCTGTCTATATCTATGGTCATGTACATCACCTGCTGCAAATACTCCATCCACACTAGTCTTAGTATGATCTTTTAAAACAATGTATTCCTGTTCATCAAGCTCAACCTGTCCA
>Ga0187892_10008547_pt1 | contig 13963 bp, 11 predicted proteins | sample MA1701073metaG_FD_139345 | JGI IMG/M metagenome (GOLD analysis project Ga0187892, IMG submission 139345) | Bio-ooze microbial communities from a basaltic lava cave in the Kipuka Kanohina Cave System on the Island of Hawaii, USA - MA170107-3 metaG ...
CGCCGCATCGATCGCATTGCCGCCCTGCATCAGGGCGCGAGCGCCGGCTTCGACCGCCTCGGGTTGCGGTGCACAGATCATCGCGCCGGTCATCGATCGTTCTCTTGTCCCTGGGCGAGAAGCTTCGCGGCGATGCGCCGCCCGCTGGCGCAGGCGCCGCCGGTATGCGACTGCGAGAGATAGTCGCCGCAAAAATATATTGGCGACCGCGTATCGTCTCCACGCGCAAGAAATGCCGCCACCTCGCGCGCATAGCCGGGGTACCATTCCGGCAGCATGTCGTCCCACCATTGCTCCGCGATCCCCGCCATATCGCGGTCGATCGCCGGATAGTGCGCGCGAACGGCGTCGCGCACGTAGGAATCGAGCCGGCCCTGCCCGCCCTCGGCCGCCACGCGTGCCGAAAGCTCCGGCGTCAGCTCCACCTGGATCGTCGGCGGCTGGCGGTGTCCCTCCGGCACCAGCGAATCGTCGGGCAGTTCGTGATAGAGCGAGATCGCCGATGGGCTCCGGCGCGCGAACCACAGCGCGCGAAATCGTGCAGCGCCGGGTTTGAGCGCGTAGTAGACGCGGGCGCCGCGCGTGTACTTCACCGTCCGGAAGAAGGCCCGGCGGGTCTCGTCGAGCCCCGGCACCATGCCGGCAACCTGCGTACCCGGCACGGCGACGACCACGCGATCGAATTGCTCGGTGTAAACCTGCCCGTTCGACCGCCTTGTCACCCGGCATCCGCCACCGTCGGCAGCGATCGACACGACGCGGAGCCCGTAACGCACGTCGAGCCGTGCCGCAAGCGACCGCGTCAGATGACCGATCCCCTGCCGGAACGTCATCAGTTTCGCGCCGACGACATGGCCGAGCAGCGACACCAGGTAAGCGCGCGAAATCTGTTCCGGCTCCCAATGCCAGGGCGCCCGGAAATACGGTTCGACATAATTTTCGAGAAACTCGTCGGTGACGCGTCGACGGACATAGTCGGCAACGGACACGTCGTCGTAGGCGGCGGCGGTGTGCATCATGCAGGGATCGATCCGCAGCCGCGACGCGATCGCATCGGGCAGCAGCGACAGCAGTTTCAGCTTGGTCTTCCACCCGAAAGCGGGATGAGTCAGCAAAAAGGCGGGGTCGAACGTCAGTTTGAGCTGGTATTCGCGCGATCCGTTGCCGACCGTGTAGCCACGGTTCTTGCTGTCGAAGCTGTAAAGGTCCCGGGCAATGCCGAGCTCGTCGACCAGCGCGAGCATGTCGCGGTTGAACGAGAAAATGATCGACGCACCGGAATGGGTGCAGATGCCGTTGACGATCGTGTCGGCCATGCGACCGCCCGGCGCGGTGCCGCGTTCGAATACGACCACACGACAGCCGGCTTTTTTCAGATCCCAGGCGGCGCTCAGCCCCGCAATGCCCGACCCGATGATGGCCACCGACAACGGAGATACCATGGAACTACCGCTGGCCGAAGGTTGCGATGGGCGCGCCGAGATCGCGCTCGCGCACAAGGATGCCGAGCCCCGGCCCGTCCGGCAGGCGCAGCACGCCGCCCTCGGTCGGTTTCATCCCGTCGGCATGTCCGACCGTGACCCAGTTGTGGAAATCGACGACATGCTGCCGGTTGGCAACCGGCGTCGACAGCGACAGATGCGTCATCGCGGCCGTGTCGATCTCGGCACCGCCGGTATCCTCGACCGTCACCATGAGACCGCGCGCGACCGCTACATCGCGCATGAGTGTCGCCGGCCCGATACCGCCGACGCGCGAGATCTTGATCGTGACGCCATCGGCGGTGCCGTCGCTCGACGCGCGCAGCAGGTCGTCGAGGGTCACGATCGATTCGTCGAGGATCATCGGCTGGCGACAATGGCTGCGCAGGCGCGCGCAATCGTCGTAGCGCAGGCAGGGCTGCTCGATCGCGATCGGCATCTCTCCGATCCCGAGCAGAAAGCGGCGTGCCGCTTCGAGCGTCCAGCCGCCATTGGCATCGGCGAGCAGCACCGTGCCGGCCGGAACCGCCTCGGTAACGGCGCGCACGCGCGCGACATCTTCAAGCGGTTCGCCGCCGACCTTGATCTGCAGCCGTCGATAGCCTTCGGCGATGTACTTGCGCGCCCGATCCGCCATCCGGGATGCTTCGTCCTGCGAGATCGAGCGATAGAGCGGCACCGCGTCGCCGTCGCGGCCGCCGAGATAATCGACGAGCGGCTGATCCGCCGCGCGCGCCGCCAGATCCCAGAGCGCCATGTCGATGGCGGATTTCACCGCCGGCTGCCCCATCATCTGCATGTCGAGCCGACGCCGCGTAGCGGCCGGCTGGCGCGCATCGCACCCCACCAGCGACGGCGCGAGCGCGACCACGCCCGCCAGCACGCCCTCGGGGAACGCTTCGGAATAGAAAGCGCCCAGCGGCGCCATTTCGCCCCAGCCGGTCGACCCGTCATCCGCTTCGATGGCGACGACAGTCGATGTGAATCCGAGCGCAACCCGGTTACCGGAACAGACATAGGGCCCGTCGCGAAACGGCTGCTCCTGGCGAAACACGCGGACGCGCGCGATGCGGTCGGCCATATCGGGTCTAGCGTCCCCTGAATTCCGGCTTGCGCTTCTCGAGGAAGGCCCGGATGCCTTCGCGGTAATCCTCGAACGATACCGCATCGTAGGCCAGCGCGAACTCCGCCGGCTCGAGCGGCCGCAGATCGCCGAGCCGCCGCACCATGCGCTTGTGCAGGCGCTGCGAGAGCGGCGCGCCGGATGCGATCCGTGCCACCGTCTCCTCGACTTCGCGCTCGAACTGGCTGTCGTCGACGCTGCGCGTGACGAGGCCCTTCGTCGCAGCGTCCGCCGCCGACCAGATGCGCCCCTCCAGCAGCATTTCCAGCGTTGCCGCGCGGCCGATCAATTCGACGAACATCGCGAGTTCCGGCCACGGCATTACGACGCCGATCTTCTGGATCGGTGCGCCGAACTTCGCCGAGCTGGCGGCAATGCGAAGGTCGCAGGCGACCGCGATCTCCAGCCCCGCCCCCATGCAGGCGCCCTTGATGGCGGCGAGCGTCGGATGCGGGCAGAGCCGGATCGCATCGAGCGCCGCGACCATCATCCGTCCGTAGGCTTCGGCCTGTGCCGGCGTGCCGCGCTCTCGTTCGAACTCGGCGATGTCGGCGCCGGCGCCGAACGAATCGCCGGCGCCGCTCAGCACCACGCAACGCACGCTCCCGTCGGCCGCAAACTTCTCCATGGCTGCGGCGAGCGCCCGCCACATTGCGGCATCGAGCGCGTTGCGGCGCTCGGGCCGGTTCAGCGTGACCCGGGCGACGGTACCGTCGCGCACGGAGAAGATCGGATCGACGGACAAGGAACGCTCCCGAAAGTCGAACCGGATGCTACCGGCCGTGCCGCCGCACAGCCAGCCCCCGCAACCGCCACCGTCGGATCAAGCAGACCTGACCGCGAACCTGTGCTGGCCGCTCGGGCGGCAACGCGGTAAAACTCGATCATGCGCCGGTTGGCCCGCCTGCTTGTCGTGCTTTGCGGCTTGGCATTCGCCCAGGTCGTCGCCGCCGTTCCGGCAGCGGCCCAATCCGCCGACGTTGCACGCAAAGAATTCGTGATCGGCATCGCGCAATATCCGGCGACCTTCCATCCCAATATCGAATCGATGATGGCGAAGGCCTACCTGCTCGGCTTCACGCAGCGCCTCGTTACCGTCTACGACAAGGATTGGGAGCTGGTCTGCATGCTCTGCACCGAGCTGCCGACCATCGAGAACGGCCTCGCCGTGATCGAGAAGCTGCCCGAAGGCACCGACAATGGCGGCGCCGGCGAGAACGGGATCGCCGTCACCTACACGATCGACCCGAAGGCGGTCTGGGGCGACGGCACGCCGATCACCACCGACGACGTGATCTTCACCTGGGAAGTCGGCCGCCATCCGGAGAGCGGCGTGGTCTCGGGCGAGGGCTATCGCCGGATCCTGTCGATCGACGCGATCGACGACAAGACCTTCGTTGTCCACCAGGATCGCGTCGACTTCACCTATAATGCGATGAACGATTTCCGGCTGCTGCCGGCGCATATCGAGCGCGCGATCTTCGAGGGCAATCCGCGCGAGTATCGCAATCGCACCGCTTACGACACCAATCCGACCGATCCCGGCCTCTGGTACGGCCCCTATCGCGTCGCCTCGGTAACGGCCGGCGCCGAGATCGTGCTCGAGCGGAACCCTAACTGGTGGGGCGCGGCGCCCGCCTTCGACCGCATCCGGCTGGTCGCCATCGAAAACACCGCGGCGCTGGAAGCGAACCTGCTGTCGGGCTCGATCCAGATGATCGCCGGCGAACTCGGCCTCTCGCTCGACCAGGCGCTTGCATTCGAGCAGCGCAATGGCGACGACTACAAGGTCATCTACAAGTCTGCCCTGTTTTACGAGCATCTCGAACCGAACCTCGACGGTCCGATCGTCGGCGATCTGCGCGTGCGACAGGCGCTGCTGCATGCGATCGACCGCGACGCGATCAACCGGCAGCTTTTCGCCGGCAAGCAGACCATCGCGCTGACCAACGTCAATCCGCTCGACTGGATGTACACGGCCGATGTCGTGCGGTATCCCTACGATCCGGCGCGCGCCGCCGCCCTGCTCGACGAAGCCGGCTGGCGCGAAGGGCCCGACGGCTGGCGCGCCAACGATGCCGGCGAGCGCCTTGCCTTCACGTTGATGAGCACCGCCGGCGACCGCTCGCGCGAGCTGGTCGAGCAGGTGCTGCAGAACCAGTGGCGCGAGGTGGGCATCGACGTTTCGATCCGGAACCAGCCGGCGCGCGTGCTGTTCGGCGAGACGATTCCGCAGCGGAAGTTCGACGGGCTCGCGCTGTTCGCCTGGCTGAGCGCGCCGGAGAGCGTGCCGCGCACCACCATGCATTCGACCATGATTCCGACCGAGGCCAACAACTGGCAGGGCCAGAACTCGGCCGGCTACAGCAGCGAACGCGTGGACGCGCTGATCGACGCGATGGAGATCGAACTCGACCGCGAGAAGCGCGGCGAGATGTGGCGCGAGCTGCAGCGCCTTTATGCCGAGGAGCTGCCGGCGATTCCGCTCTGGTTCCGCAGCCAGGCCTTCATCATGCCGACTTGGCTCGGCGGCCTCGAGCCGACCGGCAACCAGTATCCGACCAGCCTCTGGGTCGAGACCTGGTCCATCGCCGAATAGCGGGTCGCCGCGGCAACTGCGCTATGCTGGCGCGGGCTCCAGCATCGCCGGTTGAAACGTCATCATGGCCGTCTTCCTGATCCGCCGCCTGATCGACTGCACGATCGTCCTGGTCGTCATGTCGTTCGTCGTCTATGCGCTGATCGGCCTGATGCCGGGCGATCCGATCGATCTCATGGTCACGTCCGATCCGACCCTGTCCGCCGCCGACATCGCGCGCCTGAAGGCGCTCTACGGTCTCGACCGGCCGCTCATCGACCGCTACCTCGCCTGGGCCGGCGATGCGCTGCAGGGCAAGTTCGGCTATTCGCGCCTCTATGTGCAGCCGGCCGCCGCCATCGTCTCGGACCGGCTCGGCAATACGGTGCTGCTGATGGGCCTCGCCTTTGCGCTCGCGGCCGCGATCGCGCTGCCCGCCGGCGCGATCGCCGCGCAGAAAAGCGGCCGCCTCGCCGATCACGTCATCAACCTCGTGGCCTTTGCCGGCATCTCGATGCCGCAATTCTGGCTGGCGATCCTCGCGATCATCGTCTTCGCCGTGCTGCTCGGCTGGCTGCCGGCCGGCGGCATGGGCAACGGCAGCATCGGCGATACGCTGCGCCATCTGGCGCTGCCCGTCTTCACGCTCGCCATCGCCAGCATCGGCGGCCTGCTGCGCTACACGCGTGGCGCCACGCGCGAGGTGCTGCGGCAGGATTTCATCCGCACCGCCCGCGCCAAGGGGCTTTCGGAATCGCGCGTTCTCTGGGGCCACGCGATGCGCAATGCGATGATCCCGGTGGTGACGATCCTCGCGCTCGATTTCGGCGCGCTGTTCTCCGGCGCGCTCATCACCGAGACCATGTTCTCCTGGCTCGGCATGGGCAAGACGATCTACGACGCGATCATGGGCAACGACTACAATCTCGCTTTGCTCGGGCTGCTGATTGCGACCGCCCTCGTCCTGCTCTGCAATCTGCTGGCCGATCTCGCCTATGCCTGGCTCGATCCGCGGGTTCGATTGCGATGACGGATCTGTCCGCGGACGCAGCCACGCCCGTTGCGCCGATCCTGCGTCCGTCGATCGGGCGCCTGCTGCTGGCCCAGCCGCTGGCCGTCGCCGCCGCCTTCGTCATCATCGGCATGGCGGTCCTGGCCCTGCTCGCGCCGGCGATCGCGCACTGGCTCGATGCGCCGGCCGATGCGGTCGACCTGCTCGGGCGTTTTTCCCCACCGTCACCAGAGCACCCTCTCGGCACCGACGAACTCGGCCGCGATCTGCTGGTGCGGCTCGCCTATGGCGGACGCATCTCGCTCGGTCTCGGTTGCGTCGCCGCAGTCGCGGCTTCTCTCATTGGCATCGCGATCGGCCTGCCGGCCGGCTATTACGGCGGACGTTTCGATGCCCTGCTGATGCGGGTAACGGACGGCGTCATCGCCCTGCCGCTGCTGCCCCTGCTGATCGTGCTGGCGGCGATCGACCTCGGCAAGCTCGGCCTGCCGCCCGAATGGGCGCATTCGCCGGTCGCGAGCTTCTGGCGCGTCGCGATCCTCGTGGCCCTGGTCGGCTGGACCACCGTCGCGCGCCTCGTCCGCGGCACGACGCTCTCGATCCGCGAGCGCGACTATGTCCGGGCCGCGCAGGCGATCGGCGCACGGCCGGCGCGCATCATGCTGGTACACATCCTGCCCAACCTCGCCACGCCGGTGCTCGTAGCCCTCACGCTCTCCGTGGGCAATGTGATCCTGTTCGAGTCGGTTCTGTCCTTCCTCGGGCTCGGCATCCAGCCGCCCTGGCCGAGCTGGGGCAACATGCTGACCAACGCGCAGGAGCTGATCTGGTCGGCGCCGATGCTGGCGATCTGGCCCGGCCTGTTCATCTTCGTGACGGTCATCGCCTTCAATCTTCTGGGCGACGGGCTCGACGCCATGCTCGATCCGCGCGGCCGCCGCGATTAGGCGTCTTGCAAACCGGCAGCGGCCGGCCAATCTTTCGGAGGCATCACCGGGAAGCGACGATGTCCAAAGCCCATTACCTCATCGCGGATAATCGCGGCGTGCTGGCGGTCGGCGGCGACGACCGGCGCAGCTTCCTGCAGGGCCTGATCTCCAACGACATCACCAAGGTCGCGGCCGACCGCGCGCTCTGGTCGGCCTTCCTGACGCCGCAGGGCAAGTACCTGCACGATTTCTTCGTCGCCGAGATCGGCGATACGCTCTACATCGATTGCGAAGCGGCGCGCCGGCAGGACCTGCTGCGCCGCCTCACGCTTTACAAGCTCCGCTCAAAGGTGACGGTTGCCGATGCAACGGAAAGCCATGCGGTCGCGATCGTCTGTGGCGACGACGCGCTCGCGTTGCTCGACCTGCCGGCGGAACCCGGCGATGCGCGTTCGTTCCACGGCGGCATCGCCTATGTCGATCCGCGCTTGGCCGCGCTCGGGGCGCGCGCCATCCTGCCGCGCGCCTCGGCCGAGGCTTCGCTGCGCGACGCACGGCTCCAACCCGGCGATCCGGCCGCCTACAACAAGCTGCGGGTTGCGCTCGGCGTACCGGACGGCAGCCGCGACCTCAAGGTCGAGAAGGCGATCCTGCTCGAGAACGGATTCGACGAGCTCAACGGCATCGACTGGGACAAGGGCTGCTATATGGGCCAGGAACTCACGGCCCGCACGCGCTATCGCGGCCTCGTCCGCAAGCGCCTGATGCCGGCGCGCATCGAGGGCCCCGCGCCCGATGCCGGCACGCCCGTGATGCTCGGCGACAAGGAAGCCGGCGAGATCGTCAGCACGACCGAGGGGCTTGCGCTGGCCATGCTGCGTCTCGAATATCTCGACCCGCCGCCCGCGCCCGGTGCGTTTACCGCCGGAAGCGCGCGGCTGACGCCGGTCAAGCCGGACTGGGCCCGGTTCTGATCGTTTGCGACGCGCGCCATGCCGCGCGTCAGCTTCTCCTTGCGGCTTTCGCCGAAGCGTGAGAGCCATAGCGCCTCGGTATAGGGGATGAATCATCATGGGCCGCAAACGCCTGCGCGATCTCGGCATCAGGCTCGGCACGCTGCCGCCGGGCCGTCTCAACGCGATCACCGATGTCGAAGGCGTGCGCGTCGGCTATTCGACGATTGTCAGGGACTCGCCGAACGTCGTGCGAACCGGCGTTACCGCGGTCTGGCCGCGCCCGAACATCTGGGAAGAGTACGTCTTCGCCGGCTACCATTTTCTCAACGGCAACGGCGAGATGACCGGCACGATCTGGATCGAGGAACAGGGCATGATCGGCATGCCTGTCTGCATCACCAACACCCATTCGGTCGGTATCGTGCGCGATGCGCTCTGCCGGTACGCCGTGCGCAACGGCAAGCCGGCCGCCTGGCACCTGCCGATCGTCGCCGAAACCTGGGACGGCTATCTGTCCGATGCCGAGAGCTTCCCGGTCACGAAGGAGCACGCCTTCGAGGCGCTGGATGCCGCCACCGGCGGCCCGATCGCCGAAGGCAATGTCGGCGGCGGGACCGGCATGATCGCGCACGAGTTCAAGGGCGGCACCGGCACCGCCTCGCGCGTGGCGGAGACCCAAGCCGGGCGCTACACGGTCGGCGCGCTGGTGCAGGCAAATTACGGGCATCGCTCGCTCTTTCGCGTCGACGGCGTGCCGGTCGGCGCCGCGATCGACAATTCCGTGGTGCCGACGATCCGCGAATTCTTTCCGCCGCGCCCGGAAGGCTCGATCATTGTGATCCTCGCCACCGATGCGCCGCTGATCCCGATCCAGTGTCAACGCCTTGCACAGCGCGCCGGCATCGGCATCGCCTGGGTCGGCGGATTCGGCGCCGACTCGTCGGGCGACATTTTCCTCGCCTTCGCGACCGGCAACACGGTCCGGCAGACCGACAACATCGCCACGGTTCGAACCGTTTCGAACGAGAGCATGACGCCGTTGTTTCTTGCCGCCGCGGAGGCGACGCAGGAAGCGATTCTCAATGCCATGTGCCAGGCCGAAACGATGACCGGCTTCGAGGGTCATGTCTGCCATGAATTGCCGCACGACCGGCTGGTCGCGGCGATGAAGAAGGCGGGGCGCCTCTAGCGCGAGACGATGGTCAGCCCGCGACCTTGCGGCTGATCGTTGCGGGGCTCGCCTGCAGTTGTTCGGGCGGCGTCATTTCGGTCATCAGCTTTTCCGCCGCTTCCATCTCCGCCAATAGCCGGTGATAACCGAGCGCGGGCAGCAGTACGCGCGAATGCTGCATGACTTCCTGGCCCTGTTTCTGCGTCTTGTTCGCGTAGATCAGGCCGCAATCGAGATACTCTTCGAGATGGTTGGCGGCACGGATCAGCATCACGCTGGCATGGTCCTCGTCGTAGCCGCCGGCATCTTGCGGCACCGGCATATCCGACGGTCGATAGCGCCGATAGTTACGCGCCAGCAATTCGACTTCCGGCGTAACACGTTGTGCGATTGCGACACGGTCCGCCTTGTTGAGCCCCTTGTCCGGCGACGTCGCGTAGGTACCGTGCGTGTAGGCGGCATGAACGAGCCCGCCGCACACGATCGTCGTCGGCGCGCCATGTACGGCGAGGATCGAGGCGGTGCCCACCGTGTGCGTCAGGAACGGCGCCTCGTTGGCGCGCACCATCGATCCGAACAGATCGACCGCCAGCGCATAGGCCGCATGGACGCGCTTCATCTCCTCGACCGGCAGCAGCATCGCGATGAGCTGGTTGGAAAGCTGCGGCCAGGTGCGGGCATAGCCGTGACGGCGCAGGTCCGTCAGCGGCGGGTCGATGCCGGGGTCATTCGCCATGCGTGTCGCGACCGTCTCCACCCGCCCCTCCCGCCAAGGCAGCCGCCCGCCGAAAGGGCGAGATATTAAGAGGATACTCAAAATCGCCCAGCCGATTCAGCCCCTCACGGCCGAATTGGTTCCGCACGAAGGCGCGGGTCCATGTTTCGGCCTGGGAGCGACGGCGTGCGGCCAGTCGCCCGGCCTCCGCCAGCCATGCCGCATGCGCATCGAGCGCCGAATCGAGCGCATCGAGCCCCGCGCCGGTCTGGGCGGAGATTGCCAGCACCGGCACCGGCCGGTCGCTGCCGGATGCCCGGTCCGCGGGCGCCAGCGACAGCGCGCCGGCCACGTCGCTGCATGCCCGCAGCGCCGCCTCCCCCAGATCCGCCTTGGTGACGACCACGAGATCCGGAATCTCGACAATCCCGGCTTTCATGAACTGCAAACTGTCGCCCGATCCGGGCTGAACGCAGAACAGCACCGTGTCGGTGCAGTCGGCGACATCGGTCTCCGACTGGCCGACGCCGACCGTCTCGACCAGCACGCGGTCGAACAGCGCCCGCAACAGAACCATGCCGGCGAAAGTCAGGTCGGCGAGCCCGCCAAGCCGGTCGCGTGCCGCCATCGAGCGGATGAACACGCCGGCATCGTCCGGATCGGTACGCAGGCGGGTGCGATCGCCGAGCAGCGCCCCGCCCGATTTGCGCGACGACGGATCGACGGCGATCACGCCGACCGTGTGGCCCGCGCCGCGCCAGCGCCGGATCAATGCGCCGGCCAGGGTCGATTTCCCGACGCCGGGCGGACCTGTGAGTCCGATCGTGCGCGCGACGGGCGCATTCCAGGCCTCGTCGAGCAGCGCGAGCGTTGCCGCGCTCTCGGGTTCGCGCTCGATCGCCGCCAGCGCCTGCGACAGTTTCTGCTTGTCCCTGCGCTGGAGCGCGGTCGCGATCCCGGAAAGCGCGGATGAAGCCGCCAAGTTCAGACGGTCGCCTGGCCGGCGGCCTCTTTCGAGAGCGCCGCCTGCGCCGCCGCCAGCCGCGCGATCGGCACGCGATAGGGTGAGCACGACACGTAGTCGAGCCCGACCCTGGCGCAGAAGCGGATCGAGGCCGGATCGCCGCCATGCTCGCCGCAGATGCCGAGCTTGAGATCGGGCCGCGTCTTGCGCCCGCGCTGCGCCGCGATCTCGACCAGCTCGCCGACGCCGACCGTGTCGAGGCTGATGAACGGATCCTGCTGCAGGATGCCCTGCCGTTCGTAATAGGTGATGAACCGCGCCGCATCGTCGCGGCTGAGGCCGTATGCGGTCTGCGTCAGATCGTTGGTGCCGAAGCTGAAAAACTCGGCATCGCGCGCAATGTCCGCGGCGCGCAATGCCGCGCGCGGCAGCTCGATCATCGTGCCGACCAGATAGGGAATCTCGACGCCGCGTTCCCTCGAGACCTCGCCCGCGACGCGATCGACCATGGTCTTGAGGATCGTCAGCTCCTTCACCATCGCGACCAGCGGGATCATCACCTCGGCCTCGACCGTGTCGCCGGTCGCTTTCTTGACCTCGGCTGCCGCTTCGAAGATCGCGCGCGCCTGCATCTCGTAGATCTCGGGATAGGTGATACCGAGCCGGCAGCCGCGATGGCCCAGCATCGGGTTGGCTTCCTTGAGCGCCGCCGCGCGCTCGCGGACGTCCTCGACCGAAACGCCGGCTGCCTTCGCAACGCCGGCCATCTCTTCGGTCGTGTTCGGCAGGAACTCGTGCAGCGGCGGGTCGAGCAGCCGGATCGTCACCGGCAGCCCCTTCATGATCTTGAAGATCTCGACGAAATCGGCGCGCTGCATCGGCAGGATGCGGGCGAGCGCGGCGCGCCGCCCCTTTTCGTCCCCGGCGAGAATCATCTCGCGCACCGCGACGATACGCTCGTCCTCGAAGAACATGTGTTCGGTGCGGCAAAGCCCGATGCCCTCGGCGCCGAACCGTACGGCCGTGCGCGCATCCGCCGGCGTCTCGGCATTGGTGCGGACGCGCAGGCGGCGATGCCGGTCCGCCCATTCCATCAGGGTTGCGAAATCGCCGGAGAGCTCGGGTTGGATCGTCGGCACCGCGCCCAGCATCACCTCGCCGGTGCCGCCGTCGAGCGTGATCGTGTCGCCGTCCTTCACGATGACGTCGCGCACCTTCATGATGCGCTTCCCGGCATCGATGCGGATGTCGCCGGCGCCGGAAACGCAGGGCCGACCCATGCCGCGCGCAACGACCGCCGCGTGGCTTGTCATGCCGCCGCGCGTCGTCAGGATGCCGACCGCCGCATGCATGCCGTGAATGTCTTCCGGGCTGGTTTCGACCCGCACCAGGATCACCTGCTCGCCGTGCGAGGCGCGGTCCTCGGCCTCGTCGGCCGTGAACGCGACCTGCCCCGCCGCCGCACCGGGCGAGGCCGGCAGGCCGCGCGCGATGATCCGGCGCTCCGCCTTCGGGTCGAGCATCGGATGCAAGAGTTGGTCGAGCGAGGCCGGGTCGATGCGCATCACCGCCTCGCGCTCGTCGATCAGCCCCTCCTTCACCATGTCGACCGCGACGCGCAGCGCTGCCGCCGCCGTGCGCTTGCCCGAGCGCGTCTGCAGCATGTAGAGCCTGCCCTGCTGCACGGTGAACTCGATATCCTGCATGTCGCAGTAGTGCCGCTCGAGTTTCTCGCGCACCGCGAGGAGCTGCCCGAACACGCCGGGCATCACCTCTTCCATCGAGGGCAGCTCGGAGCCGTTCGCGATCCGCCCGGCGACCGTCAGATGCTGCGGCGTGCGGATGCCGGCCACGACGTCCTCGCCCTGCGCGTTGACGAGGAACTCGCCGTAGAACTCGTTGGCGCCGGTCGACGGGTTGCGCGTGAAGGCGACGCCGGTCGCGCAGTCTTCGCCCATGTTGCCGAACACCATCGCCTGCACGTTGACCGCCGTGCCCCATTCCTCGGGAATGTCGTGCAGTCGCCGGTAGGTCACGGCGCGCGGCGTCTGCCACGAGCCGAACACCGCGCCGATCGCGCCCCAGAGCTGCTCCTGCGGGTCCTGCGGGAACGGTTGGTCGAGTTCCTGCTGCACGATCGCCTTGTAGGCGCCGACCAGGTGGCGCAGATCGTCGGCGCCGAGTTCGGTGTCGAGCGTGACGCCGCGCTCTTCCTTATGGAGTTCGAGCGCTTCCTCGAAATGATGGTGCTCGACGCCGAGCACCACATCGCCGTACATCTGGATGAAGCGGCGAAAGGAATCGTACGCGAAGCGCGCATCGGATTCGCGCACCAGCCCCTCGACCGTCTCGTCGTTGAGCCCGAGATTGAGCACCGTATCCATCATGCCGGGCATCGAGACGCGCGCGCCGGAGCGCACCGAAACCAGCAGCGGTTTCTTCGGATCGCCGAACCTGCGGCCGACCGAGACCTCGATCGCCGCCAGCGCGTCGGCCACCTGTTTCTCCAGCCCGTCCGGATAGGATTTGCCGTTCTTGTAGAACCAGGTGCAGACGTCGGTGTTGATCGTGAATCCCGGCGGCACCGGCAGGCCGAGCGCGCTCATCTCGGCAAGGTTGGCGCCCTTGCCGCCGAGCTGGTTGCGCATCGCCGCGCTGCCCTCGGCCTTGCCGTTCCCGAAGCGATAGACCCATTGCGACATGGTTAGCCCTCGATCTTCGAGAAATCGGCGACACGATCGAGCGTCGCGCGGATCTGCGCCAGCAGGCGCAGCCGGTTCGCCCGCAATCCCGCATCGTCGCTGTTGACGGTCACCTTGTCGAAGAACATGTCGACCGGCTGGCGCAGCGCCGCCATCGCACTCATGGCGCCGGCGAAATCCTCGCGGCCGATGGCATCCTTCGCCTTCGCCGCGGCCACCGCAAGCGCCACCTGCAACGCCTTCTCCGGCGCCTCGACGAGCTTCGATTCATCCGGCAAACCTTCGTAGGTCGCCTTGTCCTTCTTCTCCTCGATGCGGACGATGTTCGCCGC
>Ga0187892_10008548_pt1 | contig 13962 bp, 11 predicted proteins | sample MA1701073metaG_FD_139345 | JGI IMG/M metagenome (GOLD analysis project Ga0187892, IMG submission 139345) | Bio-ooze microbial communities from a basaltic lava cave in the Kipuka Kanohina Cave System on the Island of Hawaii, USA - MA170107-3 metaG ...
CGAGCCCCGGGTGCTCAGGAGGCGGTGGGCCGAGCGCGAGGGCTGGCGCGACACGAAGGCCGGCATGTGGGCCTGGCTGATCCAGCGCGCGGCCGCGGTGGCCCTCCTCGTCGTGATCGCCTTGCACCTCAGCAACCCGTTCGTGCGGCCCGTGCAGGCGGCCCTCCTCGGCCTCGTGCTGCTGCACGGGCTCCTGGGCGTGCGCGCCATGCTGCTCGACTTCGGGCTTCCCGTACGGTGGCATCGCGCGCTGCTGGCCGGCGTGGTCGTGCTGGGCGGCGTCATCTTCGCGGCGGTCTGGAGCTGGCGATGGTACTGAAGATCTTCCGCTGGAGCCCGGGCGCCGACGAGCGGCTGGACGAGTTCCCGATCACGGTGCGGGAGCAGATGACCGTCCTCGACGCGCTGGTCGACGCCCAGCGGCGGCGCGATCAGACGCTGGCCTTCCGGTACGCCTGCCGCGTGGGCATGTGCGGCTCGTGCGGGATGGTCGTCAACGGGCGCGAGCGCTGGGCGTGCCGGACGGTGCTGCGGTCCCTGCGGACGGAGGTGGTCACGGTGCGGCCCCTCTATCACTTCCCGCTCATCCGGGACCTGGTCGTCGACATGGCCCCGTTCAGGGAGAAGATGCGGGATGTGGAGGCGAGCTTCGTCCCCGGAGCCGCGGTCCCGGACTTCGCGCCCATCGCCGGCGACGGCCGCGAGCGCCGTCGGATCGATGCGGCCATCGAGTGCATCGGCTGCGGGCTGTGCCTGTCGGCGTGCACGATGGTGGCGCAGGATCCCGGCTTCCCGGGTCCGGCCGCGCTCAATCGCGCCTTCACGCTCCAGCAGGACACACGGGATGCCGCGCACGCCGCTCGCGCCGTCACGCTCTCGGCGAGCGCGCTCACCCGCTGCCACGCCCAGGCCAACTGCACCGAGGTCTGTCCGATGGGCATCTCCCCGACCGACTCGATCCTCACGCTGCGCCGTCGCTCGCTGAGGAGCCTGTTCGGCGCTCATGAATGGTCCGGCTAGAATGATTCGCCGATGAGCTTGTTGATCTCGCGCCGCCGGCTCCTCACTCTCGCCTTGCTCTCGGCGCTCCCGCGCCCGGTCGGGGGCGAGGAATCCGTCCGCCGCGGCTCGTCGCGCTACGAGCTCCGGATCGGCGTGCTGTTCGACCTGTTCACCTACACGATCAGCGGGAACGTCCTGGAGGAGATCGATGCCGCGGCCGGCCGCTATCGCGTCTCGATCACGGGAGAGGGGACCGGCGTCACGGGCGGCGTCGAGACCTCCGGGATCATCCGCGACGGGCGTTTCCTGCCCGTGCGCATGCGGAGCGGCCACACCGTGCGAGGCCGTGAGAGCCGGGTCCAGATCAGCTACGACCACGACCGGGGGCTGGCCGAGTATCACTCGGTCAGCTACACGTTCCTGCTCGGCCGCCGCCGCCAGGCGGACGACATCGTGCGCTTCAGGCCGGGCGAGCCGGTGGACGACCTGGTCTCGGCGGAGCTCAATTTCGCGGCCCGGAAGCTGCCGGTCGAGCCGGATGGCGCGTACCGCATCACCGTGGTGCGCCGGGCCCGGCCGGCGGACGAGGGGCCGGACGACGTGTCCTCGGGGGCCTACCGAGCGGAGCTGACGACGTTCCGCTTCCGGCCGGAGACGAGCGACGCCGGGCGCCTGACCGCGCTCATCGACCTGACGGGCTTCTCGCCGTGGGCCCGGGCCAGCCGGCCCGCCCAGATCACCTTCAGTCCCGAGCGGCGGTTGGAGTCGGTCCGTTCCTCGCTGATCCTGGGGACCACGTTCACGCTGCATCGCAACATATCCTCGTGAACCCAGCGATATCGCGGCACGATCTGATGGCGCTCGGCGAGGTGATGTTGCGCCTCGCCGCCCCGCCGCCCGCCCGACTCGAGCAGACCTCCACGCTCGAGGTGCAGATCGGGGGGGCCGAGGCCAACGTGGCGGCGGCTTGCGCCCGGCTGGGCCTGCGCACCGGCCTGATCTCCGCGCTGCCGGCCGATCACGACTGGGGCGACCGGACCGTCCGCGAGCTGACGGGCCACGGCGTCGACTGCACCGGCGTGCTGCGGCGGCCGCGCAGCCGCATGGGTCTATACTTCCTCGAGTACGGCGCCGCGCCCCGGGCCGTCCGGGTGCTCTACGACCGGCGAGACTCGGCGCTGAGCCAGCTCACACCGGCCGAGGTGGACTGGTCCCTCGTGCGGGGGGCGCGACTCGTGCACCTGTCGGGGATCACGCCGGCGCTCGGCGAGAACCTGCGCGAGGTCATCCGGCGCGCGCTCGACGAGGCCGAGGCGGCCGGCGTGCCGGTGTCGTTCGACATGAACTATCGCTCCCGCCTGTGGCCTCCCGAGGACGCGCGCGCATTCATGGAGGAGGTCCTGCCCCGCGTGCGTCACTTCTTCATCGGCGCCGACGATGCCGAGACCGTGTTCGAGCTCGCGGGACCTCCCGAGCGGGTGCTGGAGCGCCTCGGCAAGCTGGCGCCGCGGTCGGACATCGCGCTGACGCTGGGCGAGGCGGGCTCGGCGGTCCTCGTCGACGGCGCGGTGCTCCGTCCCTCGCGGCTGTACACGGTCACCGTCGTGGATCGGATCGGGGCGGGCGACGCCTATGCGGCCGGGTATCTGTGGGCGACGCTCGGCGGGCGGCCGTCGTCGCAGGCCGTCGATGCCGCGACCGCGCTCGCGGCGCTCAAGTGCACGATCTGGGGTGACGTGCCGCTGGTCACCCGCCCCGAGCTCGACGAGCTCCTCGCCTCCGACAGCACCGAGATCCGCCGCTAGCCGGTCGGAGGGGGCCGTCTGATCAGAACGGGGCTCCGCCCCTGGGGGCCCCCTGCGAGACCTCCCCCAGAAAGGGGTTGCCCCGGCGAAGCCGGCGCTCGAAGCGGAACCCCGAACCCGTAGTGGCCGAATGACCAGCGTCGCGGATTGGTCGGACAGACGAGGTGCCGGCCGCGTCGGTCGTCGGCGCGGTGATATAGTGGCGGCCAGGATGGCCGAAGCTCCGCGCGGCGCCGAGCGGATCCTGGCGGGCCTCAACGCGGCCCAGGCCGCCGCGGTCACGCACGAGGCGGGCCCGCTCCTCATCATCGCCGGGGCCGGCACCGGCAAGACCACCGTCATCACGCGGCGGATCGCCCATCTGATCGCGACCCGGCGCGCGCGGCCCTCGGAGATCCTCGCGCTCACCTTCACCGACAAGGCCGCGGCCGAGATGGAGGAGCGGGTCGACACGCTCGTCCCGTACGGCTACGCGGACGTGCAGATCTCCACCTTCCACGCCTTCGGCGACCATCTGATCCGCGAGAACGCGCTCGAGCTCGGGCTCACCCCGGACGTCCGCGTGCTCACGCGCGCCGAGCAGGTGATCTTTCTGCGCGATCACCTCTTCGAGTTCCCGCTCCAGCACTATCGGCCGCTCGGCGATCCGACGCGGCACCTCCAGGCGATCCTCTCCCACGTGAGCCGGCTCAAGGACGAGGACGTCGGTCCCGACGAGTACCTCGCGTACGCCGAGCTGCTCCTGGCCAACGCGGCCGACCCCGAGTCGCGGCTGCAGGCCGAGCAGCACGTCGAGCTGGCGCGGACGTACGCGCAGTACCAGACCCTCATGGCGCGGCTCGGGCAGGTGGACTTCGGCGATCAGATCGTGGAGGCGCTCCGCCTGTTCCGCACGCGGCCGCATGTGCTCCGGCGCTACCAGGACCGCTTCCAGCACATCCTCGTCGACGAGTTCCAGGACACCAACTACGCGCAGTTCGAGGTCGTGAAGCTCCTGGCGGAAAAACAGCCGAACCTCACAGTCGTGGCGGACGACGATCAGTGCCTGGTTCGCGGTACGCAGGTCGAAACTCCGGAAGGGCCTCGGCCCATCGAAACCATCAATCCCGGGGATGCGGTGTTGACCGCAGTCGGCAAAGGGTTCCTCGGAACCAGCGTGGTCACGCGAGTATTCCGGCAGGAACGACCGCGGCGCATCGTGAGGCTCCGCACCGAGTCAGGCCGGCAGATCAGCGTCACCGAGAACCACAAGCTGTTCTGCTACGTCCCCCGCAAGGTCGACGGCCCGAAGCCCTACGCGTACGTCTATCTGATGGACCGGCGCGACATGGGGTGGCGCCTGGGGGTGACCAACGCCCTCAGCGTGCGCCTGTGTCTGGAGAGATCGGCTGACCGAATCATCGGGCTACGCGCTTGTCGGACGGAGCAGGAGGCCCGTTACCTCGAAACGCTCTGGTCACTGCAATACGGGATCCCTACGCTGCCGTTCAAGCCTCGAGGCGGCATGATGGTCATCGGCGAATATCTGGAACGACTGTACCGAGATCTGGAGACCCGCAAGGGCGCCGAACGGCTGGCCACCAGCTTGGGCATCGATCTCGAGGCGCACCATTTCGCGCTGGGGGCAGTCTTTCGGGGCGGTCAATCGCGGGTGAAGGTGATCGTTAGCATCTGCTATCGCCGGCACAATCCGAAGGGGCGGGGACGAATCTTGAAGGCTCCGCAGGTCCTCCATGCCGTGTCGGTCGAAAGCTCCGATCCGGAGGTCATCGCGCGGCTTCGCGCCGCTGACGTTCCCCTGCGAAAGGCGAGGAAAGGGTGGCTCTTGCGCACGGTCAGCGCCTCGTTGCGAGAGATCGGAGTGCGGGCGGAGTTCCTGCGAGATCTGACCGAGGGCGTGCTCGAGATCCGGTTCGCGCTGGGTACCCGAAATGTGCAACATCGGGCGGCGCTCGTGATGCCGGCCGGCAATGTGGTCTTGGGCCACTACTTGCCGATCATGACGGGCAACCAGGTCGTGTACGATCGAGTGGTCGAGATCTCGGAAGAGCGTTGGATCGGCCCCGTGTACGACCTGGAAGTCGATCGCACTCACAACTTCGTAGCGGACGGCGTGGTGGTTCACAACTCGATCTACAAGTGGCGCGGGGCCGCGCTGTCGAATGTGCTGGAGTTCAAGGATCGGTATCCGGACGCCAAGGACATCGTGCTGACCGAGAACTATCGCTGCCCGCAGGCCGTGCTGGACGCCGCCTACCGGCTGATCCAGCACAACAACCCGGACCGGTTGGAAGCGAAGTACGGGATCAGCAAGCGGCTCCAGAGCCTGATCGGAGATGGCGGCGGCCGCGCGCCCCAGCACCTGGCCTTCGACACGGTGTCGAGCGAGGCCGACGAGGTGGCGGGGATGATCGCGAGCGAGCACGACCGCGGGCGTCCCTACCAGGACATCGCGATCCTGGTCCGCGCCAACGCCGACGCGGACCCGTATCTGCGCGCGCTCAACATGCGCCACATCCCGTGGACCTTCTCCGGCAACGCCGGTCTCTACGGGCGGCCGGAAGTGCGCCTGCTGATCGCGTTCCTGCGGACGGTCGCGCATCCGGACGATTCGGTGAGCCTGCACTTCCTGGCCTCGTCGGATATCTACCAGGTCCCGGTGGTCGAGCTCACGAAGTGCTCGACCTACGCCGACCGCCGCCATCGGTGGCTCTTCGACGTGCTGCGACAGGTGCCCGCGGAGGTGGAGCTCGGCGACGAGGGCGCCCTGGCCATCCGGCGCCTGATGGCCGATCTCGAGCGCTACATGGAGCTGGCGCGCGAGACGCCCACGGGCGAGCTGCTGTACCAGTTCCTGGTGGACTCGGGGCTCATGAGCCGGTACGCGAAGGCGCCGGCCGAGCTCGAGCAGGAGGTGCAGAACGTCAGCAAGTTCTTCAACCGGGTCCGGGACGCCTCGCGCGTGCTCAAGTACGACAACGTACGCGAGTTCGTGAACCATCTCGACGCGCTCGTCGAGGCGGGCGACGACCCGGCGGTGGCCGAGGCCGAGACCGACACGCCCGCCGTCCACGTCCTCACCGTCCACAAGGCCAAGGGGCTCGAGTGGCCCGTGGTCTTTCTCGTCGACTGCGTGCAGAACAAGTTCCCCTCCACGCGACGGCACGAGCCGATCGAGATGCCGGCCGCGCTCATCAAGGACACGCTGCCGTCCGGCGATTTCCACGAGCAGGAGGAGCGACGGCTCTTCTACGTCGCGATGACGCGCGCCAAGGAGCGGCTGTACCTCACCAGCGCCGAGGACCTGGGCCGGCGGCGCAAGTGGAAGGTCAGCCAGTTCGTGCTGGAGGCCCTGGATCTGCCGAAGGACGCGACCCGACCGTTCCGGGCGCGACCGATCGAGGAGCTCAGGCGACAGGCGCCGCCGCCTGATGCGATCGGCGTCGGGCTGGCGCCGATCCCGGACGACGTCGAGCTCCTCGTGAGCCACAACCAGGTGGACGACTACCAGACGTGCCCGCTCAAGTACTACTACATCCACATCCTGAGGATCCCGCTGCGCCAGCATCACGCCATCGTGTACGGCAGCGCGCTGCACAAGGCGGTGGAGTTCTACCTGCGCCGGCGGGCCGCGGGCAGCTATACCCCCCTGGACGATGTGCTGCGCGCGTTCGGCGACGCGTGGCGCAACGAAGGCTTCCTGAGCCGCGCGCACGAGGAGCAGCGCCGGCAGGCCGGCCTCGCGGCCCTGACGCGCTTCTATCACGAGGAGGAGGCCGGCGGCCGGAAGCCGACGGCCATCGAGCAGGACTTCGGGTTCAACCTCGGCGCGAACCGGGTGCGCGGCCGCTTCGATCGGCTCGACGAGCTCCCCGAGGGCACCGTCGTCGTCGACTACAAATCGAGCGATGTCATCGATCAGAGGAAGGCCGACGAGCGCGCGCGGGACAGCCTGCAGCTGAAGATCTACGCGCTCGCCTGCCGCGAGATGACGGGCCGCCTGCCGGTCCGGGTGGAGCTTCGCTTTCTCGAGTCCGGGGTGGCGGGCCGGCACCAGCCGGGTGGTGAGGACGTGGCCGGGGCGCGCGAGGCGATCGAGGAGGCGGCGCGCGGCATCCGCCAGCGCCGCTTCCAGCCGAGCCCGAGCTACCAGGCGTGCCGCTACTGCCCGTACAATCAGATCTGCCCCAGCACCGCCACGCAGGAATGAGGCGCCCCTCTCCCCTCTGGGGAGAGGGGCGGGTGAGGGGGCCGAGAGGGACGACCATGAAGATCAACGTCAACGGCATCGAGATGAACCACACGCTGGAGGGCGAGGGTCCGGTCGTGACCATGAGCCATGCGCTCGGCACCAACCTGTCGCTGTGGGACGAGCAAGCGCGTCTCCTGCGCGACCACTACCGCGTGCTGCGCGTCGACACGCGGGGCCACGGGCTGACGAGCGCGCCGCCCGGTCAGTACAGCCTGAGCCAGCTCGCCGACGACCTCGCCGGGCTGCTGCGCGAGCTCGGCATCGCGCAGACGCACTTGGTCGGGCTGTCGATGGGCGGCATGATCGGCCAGACCTTCGTGCTGAAGTATCCCGCGATGGTGCAGAGCCTGGTTCTCTGCGACACGACCAGCGCCTACCCGCCGGCGGCCGCCTCGGTCTGGCAGGAGCGGATCCGGACGGTCGAGAGCCAGGGCATGGAGGGCGTGGTCGAGGCCATGCTGGAGCGCTGGTTCACGGCGCCGTTCCGCAAGCGGCGCCCTGACGTGATGGACCGGGTCCGGGGGATGCTGCGCGGCACGCCGCCTCACGGCTACATCGGCTGCTGCCACGCGCTGCCGAAGATCAACGTGACCGAGCGGCTCAAGGACGTCCGTTGCCCGGCCCTCGTGATCGTCGGCGAGGAGGATCCGGGGACGCCGGTCGAGATGGCGCGCGCGATCCACGCCGCGCTCCCGTCGGCGGAGCTCGCCGTGCTGCGCTCGGCCTCGCATCTGTCGAACCTGGAGCAGCCGGAGGAGTTCAACCGCGTCTTGCTGGGCTTCCTGGACAAGGTGAGCGGTCGCAGGCCGCTGTAGCTCGTCCGGGCGGGGCCGAAGAGGGCGTCGCCGACCTCGTGATATGATTCGCCGCGCTGACCCGGAGCGGAGCACCAACCCTGAAGGAGGCATCCATGAGCGGGACGAGCAAAGCTCTTGTGGCCCTCGGAGTCCTGATCGCCCTGGTGCTGCAGGTCGGGGTGGCGCAGGCGCAGAAGAAGCAGCTGGTCATCGCCCTCAATCAGGACCCGGATGTCCTGGATCCCACCCTGTCCAGGACGTACGTGGGGCGCATCGTCTATTCTCAGATGTGCGAGAAGCTGTACGAGATCGACGACAAGCTCAAGATCGTGCCGCAGCTGGCCGCTGACCTGCCGGCCGTCACCGACGGCGGCAAGACCATCACGATCAAGCTCAGGCCCGGCGTCAAGTTCAACGACGGGACGCCGATGAACGCCGAGGCGGTGCGGTTCTCGATCGACCGCCACCTCACCCTGAAGGGCTCCAACCGGCGCAGCGAGATCGACTCGATCACGGCGGTGGAAGCGGTCGATCCGCTCACGGTCAGGCTCAAGCTGAAGGCGCCGTTCGCGCCGATCGTGGCCGCCCTGACGGACCGGGCGGGCATGCCGATCTCACCGACTCAGGCCAACAAGCTGGGCGACAAGTTCGGGACGGCGCCGGTGTGCGTCGGCCCCTGGAGCTTCGTGGAGCGCGTCCCGCAGGACCGCATCGTGCTCGACAAGTCGGCGCACTACTTCGATCCCGGGCAGGCCCGCTTCGACCGGCTCGTGTTCCGGATCATCGCGGACGACAACGTGCGCCTGGCCAACCTCCGCTCGGGTGATATCGACTTCATGCACCTGGTGGCGCCCACCGACGCCGTCAACATCAAGAAGGAAGGCCGGTTCGAGGTCGCCAACGTCAGCGGGCTCGCGTACACGGGCATCACGATCAATCTCCACAACAAGACCGGCAAGACCCAGTCGCCCGGCGACCTCGGCACGCCGCTGGCGAACGATCCGCGCGTCCGCGAGGCGCTGGAGCTCTCGATCGACCGGGACGCGCTGAACCAGGTGGTCTTCGACGGCCAGCACACCCCGGGCTGCACGCCGCTGTCGCCGGTCAGCCCCTTCGCCGACAAGAGCCGCAAGTGCCCGACGCGCGACGTGGCGCGGGCCAAGAAGCTCCTGGCCGACGCGGGGCTGCCGAACGGCTACAGCTTCGAGCTGACGGTCGTCAACGACCCGCCACAGCGCCGGCTGGGCGAGGTGATCCAGGGCATGGCCAAGGAGGCCGGGTTCACCATCACCCTGCGCCCGGCCGAGTTCGCCTCCGCGCTGAACGAGAGCGACGCGGGCAAGCTGGCGGCCTTCCTGATCGGCTGGAGCGGCCGCCTGGACCCGGACGCCAACATCCACCAGTTCCACACCTGTCGCGGCAGCCTCAACACCACGCTGGCGTGCGACGAGACGATCGACACGCTGCTGAGCAAGGCGCGCGAGGTCAGCGATCAGGCGCAGCGGGCGGGGCTCTACCGCGAGGCGATCGACAAGTTCGCCGGGCAGCGGCGCAACATCATCTACCTCTACCACGCCAACTACATCGTGGCCCACGCCAAGAACCTGAAGGGGTACAAGAGCGTGCCGGACGGGTTGATCCGGATCAAGGGCACGTCCTGGAACTAGCCGGTGTCGGTGGACGCGCTCTCGCCCCCTCACCCTGACCCTCTCGCCCGGAGGGTGAGAGGGAATCGGACCACCCGTCGGTCTCGCGCGTAGCCCGACCAGACGGCCGTGCTGGAGTTTCTGACCAGGCGGGTGGCCATCTCGGTCGTGACGCTGTTCGTGATCACGATCGTGGTGTTCACCGGCGTGCGTCTGATTCCCGGCGATCCGGCGCGCGTGATGGCGGGGACGGAGGCCGACGAGGCAGGCCTGGCCGAGATCCGCCAGAAGTACGGACTGAACGATCCCATCCCGCTCCAGTACCTGCGCTGGCTCGGCCTCGCGGTCACGGGCGACCTGGGCGAGTCCATCCGGACGCGCGAGTCGGTGACCTGGACGGTGGCCCGCAAGCTGCCGATCACGCTCGAGCTGGCCTGCTTCTCGCTGGCGATCGCCCTCGGGATCGCGATTCCCGCCGGCGTGTTCTCCGCCGTGCGCCGCAACACCATGTGGGACTTCCTCGCCAACGCCGTCTCGCTGTGCGGGCTCTCGGTGCCGAGCTTCTGGCTCGGCATCATGCTGATCCTGCTCCTCTCGGTCCGCCTGCGCTGGCTGCCCGCCTCCGGCTTCGTGCCGTTCTTCGAGGACCCGCTCGGCAATCTGCAGCGCATGCTCATGCCCGCCTTCGTGCTCGGGACGGCGCTGGCCGCGGTGCTCATGCGCCAGACCCGCAACAGCATGATCGAGATCCTGAGCGCAGACTACATCCGCACCGCGTACAGCAAGGGCCTGGCCGGGCGCGTGGTCGTGTTCCGGCACGCCATCCGCAACGGGCTGATCCCGGTCGTCACGATCCTCGGCCTGCAGATGGGCGCGCTCATGGGCGGCGCGGTGGTGACCGAGCAGATCTTCGTCGTGCCGGGCTTCGGCCGTCTGATCGTGGAGGCGGTCTTCACCCGGGACTACCCGCTCGTGCAGGGCGTGATCCTGATCACGGCCAGCTCGTACGTGCTCATCAATCTCCTGGTGGATCTCTCGTACTCGGTGCTGAATCCGCGCATCCGGATCGGCGGAGCGGGCGGTGAGTCCTGACGCCTCCAGCGGGCTGGCCGCCCCGGAGGGCGTGCTCGTCGAGGCGCCGACGCCGACGTGGGCCGTCGGGCTGCGCCGCACGTGGCGCCGGGTCGCCCGGCGGCCGCCGGCGGTCGCGGGCGCGCTGGTCGTGCTGCTCTTCCTCGGGCTGGCCATCGGCGCGCCGTGGATCGCCACCAGCGATCCGGTGCGCACCAACTGGAGCCAGATCCGCAAGGCGCCGAGCTGGGCTCATCCCCTCGGCACCGACGACCTCGGCCGCGACGTGTTCTCGCGCGTGGTCTATGGCACGCGCATCTCGATGCAGGCCGGGGTCTTCTCCATCCTGCTCGCGATCGCCGTCGGGGTGCCGACCGGCCTGGTGGCGGGCTACCGGCGCGGCGCCGTCGACCAGGTCATCATGCGGCTCACCGACGCCTGGCTGTCGTTCCCGTTCCTGATCCTGGCCATCGGGCTCGTGACGATTCTCGGACCGTCGCTCACCAACGCCACCGTGGCGATCGGCGTCGGCGCCACGCCCACGTACATCCGCCTCACCCGCGGCCTGGTGCTCTCGAGCCAGGCGGAGGAGTACGTGCAGGCCGCGCGGGCGCTCGGCGCCGGCGGCATCCGCGTCGTCGTGCGCCACATCTTTCCCAACATCTTCAGCGCCCTGCTGGTGCAGGCCACGGTTTCCGTCCCCGCCGCGATCATCGCCGAGGCGATCCTGTCGTTCCTCGGCCTCGGCGTGCAGCCGCCGACCCCGAGCTGGGGGACGATGCTCAACGTGGCGCAACAGTTTCTCGACACCGCGCCGTGGATGGCATGGTGGCCCGGGCTGGCCATCTTCTCTCTCACCCTCGCGTTCAACCTCGCGGGCGACGGCCTGCGCGACCTGCTGGATCCCAAGGCGCGCTAGCGCGTCGACCCGCACCGGAGGTCTCGATGAGTCAGGATCAGGATCGGATTGCTCAGGCAGAGTATGCGGACCTGGCGGCCGCGATGGAGCGCGCGGCGGTCGACCTCGGCCTCACGGAGGAGCCGTCGGGCTTCGTGGCCGCGCTGGAGGACGGCGCGGCCGGCCAGGAGGCGGCGTCGTGACCGACTGGACGCTGGTCACGCTGGCCGAGGCGATCCGGCGCGGGCAGACGTCCCCGGTGGAGGCGACGGAGGCGTGCCTGGGGCGCATCCGCCGGCTCGATCCAAAGCTCCGGGCCTTCATCACCATCGATGCGGAGGGCGCGCTGCGGGCGGCCAAGGAGCTCGAGCGTGAAGCCACGGCGGGCCAGTGGCGGGGACCGCTGCACGGCGTGCCGCTCGCCTTCAAGGACCTCTTCCACGTGCGCGGGCTGCCCACGTCGTGCGGAACCCGGACCGCCGAGTACTTCGTGTCGCCGCACGACAGCACGGCCGTGGCGCGGCTGGTCGCGGCCGGGGGGATCACGCTCGGCAAGCTCAACATGACCGAGCTGGCCATGGGACCGTTCGGCGACAACGCCCATCACGGCCACGTGCAGAATCCGTGGCGCGCCGGGCATGTCGCCGGCGGCTCGTCCAGCGGCTCGGGCGCGGCGGTCGCCGGCGGCCTCGCGCTCGGTGCGCTCGGCAGCGACACCGGCGGCTCGATCCGCCTGCCGGCGGCCTGCTGCGGCATCGTCGGGCTCAAGCCCACGTACGGCCGGGTGAGCCGCGCGGGGGTGATGCCGCTCTCCTGGTCCAACGATCACATCGGTCCGATGACCAGAACGGTGAGGGACGCGGCGCTGATGCTGGGCATCATCGCGGGCCGGGATCCCAGAGACGCGACCTCCAGCCGGCGCCCGGTCCCGGACTACGCCGCCGGACTCGAGGCCGGCGTGTCGGGCCTCCGCGTCGGGGTGCCGGAGAACTTCTTCTTCCAGGGACTCGATCCGGAGATCGAGGCCGGCGTTCGCGCGGCGCTCCGCGTGCTCGAGGGGCTCGGGGCGCGGGTGGCCGAGCTCCGGCTGCCCGACCCGCAGGTGATGAACGACGTGTGCAACGTCATCGCGCGCTCAGAGGGCGCGGCGGCGCACGTGCGGCTGGCCCGGGAGCGCCCGGAGGAGATCCAGCCGGTGGTGCGCGGGCGGCTCGAGCTGGGTTTCCGGGTTCCCGCGCACGACTACATCCAGGCGCTCCGGCTGCGCGCGCGGCTCACGCGGCATTTCGTGACGGAGGTGTTCGCCGCGGCCGACGTGCTGGTGGCCCCGGTGATTCCCGAGCCGGCGCCGCCGCTCACGCATGCCACGGACGGCAGCGTGGGAGAGCTCACGACGAGGCAGGCGCGGTTCGCCCGTCTCACCCGCTCGTTCAACGGCCTCGGCTTGCCTGCCCTCTCGGTGCCCGGTGGCTTCTCACGCGCGGGATTGCCGCTGGCCTTGCAGATCGTGGGCCGGCCGTTCGACGAGGCGACGGTGCTCCGGGTCGGCTATGCCCACGAGCAGGCCGCCGGCTGGCCTGCGCGGCGCCCTACGCTCGGCTGAGCGCGGGCTACTGGCGCGCGAGACAGTACTGCAGGCGGTAGATCGCCAAGGTCATGTCCTCGGCGGCGCCGTGCCGCGCGAACGATCCCGCGCTGGTCAGCTCGCGGGAGGCGGCCTCGGCCGCCTCCGGCTCCAACGCCTCGACGAGGATCACCCATCGCGCCGCGGCATCGGGCCGCCCGCGGAGCGTCTTTTCCTCGGTGCGCACGTCGGTGGTCGTCGCGTCCGCCTCGCACAGGTGCAGGCCCACCACGCCCGGCCAGTCCGCGATCGTGGGCAGCGCGCCGGCCGTCAGCCACTCCCGCAGCTGTGGCGCGCAGCCCGGCTGGGGGCCGAACTCGAGCGTGGTGAGGGCGCCGCCCACGCCGCTGCCCAGGCTCAGCGTGACCCGGCACGCCGAGCGCTTCGAGTTCCTGAACAGCGGCAGCGCGCGCTGGGTCCACGGCGTTGGCGCGTTCAGGCGGGCGACGTAGTCGGGACCGCTCAGGGTCTCGAGCGACTCCGTCTCGTACAGCGTGAAGTATTTCGGATTTCCCGCGATCGCCACGTAGCGCCGTCCGCGCCGGAAGCCGCGGAGGCCCACGCGCTCGGGAATGTGCTCGCGGGAGTGCCAGTGCACGAACTCGGCGTCGCCGCCGCCGGCGACGTCGTTCCAGAACGCCAGGATCCCCTGGCCGAGCAGGGCCATGCTCGCGACCTTACGGGCAGCGGCTGGAGGCGTCAAGAGCGGGCTCGGAGCTGTCCGCCCAATCCGCGGCGGTAGTCATTCGGCCACTACGGGATCGAGCTTGCGCTTCGAGCGACGGCTTGGCCGGCGCAAGCCCGTTCTGGGGGAGGTCTCGGCGGGGCCGTCGAGGCCCCCCAACTACGTGGTGACGGATACGATAG
>Ga0187892_10008549_pt1 | contig 13958 bp, 16 predicted proteins | sample MA1701073metaG_FD_139345 | JGI IMG/M metagenome (GOLD analysis project Ga0187892, IMG submission 139345) | Bio-ooze microbial communities from a basaltic lava cave in the Kipuka Kanohina Cave System on the Island of Hawaii, USA - MA170107-3 metaG ...
AGCTCGACCTCATGGTGGAGGTTCGTCGTTCCGGGCGGGTAGGGGACGTCGCCGCCACCCGCGACGATCGCGTCCGCCGGTTTCGAGAAGAAGGTCGGCTGCTCGCGCTCGACCGGCGCGCCCATTTCCTTCGCGTGCTCGGCGTAGTTGCGACCGACGCAGTAGATCCGATGGACGGGAAAGCGTTCGGCGCGGCCGATGACCGGGACGGCCGGCTGCGCCGGTGCGGGGAAGACGAACGTCATGTCGGAGTCGAGGCGAGGGCGAGGGGACGAGGTCGCGAGACTACGCCACTTTCGCATGACGTCCGAGGACTTGCGGGCGGGGCGAAAGCCCCGACAGCGCGACGCTCCACTCGGCGCGGCGCCGTGGGGGCTTCCGCCCCTCCCACAGTGACCCCGACCGTGCGCGCTCCGTTGCCCGCGTAGCCCTTGCGACGCCTACGCCTTCTGCGGCAGGAAGCTCGTGTCGAGCATGTACTGGCGCGGGTCGTCGGCGTTGACGAGCGCGTCGACCTGGTCGCGGTTGCAGAACTCGGTTGGATCGAACCAGACGTTGTCGCTGTAGAAGATGTAGACCTTCTGCGTGACCGGATGCTGCCATTGTGCGCGCAAACGCCACGGGCTGCGGCCGTTGACCTTGAGGCTCTGGTTGAGCTCCACGCCCGAGAACTTCGCGCGGACCTTCATGCCGTGCTGGGCGAGCCAGGCACGAATTCGGCGGTGGCGGATCCCGCCGACGAACAGCAGCACGCCGATCAGCGTGAACACGCTCGCGAACACGCTGAGGATCAGCGGCAGGAAGTACTTTTCCATGAAGCTGTCGAGGCGCGCGTCTTCCGGATTCGCCGGCGCGTAGTAGAGCTTCACGGCATCGCCGCGCGAATACGACGGCGAGCTCGACGAGACGCTGCTCGTGAACTGCAGGGTGCGGCCGTCGGCGGTCGTGAACTCGATGACCGGCTTGTACATCGTGTCGCCGTCCGAATCGCGATGGCTCGCGATGTCGACGACCGTGCCCTCGGTGTGCGTCGCGCTTGCACGAAACGCCGCGCCGTTCGACCAGCTGCTCCAGGCGCCCCAGCCCAAGCCGAGGCCGATCAGCAGCACGAAAAACCCTCCGATGATGCGCCCCATGTTTCGTCTCCTCGCTCGCCGGTCCTCCCCCGACAAACGCAGCGCGGCGCGCCGGCAGGCCACGGCGCGCGCCATGACCAATGGCAGGGGTCCCGGTGCCGATGGTCGCGCGGACACCGGCGCGGCGCTAGGCTTCCGCAGCCGGACGGAGGATGGCGGCCATGGCGGACGTGCGGCTGGCGCTCGGTGGGGTCGGACAGATCGCGGTGACGGTCATCGATCTCGAGCGCGCGACCCGGTTCTACCGCGACGTGCTCGGGCTCGAGTTCCTGATGCAGGTGCCCGGCATGGCGTTCTTCGCGCTCGGCGGCGGTACGCGGCTGTTGCTCGGGCCCGGCGAGCCGGGCGACGCGCTGAAGCGCAGCTCCGTGCTCTACTTCCGTGTCGCCGACACGACCGCCGCCGAGGCGGCGCTGCGCGCGCAGAACGTCGACATCGTCGCGCCGTCGCATCTCGTCGCGCGGATGCCCGGTCACGAGCTCTGGATTGTGTTCTTCCGCGACTCGGAGACCAACGTCATGGCGCTGATGGCGGAGAAACCGCTGGCCTGACGTCTGTCACCCGCAACAAATGACCCGTGACGGTGGGCGCGTCACGGAATCGCCGGCACGCTGTGAGAAACTTGGCGGCTCCGAAAAAAGGGGACGGAGGCAATTAACTTTTCGTTCGCGAGAACTCGCAGCCCCGAGGACACGAAAAGTTAATTGCCTCCGTCCCCTTTTTCGGCGGTGCGCATCGAACGATGGGGAACGTGTGGATAAGTCCGAACTCTTGAACCAGCTCAGGATCGATCGCCAGGCCGAGGAGCCGAAGAGCGGCGCGCGGCTCGTCGTGGTGGCGGCGATCGCCGTCGCGATCGCGATCGCGGGCGGCTCGTATTGGATGCTCGCCGGCGCGAAGGCGCCCGAGGTCGAGCTCGCGACGGCGCGCGCTCTCGCGCAGGCGCCCGGCAGCGCGTCGGTGCTCGATGCCTCCGGTTACGTGACCGCACGCCGCCAGGCGACGGTGTCGGCGAAGATCACCGGCAAGGTGCGCGAGGTCCTGATCGAGGAAGGTCAGCGCGTCGAGGCGGGCGAGGTGCTCGCGACGCTCGAGGACACCGAGGCACGCGCGCAGCTCGAGCTCGCGCAGGCGCAGCTCGAGTCGGCGCGCGCCCAGGTTGCCGAAGTGCGCGCGCTCGCGACGCAGGCCGAGCGCGAGCACGCGCGCACCGTCGAGCTCTACGAGCGCAAGCTCACGAGCGCGTCTTCGCTCGACGCCACGCGCGCACAGGCCGATTCGAGCGAGGCGCGCGTCGCCTCCGCCGAGCGCGGCGTCGAGGTCGCGCGCGAGAACGTCCAGTACAACGAGGTGCAGCTCGACAACACGATCGTGCGCGCGCCATTCGCGGGCGTCGTGACGGTCAAGGCCGCGCAGCCCGGCGAGATGATCTCGCCGATGTCGGCGGGTGGCAGCTTCACGCGCACCGGCATCGGCACGATCGTCGACATGGACTCGCTCGAAGTGCAGGTCGACGTCAACGAGTCGTTCATCGGCCGCGTGCGCGCGGGCCAGGCGGTGGAAGCCGTGCTCAACGCCTATCCCGACTGGAGAATTCCGGGCTCGGTCATCGCGATCATCCCGACCGCGGACCGTGCCAAGGCGACGGTCAAGGTGCGCGTCGCGCTGAAAGAGCGCGACGCGCGCATCGTCCCCGACATGGGCGCGCGCGTCGCGTTCCTCGAGGACGCGAAGCCGGCGACGGCCGCGGCGGCACCGGTGCCGCGCCCCGGCGTGCTCGTGCCGGCCGTCGCGGTGCGCCGCGAAGGCGCGGAGAGCGTCGTCTACGTCGAGCGCGACGGCAAGCTCGTGCGCCGCGTCGTGACGCCGGGCCGCACCAGCGGCGACGCGCTCGAGATCACCTCGGGCCTCGCCGCCGGCGACCGCGTCGTCGTCGCAGGTCCCGAAAAGCTCGCCGACGGCGACGCCGTGCGCGTCAAGACCGGCGCCTGATTCCCCCGCATTCGCACCGAGCTCTCTGGAGAGACCGCCATGTCCGAACCGATGGTGAAAGTCCGCGACGTCACGAAGGTGTATACCCGCGGCAAGGAGCGGCTCGAGGTGCTGCACCACATCTCGCTCGACATCCCGAAGGGCGATTTCGTCGCGCTGATGGGCCCCTCGGGCTCGGGCAAGACGACGCTGCTGAATCTCATTGGCGGGCTCGATCAGCCGAGCTCGGGCGAGGTCTGGGTCGGCGGCAAGCGGATCGACAAGCTCTCGAGCGGCGAGCTCTCGAAGTGGCGCGCCGCGAACGTCGGCTTCGTGTTCCAGTTCTACAACCTGATGCCGGTGCTGACGGCGCAGAAGAACGTCGAGCTGCCGCTGCTGCTGACCAACCTCTCGGCCGCGAAGCGCCGCCAGAACGCCGAGACCGCGCTCAAGCTCGTCGGCCTCGCCGAGCGCAGAAACCACAAGCCGAAGGAGCTCTCCGGCGGCCAGGAGCAGCGCGTCGCGATCGCGCGTGCGATCGTCTCGGACCCGCAGATCCTCGTCTGCGACGAGCCGACCGGCGATCTCGATCGCCACACGGCCGACGAGGTCCTCTCGCTCCTGCAGACGCTGAACCGCGAGCACGGCAAGACCATCGTGATGGTCACGCACGACCCCAAGGCCGCAGAGTTCGCGAAGTACACGCTGCACCTCGACAAGGGCACGCTCGCCGAACAAGCCGCAGCGGCCGCGTGAGGAAAAGGGGACGGGTGCAATTAATTAAAAAATTAATTGCACCCGTCCCCTTTTCCGCTCTTCGCTACACCGGAGCACACTCTATGAAATTCTTCGCCTTCGTCTGGTCGAGCCTGTGGCGCAAGAAGACGCGCACGCTGTTCACGATCCTCTCGCTCGTCAGCGCATTTCTGCTGTTCGGCCTGTTGCAGACCATCGGCGCGTTCTTCACTGCCGGTGCGGATTTCGTCGGGGCCTCGCGCCTCATCGTGCAGTCGCGCGTGTCGTTCACCGACTCGCTGCCGATCCGCCACATGCCGCTGATCGAGCAGGTGCCCGGCGTCCGGGCCGTGCACCACGACCAGTGGTTCGGCGGCGTCCACGGCGAGAACACGCAGATGTTCACGTTCGCGTCGAACCCGCGCACGCTGAAGACCGTCTATCCGGAATGGGTCATGCCGGACGAGCAGTGGGAGGCGTTCGCGAAGACCAAGACCGGCGCGATCGTCGGGCGCAACCTCGCAAACCAGTACGGCTGGAAAGTCGGCGACAAGCTGCCGATCAAGTCGAACATCTTCCCGCAGAAGGACGGGTCGATGGCGTGGGAGTTCGACATCGTCGGCATCTACGACGGCAAGGACGCGACGTGGCAGACGCAGACGATCACGGTCTACGTCAACTACGACTATTTCAGCGAGGCGAACCAGTTCGGCGAGGGCTTCGCCGGCGTCTACGCCGTGCTGCTCGACGACGTCGAGCGCGCGAACGAGGTCGCGCAGGCGATCGACGCGAAGTTCCTCAACTCGCCGGACGAGACCAAGACGCAGAGCGAGAAGGATTTCAACAAGGGCTTCTTCTCGCAGATCGGCGACATCGGGCTGATCGTGCGGCTGATCCTGCTCGCGGTGTTCTTCACGATCGTGATCCTGACCGGCAACACGATGGCGCAGGCGGTGCGCGAGCGGATTCCCGAGATGGCGGTGTTGAAAACGATCGGCTTCTCGAACAGGACCGTGACCGGGCTCGTGCTCGCCGAGGCGCTGCTCCTGTGCTTCCTCGGGGGGCTCATCGGGATGGGTCTCGCGCAGGTGCTGATGGGCGGGCTCGCGCAGAACGCGCCGCAGTTTTTCGGCGCGATCCCGAGGGACCCGAAGATATGGGTCCAGGCGCTCGTCGCGATGGCGGTGATCGCGCTCGTCGTCGGCCTGCCGCCTGCGTTGCGCGCGGGGCGGCTGAAGATCGTCGACGCGCTGGCCGAACGTTGAGGGAGCACTTCGCATGTTGAAGCAGATCGTCGAAACCGTTTCGCTCAACCTGAAGAGCATCCCGCAGCGGATCGGGCTCTCGCTCGTCATCGTGGTCGGCATCGCCGGCGTGGTCGGCGTGTTCACCGCGCTGTTCGCGATGTCGCGCGGCATCGAGGCGACGTTCGCCGCGAGCGGCGACCCTCGCAACGTGATCGTGATGCGCGGCGGCTCGCAGGCCGAGCTCAACTCGACCTTGAATCTCGAAACGATGCAGATCGTCGAGCGCACCGCCGGCGTCGCGCGCGACGAAAAAGGCGAGCCGCTCGCCTCGGGCGAAGTCATCGTCATCACGGAACTGCCGCGCAAGGGGGAGACGCTCGGGGCGAACGTCACGATGCGCGGCATCACGGCCGACGGCTTCGTGCTACGCCCGAATCTGAAGATCGTGGAGGGCCGCGCCTTCACGCCGGGGCTGCAGGAGCTCCTCGTCGGACGCGGTGCCGCGAACCAGTTCGAAGGGCTCAAGGTCGGCACGACCGTGCGGCTGCGCGGCGGCGACTGGAACGTCGTCGGCGTGTTCGAGTCGAACGATTCGTTCGAGAGCGAGATCTTCGCCGACGCCGCGACCGCGCAGACGGCGTGGGGTCGGCCGAACACGTTCTCGACCGTGCTGACGCGGCTCGATTCGCCGGACGGGATCAAGGCGTTCCAGGCAGCGCTGAAGACCGACCCGCGCGTCAACGTCGAGGCGAAGAACCAGGTCGCGTATTACACCGAGCAGACCCAGCAGACGACGCAGGGCATCCGCATGCTCGGCACCGCCGTCGCCTTCATCATGGGGCTCGGCGCGATCTTCGCGGCGCTCAACACGATGTACGCGGCGGTCTCGGCGCGCACACGCGAGATCGCGACGCTGCGCGCGATCGGCTTCGGCGGCTTTCCGGTCGTTGTCTCGGTGCTGATCGAGGCGATGCTGCTCGCGCTCCTCGGCGGGCTCGCGGGCGCGCTGATCGCCTACGTGCTGTTCAACGGCATGACGGTCTCGACGCTGGGCTCGGGCTTCACCCAGCTCGTGTTCGCGTTCAAGGTCTCCCCAGGCCTTGTCATGCAGGGAACGATCATCGCGCTGGTTGTGGGACTGCTTGGGGGCTTGCTACCCGCGCTCCAGTCGTCTTTCTCGTCGCTGAAGAGTTGGGTCTGGTTCGCGAAGATCGTGGAGTTCCTCCTTTCGATAGAGATCGTTGCTGCCACCTTGCATGCTGACGGGCCAATCGCCGTCTATTTGTTTGCCGTTCTCGCAGCGGCTGTGCTCAACGGCGTCCTTTGCTACTTCGTCCTGCGCTATCTACTGCTTCGGCGATCGCGTCGTGAGTTTGGGTCGATTTGGAAGCTGCTCCTGACCGTACTCACGTTGGTGCCGGGTCTGCTGCTTCTTGGACCGATCCTGGCGATCTATGCACTGCGCGCAATATGGACATCGGCTCCCGAGAACCTCTTGCGCAACCCCGGCGTTGAAGGGCTCCGCGCGGCTTAGTCGACACCGCCCAGCCCGGCATGCAGCGGGCTCAGGCCGATCGGGCAAAGCGCTCGGCGTCCGCTTCGTAGCGGACGTCGAGCTCGAGACGCCCGCGGATCCACTCGACCAGCACGCGCACCTCGTGCGCGCGGTCGCGCGCGTACTCGTCGGCGGCCCAGTGCCGCGCGACCTCGACCGCATCCTCGTACGTGCCGAAGCTCGCGGCCCAGCGCCCGTCGCGCGCGAGCGCCCAGCCCTGGTGCCGGTCCTTCGTGCGGCTGACGACGAAATCGCGCACCGGAGTTGCAGCGCGCGCGATCGATTCGTGCTCGCCGGGGTAGACGAGCATCGAGCGGATCGGCGCGCGCAGCGGAATCGCGCCGGTATCGTCGGTTCGGGTCAGGGCGGCCATATTGCGGCGGTCCTTAGCATCGGGCTTGCGTCGAGCATTGCAAGCGCCGCGCCCCCGCGACAGCGCGCAGCTCGCAACCGCCCGTAGGAAATCGCCGCGATAGCGTGCCTCGGCGCGCGGCCTCGGCGCGCGGCCTCGAGCGCGGCGACCATCTCGTCGACGCGCGCAACGCGCGGATGATCGGCGCCGGCCGGCATCGACCGGCGGGCAGGGGCGGGCCATGGCGCCGACACGCGGGTTTGCGATTGGGGGGTGTCGTTGGTGAGGGAAAGCACCGCCGTTCCCCGCGTCCTCAATCGAACGCGAATGATTCGCGCGTACGGGGAAACGGACCATGTCAGCGTGCCAGCAGCTTCACGATCGCCCGGTGACCGAACGCCGTCGGGTCGACCCGCAGCTCATCGGGCTCGCGCACGTCCTGGGCTACGGCCTGAAGTCCAACAGCATCGACCGGATCGTCAAGAGCGTCTCGCGCGAGCGCCGCGCCGCGGTGCTGACGTTGCTCGCGGGTGGCGCGATCTCGTGAAGCGCACGGGGCGCAACGAGACTCGGCGTAACCGAAAGTCACCGCCGGCCGCGGGCGAACCGGCGCACACTCCGAGCACTCGGAAGAGCGCGCGCGCACCGCGCGTCCGGGAGCGAGCCATGTACGCGTATGAGTCGGGAACGCGCTGCCCGCTGCAGGGGCCGGCGACGCGACCGGATCCGATCGCGATGGGCCTGGCGCAGCGCGTGCTGGGCCAGGCGCTCGAACCCTGCGGCAGCATCGAGACGCTGCTCGAGAGCGTCGACGAGGACCGGCGCGGCGCGGTATTGACGCTGCTCGCCGGTGGTGCGATCTCGTAGCGTATGAGGATGGGCCGTCCCTGGCCCGCGGGTAGCCGCCCGTTTCGAGGCGTGCTACCCGAGCGTCAACGTCGCTGCATCAGGATCATCGCGACGCCGGCGAGAATCACCGCCATCGCGACGGCTTCCATCGCGCCGAACGATTCGCCCGCGAGCGTCACGCCGAGCAGCACGGCGACCGGCGGATTGACGTACGCGTAGCTGGTCGCGAGCGCGGGGCGCACGGTGTTGAGCAGGTAGATGTACGCGGTGAACGCCGCGATCGATCCCGCGATCGCGAGGTAGACGAGCGCACCCGTCGCGCGCGGGCTCGGATCGGACGGGAACGATTCGCCGAGCGCGAGCGTCACGACGCCGAGCACGAGCGAGCCCGCGAGCATCTGCGCCGCGGTGCTCATCCAGGCGGACGGCATGTCCTGGTGCTTGCTCCAGACCGAGCCGAACGCCCACGCGAGCGGTGCGGCGATCAGTGCGAGGGCACCCGCGCGGCTGCCCTGCATCTCGCCACCGAGATTGAGCAGCACGACGCCGGCGAAACCGATCACGAGCCCGGCCCAGTCCCAGCGCCTCGGCCATTTGCCGTAGAGGCCGGCGAACAGCGCGGCGAACAGCGGCATCGACGCAACCGCAACGGCCGCGAGGCTCGACGACACCGTGAGCTCGGCGTAGCAGACGAGCCCGTTGCCGCCGCCGAGCAGGAGCGCACCGGTGATCGCGCAATTGCGCCACTGCTTCGCGCTCGGCGCCGGTGCGCCGCGCAGTCGCAGCCACGCATAGAGCAGCGCGCCCGCGAACGCGAAGCGCACGGCCGCCATCCCGAACGGCGGATAGTTCTCGAGCGCGATCTTGATCGCGAGGTAGGTCGAGCCCCAGACGAGATAGACCGTGAGCAGAGCGACGCCCACCATCGCGCTCGAACCGGACTTGACTTCGACGTCGGCCTTGCTCGTGTAGCTCATTGCGGTTGCTCGGGGCGAGCAACAAGGCTAACCGCCGCAACACCGTGGCGGCAGGGCCATCCCATATGAAATTTCGAGAGCCGCGGTTCGCGGCCGGCTCAACCCGCGCGCGGTAGCTGGTGCGGCGGAACGCGATGGACGACGCGGAACTCGCCGTCGATGACCGCGCGCTCGCGCGTCGCGACGGTGCCGGCAGATACGGCGCCGCGCAGCGCGCGGAAGCCGAAATGCGCGAGCGCGCCGACCGTCAGCAGCGCGAGCCCGAGCACCGCACCGACCGCCGCGATCGCGACGACCGCGACCACGCCGATGCCGAGCAGCAGACGCTGCAGCGGGCGGCGCTGGAAGGCGGGACGCGTGAACAGGATCCGCATGACGGTCCAGTGACGGTGGCAAAATGGGCCGCCACTCTGCCGCCGCCGCTCGCGGTTTCGCAAGTGCCGCGCGGATGTCCGGGGGAGTTCGTGAGAAAAGCGTTATGTCGCATCGACGAGGTGCCCGAAGGCGGCGCGACTTCGCGCGACGTCGACTCGTCGACCGGCGGCTTCTCGCTCGTGCTGACGCGCGTCGGTGGTGTCGTGCGTGCGTTCCACAACGAATGTCCGCACGCGGGTCGTCGCCTCGACTGGGCGCCCGGCAAATTCCTGATCGAGTCCGGCACGCTCGTTTGCGCCGCGCACGGCGCGCAGTTCATGCTCGACTCCGGCGCGTGCGTCGGCGGACCGTGCCGTGGCTTCGGGCTGAAGCCCGTCGCGGTCGCGATCGACGCGGACGAAGTCGTGCTCGGCTAGCGGGTGAGGCAGTCCGCTACTGGATACAATCGCGTCATGCAGATCGAATTGAACGGCGAGCGCCGCGTCGTCGACGCGGCGACGACAGTCGCGGCGTTGCTCGAGCGCGAAGGGCTCGGTGAGCGGCGCGTCGCGGTCGAGATCAATCGAGAGATCGTGCCGAAGAGCGCGCACGCGTCCCGCACGTTCGTCGACGGCGATCGCGTCGAAATCGTCCACGCGCTCGGTGGCGGCTGAGCGCAAAGGGGTCAGAGTCATTTGTCGACCGATGTGCCGGAACAACTGATGGAATCCCTCATGTCGACAAATGACTCTGACCCCTTTGCTGATCCGCTCGTGATCGCGGGGCGCACGTTCCGGTCGCGCCTCCTCACCGGTACCGGCAAGTTCAAGGATCTCGACGAGACGAAGCGCGCGACGGAAGCCGCGGGCGCCGAGATCGTGACCGTCGCGATCCGCCGCACGAACATCGGGCAGAACCCCGGCGAGCCGAATCTGCTCGACGTGTTGCCGCCGTCGAAGTACACGCTGCTGCCGAACACCGCGGGCTGCTACACCGCGGAAGACGCGATCCGCACCTGTCGTCTCGCGCGCGAGCTGCTCGACGGCCACACGCTCGTGAAGCTCGAGGTGCTCGGCGATCCGAAGACGCTCTATCCCGACGTCGTGCAGACCATCGTCGCGACCGAAGTCCTGGTGAAGGAAGGCTTCGAGGTGATGGTCTACACGACCGACGACCCCGTCGCGGCGAAGCGCTTCGAGGAGCTCGGCTGCGTCGCGGTGATGCCGCTCGCCGCGCCGATCGGGTCGGGGCTCGGGATCCGCAACCCCTACAACATCGTCACGATCGTCGAGAACGCCAAGGTGCCGATCCTCGTCGACGCCGGTGTCGGCACGGCGTCCGATGCAGCCGTCGCGATGGAGCTCGGCTGCGACGGTGTGCTGATGAACACCGCGATCGCGGGCGCGAAGGATCCGGTGCTGATGGCGAGCGCGATGAGGAAAGCCGTCGAAGCGGGGCGCGAGGCGTTCCTCGCGGGGCGCATTCCGCGCAAGCGGTACGCGTCTGCATCGTCGCCGATCGACGGCACGTTCTTCTAGACCACCGTTCTCCGCCACGTTCCGAGTAGGCCGGACATCGCGTAGCGATGGCCGGCAAGAGCGCCGGCCTTGCTGCGCAAGTCCGGCCTACGGGTCACGCAATGTCCGAACCACCCCGAAGACACATCCGCAGCTTCGTGCTGCGCCAGGGCCGCCTGACACCGGCGCAGGCGCGCGCGTTCGAAGCGCACTGGCAGCGGTACGGCCTCGAGTACCAGGGCAAGCCGCGCGATCTCGCCGCAGCATTCGGGCGCACCGCCCCGACGATCGTCGAGATCGGCTTCGGCAACGGCGAGCAGCTCCACTACGCCGCGACGAACGAGCCCGACGCGAACCACGTCGGCATCGAGGTCCACACGCCGGGCGTGGGCCGGCTGCTCAACGCCGTCGCCGCCGACGGCCTCGAAAACGTGCGCGTGTACCGGCACGACGCGGTCGAGGTGCTCGCGAACGAGCTCGCGGACGCGTCGCTCGACGGCGTTCGCATCTACTTTCCCGACCCTTGGCACAAGACCCGCCACCACAAGCGCCGCCTCGTTCAGCCCGCATTCGCGGCGCTGGTCGCACAAAAGCTCAAGCGCGGCGCGCTCTTGCATCTGGCGACCGACTGGCAGGACTATGCCGCGCACATGCTCGCGGTACTCGACGCGAGCCCCGAGTTCCGCAACCGGGCGGGGCCCGGCGGAATCGTCGCCCGTCCGCCGTGGCGACGCGAGACGCACTTCGAGCGGCGCGGCATGCGCCTGGGCCACGGGGTTTCCGACCTCTTGTACGAGCGGGAGTGAATGGACGCAGGGCTCACGCTGTCGACGGAGATGATGCTCGTCCTGGGGCTCGTCACCTTCACCGTGGTGATGTTCACGCTCGACCTGATCCGCGCCGACGTGGTCGCGCTCCTGCTGCTCGTCGTGCTCGGCATCACGAACCTGGTGCCGGTCGACCAGCTGTTCGCGGGCTTCGCGGGCGACGCTGTCGTCGCGATTCTCGCGACGATGATCCTCGGCGCGGGGCTCGATCGCACCGGCGTGCTGAACTTCGCCGCGTCGTTCCTCGTGCGCGTCTCGCAGGGCGTCGAACGACGCTTGCTGCTCGCGCTCTGCACGCTCGCGGGCGGGCTCTCGGCGTTCATGCAGAATCCCGCGATCACGGCGCTGTTCCTGCCGGTGGCGTCGCGCATCTCGTCGCGTACCGGCGTGCCGCTCTCGCGGCTGCTGCTGCCGATGGCGAGCTGCATCATGCTCGGCGGCACGTTGACGATGGTCGGCAACTCGCCGCAGATCATGCTCAACGACCTCGTCGCGTCGATCAACCGCAACTTGCCGCCGGGCGCCGACACGATCGAGCCGTTCCGGATGTTCTCGGTGCTGCCGGTCGGCGCGGCGCTGCTCGTTGCGGGCCTGATCTACTTCGGGCTCTGGTGGGACCGGCTGATGCCGCCGCGCGCGGAGCGGGCCGGCGCGACGCCCGCAAAGACCGAGACGTACTTCGCGTCGACCTATCGCATCGACGGCGAGGTGTTCGAGCTTTCGGTGACGCCGGACAGCCCGCTCGTCGGGCTCTCGATCGCCGAGCTCGAGGCGCAGGCGTCGACGCCGCTCGTGCTCGCGATCAAGACCGGCGAGGAGTCGCGCCTGGCGCCGCCAGCCGACCAGATGATCTGGGTCGGCACCGTGCTCGGCGTGCTCGGTCCGCGCGACGACGTGCTGGCGTGGGCGGAGATCACCGGGCTCAAGCTGCTGCCGGGCCTGCGCAACTTCGGCGACATGTTCAATCCGAGCCGCGCCGGCATCGCGGAAGCCGTGGTGCCGCCGAACTCGCGCTACGTCGGCAAGCGCATCGGCGAGCTGCGCCTGCGCAAGAACGAGGGCATCTCGGTGCTCGCGGTCAATCGCGGCGACAAGATCTTCCGCGAGGACGTGCGCGAGGTCGTGATCCAGCAAGGCGATACGCTGGTCTTCCACGGCTTCTGGAAGGACCTCGCGCACGCGTCGGAAGAGCGCGACTTCGTCGTCGTGACCGACTACCCGAAGGAAGAACAGCGCCCGCACAAGATCTGGCACGCGAGCTTCTTCTTCGCGCTCGCGATCGGGCTCGCGCTGTTCTCCGACGTGAAGGTGCCGATCGCGATGATGGTCGGCGCGGTCGGCATGCTGCTCACCGGCGTGCTCAGCATGGACGAGGCCTACGCCGCGATCGGCTGGCGCACGATCTTCCTGATGGCGTGCCTGATCCCGCTCGGCTGGGCGGCGGACTCGAGCGGCGCGGCGGCGTGGGTCGCGCGTGAGTCGCTCGAAGCGCTCGAGGGCGTGCCGATCTGGGGCATCGAGGTCGCGCTCGCGCTCCTGACCAGCGTTTTCACCCAGGTCATGTCGAACGTCGGTGCGACCGTGGTGATGGTGCCGCTCGCGATCAACATCGCGCTCGCCGCCAACGCGAGCCCGGCGGTGTTCGCGATGATCGTGGTGTTCTCGGCATCGAATGCGTTCATCTCGATGTCGAACCCGGTCATGTCGCTCGTAAGCGGCGCCGGCAACTACCGCACCGCGGATCTCGTGCGCGTCGGGTTGCCGCTGACGCTGCTCTACACGGCGATCGTCGTGGTGATGGTAAATCTGGTGTTCTGAGCGCGGAACGCCGCCCGATCTTGCGATGGCAGCCGTTGAGCTCTTGCGCTCGGTAGCGACATGCACTAGAAGTGAATGCGTGGCGCGTTGAGTGCCATCGGTCGAACAGTTCGATAGCGGATCGCGTCATGTCGCGCCTGATGTCCATGCATGGAGCGAGTTCCAGGCGCTCTCTGCTCCTTCGAGTATTGTCCTTCGCCGCGTTGATCCAAATCAGCGCCGGCGCATTAGCGTTTTACGATGCACCGATCATCGAGCCCCCGACGCCCGTCGCCGGACAGCCTGTCGTGTTTGCGGTGCGGACCGGCGGTTGCGACACGATCCAATCTGCCGGATCGCCGCCGGCGAGCGACGCTTTCCGCGAAATCGTGAGGGTAGGAAACACGCTCCGCGTCACGGTCAATGCTTTTCAAGCATTCGGTGACGATTTTTGTATCTTCCCGGTTGGAACGTTCAGGTTCTCGCTTGGCTCGTTGGAGCCGGGGCGCTTCACTCTTGGAAGACTCTGATTAACCCACCTCAACCGAGGTCACTCGACATGCTCGGCGGCGGAAAGCCAAATTCGCGGGGTCAATTTCGCGGAATTTCGCGAGAACGAGCGGTTCTTCGACCGCTTATCC
>Ga0187892_10008550_pt1 | contig 13957 bp, 11 predicted proteins | sample MA1701073metaG_FD_139345 | JGI IMG/M metagenome (GOLD analysis project Ga0187892, IMG submission 139345) | Bio-ooze microbial communities from a basaltic lava cave in the Kipuka Kanohina Cave System on the Island of Hawaii, USA - MA170107-3 metaG ...
CTATTACAACCTGGGCTACGTCAAGCAGCCATATCTTTATCAGCAGGGCGCGCATGACGGTTTTCACGAGGCCATCGGCGACACGATCAACCTGTCGATGACCGAAAACTATCTGGCCGGCATTGGTCTTCTCCCGAAGGGAACGAGGTCGAGCCGCGAGGCCCTGATCAACCGGCAGTTGAAAGTCGCATCCGAGAAGATCGCCTTCCTGCCGTTCGGCAAGCTGGTGGATCAGTGGCGCTGGGGTGTGTTCTCAGGCGCGATTGAGCCTGCCAAATACAACAATGCCTGGTGGGATCTGCGTCGCAAGTACCAGGGCGTCGATGCACCCATGGCGCGGAGCGAAGCTGATTTCGATCCGGGCGCCAAGTACCACGTGCCGGGAAACACGCCGTACACGCGTTACTTCCTTTCGTTCGTGTTGCAGTTTCAGTTCCATCGTGCGCTGTGCGAAAAGGCGGGATTCAAGGGGCCGCTCCACGAATGCTCCGTCTTCGGCAGCAAGGAGGCGGGCCGCGCATACCAGGAAATGCTCGCGCTCGGCGCCAGCATGCCCTGGCAGGATGCCCTGGATAAACTCACGGGCACCCGGCAGATGGACGCAACCGCGATCGTGGATTATTTTCAGCCGCTGATGGAATGGCTCGAGGAAGAGAATCGCGGCCGCCAGTGCGGCTGGTAACAACAAGAAGCGATTTGAGAGGGGATACCGCATGAACGCCCATGACCCGGCGCAACTGACCGCACGCGCCATCGTTCTTTCGCTGATCCTGGCCGTGTTGCTCGCCGCAGCGAACGCCTATCTCGGTCTCTTCGCGGGACTCACGGTCGCGACGGCGATTCCAGCAGCCGTCGTTTCGATGGGCGTTCTCCGCCTCCTTGGCCGTTCGAGCATTCTCGAGAACAACATCGTCGCGACCGGCGCCTCTGCGGCCTCATCAATCGCCGCCGGCACGATTTTCACGATCCCGGCGCTCGTAATCATGGGTTACTGGACCCGCTTCGATTACTGGTGGGTGCTCGCCATCGCGGGCCTTGGCGGGTTGCTCGGTGTTCTTTTCTCGGTGCCGCTCCGGCGCACGCTGATCCTCGATCAGAAGCTGCAATTCCCCGAAGGAATTGCGACTGCGGAGGTGCTGAAGGTCGGACAGGACCCGGGCCGCGGCATCAAGGCACTGTCGCTTGCCGCCGCCACCGGTGCGCTCTTCAAACTCGCACTCGCAGGGTTCCGATTTTCGCCCGAGTCCTTCGCGGTGGCGCGCTATTTCGGCGAGCGGACGATCGGTTTCTTCGGCATCAACCTGTCGCCCGCGCTGCTCGGCGTCGGCTTCATCGTCGGCTTCAATATCGGCTGCCTGATGCTCTCGGGCGGCGCACTGTCGTGGTGGATGTTCATCCCCTTCTACAACAACTTCATGATCGACCAGGACCCGGCGCTCGCCACGGAACTCGTCGGACTCGAGGCCGATGCCGCGGCCTACCTGATCTGGAGTCGGCAGGTCCGCTACATCGGCGTAGGCGCAATGCTGGTCGGCGGCGTATGGTCATTGTGGTCGTTGAGGAAATCCCTGCTGTCCGGCATCAGGGCGGGCATGGCATTGAAGGCCGGAGACGCCGCAGTCGTGCCCCACACCGAGCGCGATTTGCCGATGAAGGCGATCCTTGCGGGCATCGTGCTCTTCGTGCTGCCGCTCTTCGCCCTCTACCACGTGGTCGTCGACAGCCTCGGAATTGCTTTCACGATGGCAGTGATCATGGTGATCGCAGGCTTCGTGTTCTCCTCGGTAAGCGGGTACATGGCGGGACTCGTCGGCTCGTCGAACAACCCGGTCTCCGGCATCACGATCTCGACCATCCTGTTCGCCTCGCTGGTGCTCCTCGCGATCATGGGCAGCGGCTCGACCGTCGGGCCCGTCGCCGCGATCATGATCGGCGCCGTCATCTGCAGTTCGGCCGCGGTCGCCGGCGACAATCTCCAAGACCTGAAAGCCGGCCAGCTCGTCGGCGCGACGCCGTGGCGGCAGCAGGTGATGCTCGGCATCGGCGCGCTCGCCTCCGCCGCCGTCATGGCTCCTGTGCTCAACCTGCTGCTCGAAGCTTACGGCATCGGCACGCCGGCCCGCGAAGGCGTGAATGCGCTCGCGGCGCCGCAGGCGACATTGATGGCTTCGGTCGCGAGCGGCATCTTCGGCAGCGGGCTTCCCTGGAACATGGTGGCGATCGGCGCGATCGTCGGCATCATCGTGATCGCGCTCGATGAGTGGCTCAAGGCTCGGGGCGCAAGCTGGCGCTCGCCGGTGCTCGCGGTCGCCGTCGGCATCTATCTGCCGCTCGAACTGTCCACGCCGATCTTTGCCGGCGGCCTCATTGCCGAACTCGCGACGCGCTGGCACCGAAGGCGCAATCCCGGTGGCGACCCGGAGGTCCTGAAGCAGATGGGATTGCTGTTCGCCGCCGGCCTGATCGCAGGCGAAGCGATACTCGGCGTGCTGATCGCGATTCCCATCGTGATCACGGAAGATGCGGATGCGCTTGCAGTCGCAGCGTCGTTGCGGCCGGGTCAATGGGCCGGACTCGCGGCGCTTGCCGCGGTCGGCTGGTGGATGCATCGCGTCGCCACGCGACAGGCGCGGAAATAGCCTTCGCTGTACGCTTGCGGTGAATGAGCGAACCGCAGGCACAGCGCACCCGCGTCGCGATCGCGCTCGCGATCATCTACCTCGTCTGGGGATCGAGCTACTTCGCAACCAAGATCATGGTGACCGACGAGCCACCGCTCGTCGTTGCGGGCCTGCGCTTCTCCGCCGCGGGCGTGCTGCTGATCGCTTTCGCCTGGTGGCGCGGTGGACCGCCGGTGCTTGCGCACATCGAATTGCGGCATGTGCTCGCCATGGCCTTTCTGTCCGTTCTCTTCAGCAATGCCTGCCACGTGATCGCGATGCAGTTCGTGCAGTCGAACACGGCAGCATTGCTGAATGCGACGCCTTCACTTTGGATCGCATGGCTCGGCACGTTCGGCCACCGGCGCAAGCCTCTCCCAGGCAGCGCGCAGCTCGGGCTCCTCGTCGGTCTCGCCGGAGTGCTGCTCGTGCTCGCGCCGAAGGGGGGATTTCATCTCGAGGGTCTCGGCTGGCAGTTCGTGATCCTGCTCGGCTGCCTGAGCTGGTCGCTCGGCACTACTTACCACCGCAACTCCAGTGCCGCGAATCCGCCGCTGATGTTCGTCGCTCTGCAGATGCTGGCGGGTGGACTGGGATTGCTGGCAGCCGCCGCCGTCTCGGGCGAGTCATTCGCGTTTCACTGGACGCCGCGCGGGCTCTTCGCCTTCCTGTGGCTGACGCTGATGAGTTCCTGCCTCGCGTACTCCGCCTATGCCTGGCTCACCGTCCACACTTCGCCGGTCGTCGTCGGCTCCTACGGTTATGTGTGCCCGGCCGTGGCGGCGCTGATCGGGTGGCTCGCACTCGGCGAAACACTCTCCTGGATACAGATCACGGGAATGGCGGTGATCCTGCTGGGCGTCGCTCTGGTGACGGGTTACCTGACGCCGATGCCGAAGAGTCCCGCGAAGACTGACGGAATCTGATGGATCGCAAGCTGCAGCGCGATCACGATCCCGCGCGGCGAACACTGCTTCGCCAGTCGCTTGTGCTCGCCAGTGCGGCCGCGCTCGGCGCCGCGCCGGTTCGGGTATTGGCGTCCTCCGCCTCCGATGCCGCAGCCGCCCCGGCCCTGTCGGACCCGCACCCGGCACTTGGGCGCACGCTCACGCGAATCGGATTCGGCTCCTGCGCGGACGCGGGAAAGCCCCAGCCGATCTGGGACCCCGTACTCGCGCGGCACTGCGACCTGTTCATGTTCGTCGGCGACAACATCTACGCGGACACGCGGGACATGACGGTACTGCGCGCGAAGTACGCGGAGCTCGCGTCGCAATCCGGCTTCGCCCGGTTGCGCGCGGAGATTCCGGTCGTCGCGATCTGGGACGACCACGATTTCGGCGAGAACGACGCGGGCGGAGATTATCCGTTCAAGGACGAATCCCAGCGGATCTTCCCCGATTTCTGGAACGAGCCGGCCGAATCGCCGCGCCGGGACCGCAACGGCGTCTACGCGTCCTATGTTTTCGGCCCGCCGGGCAAGCGCGTGCAGGTGATCCTCCCGGACCTGCGCTACAACCGCACGCCGCTCGTCGGACAGGACCTCGGAGGTGCCGACTATGACTCGTGGGCCCAGGCAAAGCTGGCAGCGGGCCTCGAAGTGCTGGGGCCGTATGCCCGAAATCCGGATCTGAAGGCGAGGATGCTCGGGGAGCCGCAGTGGCAATGGCTCGAGCGGCAATTCGAGGTCCCCGCCGACATCCGCCTGTTCGGTTCGAGCTTGCAGGTGCTCGCCGATTTCACGGGCTGGGAGTCATGGGCCTGTTTCGCGCGGGATCGGGAGCGCCTGATCGACCTGATCCGTCGCAGAAATGCGAATGGCGTCGTGTTCCTGAGCGGCGACGCCCACTACGCGGAACTTTCGAAGCTCGACGTCAACGTGCCGTACACAATGTGGGACCTGACTTCGAGCGGACTGACCGAGGAATGGACCATTCCGACACCCAACGCGAATCGCGCGAGCCAGGTGCTGTCGCAGGCCAATTTCGGTTTCATCGACATCGATTGGCGTGGGCCGTCGACGCGCCTCACGCTCGGCGTCGTCGACGCGAGCGGCGAGACACGGATGTCCTGGGACCTCGAACTCGCAAGCCTCGCCGCGCGTCAGTGACATCCAGAGCAACCAATCGGACGACTGGCGTCCGTCCCGTGCGCGCCGTGCTTTCGATCTGGACGGAACGCTCATGGACAGCGAGACGCAGACGGACGAGGCGATCCGCGCCGTCGTTGCGCGTCACGGCATCGCCGATTTCGCACTTCCGCATTCCGAGACTCGCGGCCGCACCTGGACGCACGTCGCCGATGCCATCCGGGCGCGCACCGGCATCGAACGCGCGACGCCCGCGCTGGCAGCGGAACTGCTGGAATGCTGGAACGATGCCACGGCAGATGCGAAACCCGTTCCCGGCGCGCCGGAAGCCGTGCGCGCCGCCGAGCGTACGCTAAAGCTCGGCATCGTGTCGTCGAGCCCGCTTTCCGTGATCGATTCGTTCCTCGGCAAGCTGGGCATCAGCGACTGCATCCTGTCTCATGCGCGCATCGGCGGCGACGCGGTCAGAAATTCCAAGCCGGACCCCGAGGGATTCCTGCTCGCCGCACGCGCGCTCGGCGTCGATCCCGCCGATGTCCTCGTGTTCGAGGACAGTCGCGCCGGGTTGCTGGCGGCACGGACCGGACCGCCGGCATGCGCTCGGTTTTCATCACCTGCTGCGCATCCGACGTCGAAGCGAACGCCGCGCTTGCCACGGCCGCGTGCACGGATTACCGCCGGCTGCCGCCTGATTTCTGGGAAGCGCTCGCCGCCGGCTTCGATATCGCTGGCAGGTCCTTCACGTGATCGCGGCGAATACCGAGATGCTGCGGCGGTATCGCGTGCAGCTCTTCGTCGCGACCTGGCTTTCCTATTGCGGCTTTTACCTCGTCCGGAAGGTTTACGCAGTAGTCAAGCTCCCACTGAAGGAACACTTCGGCCTCGACGACATCCAGATCGCGACCCCGTGGACGATCTATCTCATTAGTTACATGCTCGGCCAGTTTCTGGCGGCTTGGCTCGGTCGGCACATAGAGAGCCGGCGTGTGCTGGCGATCGGCATGTGCATCGTGGCCGCGTCGAATGTCGCGCTGGGCATTCTCGTCGACGCGCAGATAGCGAGCGCATTTCTCTGGATGTGCGTGACGATGGGCATCCACGGGCTCGCGCAGGCGACCGGCTGGCCGCACAACGTCGCGCTCTTCGCGAACTGGACGCGCCGCTCCGAGCGCGGGATGCTGTTCGGAATCTGGGGCACCTGCTACCAGTTCGGCGCCGTCTTCGGCAAGGGCCTTGCGGGATTCCTGCTGGGCTGGCTCGGATTGGCGTGGTCGTTCTACGGCTCGAGCATCGTGCTCTTCGCCTTTACCGTTTTCTTCGTCCTCTTTGCGCGCGAGCGGCCGCAGTCGGTTGGCCTCTCGCTCGACGACGAGGCGGAACCCGAACCCGTTGCGCCCGCCCCCGGTGCGGCAGCAAGCGCGCGCGAGACGACGCTGTCACCTGGATTCGTCTCGTCGATCGTTGCGATGGGCCTCATCTACTTCGGCTTCAAATTCCTACGCTACGCGCTCGACAGCTGGTCCGCGCTGATCCTGGGCGAGCATTTCAGCATGCCGACGACGGTTGCCCGCGTACCTGTCCACGGCCTTTGACTGGGTCGGCTTCCTCGGCGTGCTGGCGGCCGGCTTCTGGTCGGACCGCACCGCGGGCTCCCGGCGGACGCCCGTGATCTTCTGGATGACGGCGGGGTGCTTCGCGTTCACCTGCGCCATGTGGCTCGTCGGGCTGTCGTCGCCTTTCCTGTTCGTCGCGCTGCTCGGGCTGATCGGATTCACCGCGATGGGACCGGACTCACTGCTTTCCGGAGCTTGCGCGATGGACGTCGGAAGCCGGCGGCAGGCTGCGCTCGCCGCCGGCGTGATCAACGGATTTGGATCAATCGGCCCGGTCCTGCAGAAGCCGGCGATCGGCTGGCTGAAGCAGACGCAGGGCTTCGACTCGGTTTTCCTTCTCCTGGTCTGTATCGTGTTCTTGACGACTGTCGCAACCGGATTGCTGGCGAGATTTGAAAGACGGAGAGGTGTGTAAGCGCTTGCAAAATATAGAAATATTGCTAGACTACTGTACATCAATACAGCCTACCGGAGCCTGCGATGGAAGGGGAGTTTTCGACGGTTTCCACGCCTGAGCTGATCGCTCAGATCACCACGCTCGCCGGACATCTGAACGCCGCAAACGCGCGGTTCCTGGCGCTCATTGCCGAACTCGACCGACGGCGCGGTTGGGCGGAGTGGGGTCTCAAGTCCTGTGCGCACTGGCTCAACTGGAAGTGCGGGATCGGGCTCGGTGCTGCACGCGAGAAAGTGCGCGTTGCCCATGCTCTCGCCAAACTCCCGCGGATCGCTGCTGCGATGGCGGAGGGTCGAGTCAGCTACGCCAAAGTCCGCGAGATGACTCGCGTGGCGAATGAAACGAATGTGGCCTATCTCCTCAACATTGCGCTTTGCGGTACGGCGACGCATGTCGAGCAGGTAGCCCGTAGCTACCGGAGGGCGCTCGATGCCGAGGAGCTCTCCCGGGAAGCGATTCAGCAACGCGACCAGTGTCTCTGGTTCTTCACCGAGCCGGATGGGTCACTCGCGATCCGCGGCCGCTTGCCGGCAGAGGTTGGAGCGCTGTTCCGGAAGGCACTCGAGGCGGCCGAAGACAGCCTGCCTATTCCGAAAAACGTTCCCGCGGGAACGTCTCCGGACAATCTGCACCGCTCGCGTAAGCGTCGCGTCGAGGCGTTGGCGGTCATGGCCGAGAGCTTCCTGGCCTCCGGTCCACAGGAGCTGTCGGGCGGCGACCGCAACCAGGTTGTCGTGCATGTGGATGCCGAGACCTTAAAACATGGCCATGCCGGCCGTTGCGAGCTCGAGCATGGCCCCGCAATGGCCGCAGAGACTGCGAGGCGGATCGCCTGCGATGCGAGCCTAGTGCGAATTATCGAGAACGAGCGGGGAGAGCCGCTCGACGTGGGCCGCAAGACTCGCACCATTCCGCCTGCGATCCGGCGAGCGCTCAATGCCAGAGATCGAGGCTGCCGATTCCCGGGCTGCTCCTTCAAGCGTTACGTCGACGGACATCACGTCAGGCACTGGGCCAACGGTGGAGAAACGAAGCTCTCGAACCTGGTGACTTTGTGTCGCTTCCACCACCGCCAAGTTCACGAAGGGCAAGTAGTCATCCAGACGCTGAATGATGGCGCATTCCGGTTCGTGAAGCCGGATGGTCAGACGTTTGACAGTTCCGTCCCTGCGGGCGACTGGACGAAACTGGTCGCGAAGCACTGGAAAACCGACATCCGAATCACGGCTAACACTGCCGTCAGCGGGTGGACCGGCGAGTTGCTCGACTACGATCTCGCCGTCCGTTGGCTGATGGAGCTAGCGACCCGCACTACGCGCCTGGTGGCCGAGCGTCAGGGAAACGAAGAAAATCGTCAGCACGCAGCACGCGACCATCGTCGTGAATACGCCTCCCCAGTCCCAGCGATCGGCGATCCAGCCGACGCCGGTGCCCGCGATCGCTGAGCCGAACACGTAGCCGAAGAAGCCCGTAAACCCCGCGGCGGTGCCGGCCGCTTTCTTGGGCACGAGATCGAGCGAGTGCAGCCCGATCATCATGATCGGTCCGTAGACCAGGAAACCGATTGCGATGAGTGCGGCGTAATCGATCCAGAGCGGCCCCTTCATGTTGAGCCAGTACACGACCACGGCGATGAGCGTGAGCGCCATGAACAGCATCGTCGCGGGAGCGCGCCTGCCCTTGAACCATCGGTCCGATAGCAGCCCGCACACAATCGTTCCCGGGATGGCCGCGTATTCATAGAGCGACCAGGCAATGCTCGACTCCTGGAACGAGAACCCCTTCGCAGTCTCGAGATAGGTCGGAATCCAGTTCACGACACCATAGCGGACGAAGTAGCAGAACGCGTTCGCTATCGCGATCGCCCACAGGTAGCGGTTCGGCAGCACATACGTGAGGAAGATCTCCCGGAATGCGAACGTCCGTTCGTGCGCATCGCTGTATCCCGGCAGATAATCGTTCCTGTGCTGCTCCACCGCGGGGAGTCCGCGCGATTGCGGCGTGTCTTCCAGCAGGAAGAAGACGCCGATTGCGACAATCGCGGCGACAAGCGCATTGAAGTAGAACTTCGCTCCCCAGTCGTTGAACAGCAGGACGCCGGCAAGGGCAAGATTCGCGACGAGTGCGCCGCCGATGTTGTGCGCGGTATTCCAGGTCGAAACGGTGAGCCCGCGTTCCTTCGTGCTGAACCAGTGCACCATGGTCTTGCCGCAGGGCGGCCAGCCCATGCCCTGCACCCAGCCGTTGAGGGCCATTATTGCGATGATGGCGGCAAGCGACGCGTAGATGGCTTCGATGAGGCCGAACGCCGCCATGATCGCGCACGAGAGGAGAAGGCCGAGCGGGAGAAAATACTTCGGGTTGCTCCGGTCGGAGACTGAGCCCATCAGGAATTTCGACAGGCCATAGGCGATGGACAAGCCGGTCAGCGCCGTCCCGAGCTCCGCCTTGCTGTACTCTGGATGCTCCGCGAGGAGGTCGGGAATGGCGAGCGCGAAGTTGTTGCGGACGAGGTAGTAGCCCGCATAGCCGACGAAGATGCCGGCATAGACGCGGCGTCGAAGGCGCCGGTATTCGGGATCCACCTGATTGGCAGGCAGGGGCGCGGCGAACGCGGCCGGCTTCAGGAAACCGATCATCGGATCGGCGTCGGGGACGGCACGGCGATCCGTTTCGACTCGAGTGCAGAGCGGAGGAGATCGGGGCGGTCGGTGATCAAGCCGTCCACGCCGAGGGCGAGGACGAGCTCCATGTCCTTCCGGTCGTTGACCGTCCACGGCACGACGGCGAGACCGAGCGCGTGAGCTTCCGCGACGACGCCAGGATTCAGATCCAGCGCGTGCGGAGACCAGACTTGCGCTCCGATCGCTTGGACGGTCCGCGGCACCGAGCCCGCGTAGTCGTCGACGTCGAGGCCACCGAGCCATGGCGAAGCACCCGGTTTGCCGATTTCCATCGTGTCCTCAGCAGGTTGCTGATCGGTCAGTGCGACGATAGCGATCTCGGGTGCGAGCCGGCGCGCGATGGCGAGTGTCCGCCAGTCGAAGGACTGGATCGTGGTCCGCGACTCCATGCCTGCGTCGCGGATGACGGCGAGTAGCGTCTTCACGAAATCCTCCGGCGCCGCCGTCAACTCCGGCTGCAGCGGATCGATCTTGGTTTCGACATTGAGGCGCACTTCGCGATTGCCACTCTTCTCCACGAGCGCGTAGACGTCCGCGAGGCGCGGGATGCGCTGGCCATCCGCGGGCTGCTGCTCCGGAAAGCGGGCGGCATACTCGCTACCTGGCCGCATGCGCCCCACGTCGTATTGCTGCAGCTCATTGAAAGTGAGCGTGACGAGCGAAGGACCCGCAGCCTTCAGGAATTCTCCGCCGGCGTCGCGTGTGATGTCGGGATTGAGCGACGGATCGTGGCTCACGACCACGATGCCATCTTTCGACATCGCGCAGTCGAGCTCCAGCGTGCGGACGCCGAGCGCGAGCGCCCAGGCGAAACCGGCCAGCGTGTTCTCGGGACGGAGCCCGCGCGCGCCGCGATGTCCTTGGAGATCGAAAACCGGCGCCGGCCCGGGTTCCGGTGCCTTCGACATCCCCGGCGCGCAGGCGCAAGCGAGCGCCAGCGCGCACAACGCCAGGCACCCGGACCGGATAGTCCGGGCCGCACTTGACCTGTTCCAATGGCTAACGAATGATCGTCCAGCAGGGGATGTCTTGGGCACGTTCGTATTCCCGTAACTCTTTGCAGGCAAAGAATTTGTGGCGACCCTCGATAGTCTCGCAGAACCAGGGCGCACCGGTACAACCCTGAATCGCCTCGCGTCCTTCAATCCCGCGACCGGCGAGCTGCTGGGCTACGTCCCGGTGGCTGGTCCTGCGGAGGTTGAAGCGGCGGTTCTTGCCGCGCACCAGGCGCAGCCGCGGTGGGCCGCGCTCGGAGGGGCCGAGCGCGCACGCTTCCTGCGCCGAGCGGCAGAGATTCTGCGCGCGCGAAACGATGAGCACGCGGCCCTTGAAACCCGGGACACCGGCAAGCCGATCCAGGAGACGCGCGTCGTCGACGTGATCTCGGGCGCCGAGTGCATCGAGTATTTCGCCGCGCTCGCGCAAAGCGCGGCGGGCGAGCACATCGATCTCGGCCCGCAGGCATTCGGCTATACCCGCCGCGAGCCGCTCGGCATCGTCGCCGGCATCGGCGCCTGGAACTACCCGCTGCAAATTGCCTGCTGGAAGTCCGCCCCCGCTCTTGCATTCGGCAATGCGATGATCTTCAAGCCAGCTTCGCTCACGCCACTCTCCGCCGTCGAGCTCGAGAAGATTTACGTCGAAGCGGGGCTCCCGCCCGGCATCTTTCAGGTCGTATGCGGCCATGCCGAGACCGGCCGGCTGCTGACGCGCCATCCGGAAATCCGCAAGGTGTCAGTCACAGGTTCAGTCGGTACCGGCAAGGCGGTGATGAACGACGCCTCGAGTACGGTCAAGGCCGTGACGCTCGAGCTCGGCGGCAAATCGCCGCTGATCGTCTTCGAGGACGCGAAGCTCGACCAGGCGGTATCCGGCGCGCTCCTCGGCAATTTCTATTCCGCCGGTGAAGTGTGCTCGAACGGAACGCGCGTCTTCGTGCACTGCTCGGTCAAGGCGGAGTTCCTCCGCCGGCTCGTCGCGCGGGTCGGCGCCATGCGCATCGGTGACCCGATGGACCCGGCGACGCAGGTCGGCTCGCTCATCTCCGAGGAGCACATGCAAATGGTCCTCGGTTACATCGCCCGCGGCCGCGCGGAAGGCGCCCGTGTGCTGGTAGGCGGCAATCGCCGCACCGACGGCGCGCTCGCCAAGGGATTCTTCGTCGAGCCGACGGTGTTCGACGGTTGCCGTGACGACATGAGCATCGTACGCGAGGAAATCTTCGGGCCGGTCATGTCGGTGCTCGACTTCACGGACGAGGACGCGGTGGTCGGTCGCGCGAATGCGACCGAATTCGGCCTGTCAGCCGGCGTGTTCACCAACGACCTCAACCGTGCGCATCGGGTGATTTCGAAGCTGCAGGCCGGGACGTGCTGGATCAATCATTACAACGTCACCCCGATCGAGCTGCCCTTCGGCGGCGTCAAGCTGTCGGGGCTCGGGCGCGAGAACGGCCGCGCCGCGATGGAGCATTACACGCAGCTGAAGAGCGTCTATGTCGCGAAAGGCGACATCGACGCTCCGTACTGAAACGCCGTGCCGGCGAGTAACGAATCCTTCGACTACGTGATCGTGGGCGCGGGCTCCGCCGGCTGCGTGCTGGCAGACCGGCTGACGGAGGACGGTCGCCATAGCGTGCTCGTGCTTGAGTACGGCGGTTCGGATCGATCGATTTTCGTGCAGATGCCATCGGCGCTTTCGATCCCGATGGGCATGGAGAAGTACGACTGGCGCTACTACACCGAGCCGGAGCCGGGCCTCGGCGGACGCCGCCTGCACACGCCACGCGGCAAGGTCCTCGGCGGGTCGTCCTCGACTAACGGCCTCGTCTATGTGCGCGGCAACCCCGCTGACTTCGATCGTTGGGAGGCGGAAGGCGCCGCAGGCTGGAACTATGCCGCGGTGCTGCCGTACTTCCGCCGCGCCGAGACGCGCGCCGAAGGCGGTGATGTCTACCGCGGCGATTCCGGGAAACTCCGGACTTGCTACGGCACGCTCTCGAATCCGCTGCACGCGGCCTGGCTCGAGGCTGGCGCGCAGGCGGGTTATCCCCGCACTGCAGACGTCAACGGTTACCAGCAGGAAGGCTTCGGGCGCCTCGACATGACCGTCGGAGGCGGGCGCCGTTGCAGCGCGGCGAACGCGTATCTCCGCCCGGCGATGAAACGCGCCAACCTCACCGTGCGAACTCATGCGCTTGCGATGAGCGTCCTATTCAAGGGCGGGCGCGCGGCCGGCGTTCACTATCGTCGCGGCGATGTGCAGCACACGGCGCGCGCGCGGCGCGAGGTCATTGTGAGCACCGGCTCGATCAACACGCCCAAACTCCTAAAGCTTTCCGGTATCGGGCCTGCCAAGGAGCTCAGGGAGCTCGGCATCGAAGTCGTCCGCGACCTGCCGGGCGTCGGTGAGAATCTTCAGGATCATCTGGAGTTCTATTTCCAGGTCGCCTGCACGCAACCCGTCACGCTCTACTCGTCGATGAGCCTGTGGTCACGCGCGCTCATCGGCGCGAGATGGCTGCTGTTCAAGGACGGGCTCGGCGCGACCAATCATTTCGAGACCGGCGGCTTTATCCGAAGCCGCGCCGGCGTGGCCTACCCTGACATCCAATTTCACTTCCTTCCACTCGCCGTGACCTACGACGGGTCATCACTCGCGCAGGAGCACGGCTTCCAGGCGCACGTCGGACCGATGCGATCGAAGAGCCGTGGATCGGTGCGCCTCGCTTCGGCCGATGCACGCGACAAGCCCCGGATCCGCTTCAATTACCTTAGCCATCCCGACGATCTCGTTGAGTTTCGCGCCTGCCTTCGCCTCACCCGAGAGATATTTGCGCAGCCCGCATTCGATCGTTACCGCGGGCGCGAGATCCAGCCCGGCACCGACGTCCTGACAGACGAGCAGATCGACGCCTTCGTGCGTGAGAAGGTCGAGAGTGCTTTCCACCCCTCGTGCACGTGCAAGATGGGCCGGCGCAACGATCCAATGGCTGTCGTGGATCCGGAGGCGCGCGTGATCGGCATCGAGGGTCTGCGAGTCGTGGATTCCTCGATCATGCCGTCGATCACGACGGGCAATCTTAATGCGCCGACGATCATGTTGGCCGAAAAAGCAGCGGATCACATTCTCGGCAGGCCGCTCTTGCCCTCGGCCGCAGAGCCTTATTACGTGGCGCCCGTCTAACGGGACTCGCCGTTCAACCATCCATGGACTTTACATTTGCATGTTAGATCTGATCTAGCAGTAGCCTAGTCAAGGAGTTACGTCAACGTCGGATGATAAACGGGCGAAAATGACGTAAAAGAAGACGTGATTTTTCATACCCAATAGACGTTAGGCCGCTTGTTGCGTGATGCGCAACATGGTACATTCCGCGCGTGATCCAGGCGATCCGGCACAAGGGGCTGCGACGCTTCTATGAAGCCGGAGGCCTTGGAGGAATCCAGCCGAAA
>Ga0187892_10008551_pt1 | contig 13955 bp, 24 predicted proteins | sample MA1701073metaG_FD_139345 | JGI IMG/M metagenome (GOLD analysis project Ga0187892, IMG submission 139345) | Bio-ooze microbial communities from a basaltic lava cave in the Kipuka Kanohina Cave System on the Island of Hawaii, USA - MA170107-3 metaG ...
CACTTCCTCGACGCCGCGTTCGTCACCCCGGCCTACTACGGCACGCTGTTCAACCTCACCGGCAAGGTGAACAACGCCTCGTTCAAGGGTCTGGCCGCGGGCGAATGCCTGTTCCTGGGTGCGTCCGGGTCGAAGCGGGGCGCGGACGACTGGGAGATCACCTATCGCTTCGCCGGTTCGCCCAACCGCACGGGCCTAGTCGTCGGGCCCATCGTCGGAATTGCCAAGAAGGGCTGGGAATACATGTGGGTCCGGTACGCCGACAGCGAGGACACCGTGGCCAAGGCCATCGTCAAGAAACCCATCGCCGCCTACATCGAAAAGGTCTACGACGAGGGCAACTTCTCCTTGCTGGGCATCGGAGTGTAACCGATGGCCGACATGCTCAAGAAGGTTCAACGCGGCCAGCCGCTGGTCATTACGGCGAGTACCTTCAACGCCTTCGTGGACGCTGCCCAGGATTATCAGCGCCGCAAGCTGAGCCAGCAGAGTACAGGCCAGTCCACCTCGCGCGACGCCGACATGGCGTTGATCAAGAACGCCAGCGGCGCGGATCGGGCCCGGTTCGAGATTCTGGGGATCAGTGCGCCGGTCTTCACCCCCACCGACAATCTCGACGAATTCCGCAACCGGGTAGCGCTTTCGGGGGTGGTGCCCACGGCGGCCAACTACTGGGGCAAATTCGTGATCCTGTCCGAGCCGATCCGCAACGGCCTCCTCGGCTTGGGCTGGCTGTCGGGCGTCTGTCCCGTGAAGATCGACATGGCCAACGCCAACCACTGGCACGCCGACGTGGCCGACAACGTCGCGGCCAATCTCAAGAGCGCCGGCGGCGGGGCGGCACAGATCCTCTGGAAGGAGAGCGGCACAGGCGTCAAATGGGCGGTCGTGCGACTGGGCCGCTGGTCGCCCACGGTGTTCCCGGTGAATCTAACCCAGACCGGGGGTTCGCAGGGCACGAATACGACAGCCGCGAGCTGGACCTATAACGTCATCGACCCCGTCACCAGCCAGACGCTGGCGACTGCCGTTAATCCCACGGCTTCACCCCACAAATGGAAGCGGCCCTCGGCGGGTTGGATGATCGCCGCCACGTTCGGCTACGCCCACTTCAACGCCCAGGCCCAACTCGTGCTGGGCTGGATCAACGAGATGGTCGAGCAGGAAGCATGCGCGAGTTGATGGAGCGACATCATGCCAACGGCTGGGAAAGCCAGGTTGTTCAAGGTCGGCAAGCGCAGCCTGCGGACCACCGGCAAGGCACAGCTCTTCACCACCAGCGGCCGATGCTCGGAATGCTGCACGCCGTACGTGCTGGCCTCGTTCGTCACCAACGGCAACACCGCCCCGTGCTGGAACCTGACACCATACCAGGGGCCGGGCAGGGCCACGCCCTGCGCGTTCTGGCGGCTGATCGAGACGGGGTCGTGCTATCCCGGCGCGTACCCTTGGTACGGAGCGGGGTGCGTGGACAGCACGGGCCGCCTGGTCGGCCTGCCCAGCCAGTTCTGCACCAGCTACTACTACAACGGCTACATGCAGCTCCAAATCGGCTGCCGCTCGGCTTCGGGCACGCAGATCAACTGGCCGGGTACGTGCCAAACCACGTCGAGCGTCTATTCGTGCGGTGCGAACGGCGGGAGCGGGAACGGAGGCGGCGGTAACGGCGACATCGAGCCGGTAGTCGGGCCCCCATTCCCCGAGCCCGTGTGAGTCGCGGTAGGGACCCGGGTTACCCCGGGCCCCCCGCACAGATCCCAGCGAGCGGGACTACCGCACTGGGCTCTTGCCTCGGGTGATGACGCCAGCGTTCAGGTGAAAGCATGACGTATCCGAACCTCCGCACTTGGCATGCCGTTAGCGGCACTGTGTCCGATGGGCATGTTTTGGTGGTCCAGTTTCCCCTTGGCCAGACCCCTTCCCTCCACCCCCTCCGCAGCCGATCGCTCGGCATTGTTCGGAGACTTCGCAGGTACTACGGGTCTGTCCGACTTCCCGTGTCCGTTCATCATCGGCGTACGTCCTTAGACTTCCCGACACGACCCGCGGCGACATGCGTCGCGGGTGGACAGAGGATCTCCCGGTTCTCGCGCGCGGTGTTTTCGTACATGCACGGGGTCTGTGACCGCGCGGGGTTCCGGCCCATCTCGCGATGGCGATGGACCGAATGTGGCCTTCCGCGTACCTCCACGGCGTCGGCACCCCGGAGCAAGTTACTTTCGCGGCTCGATACCCGGCCTGCACGTACCCCTGTCAACGCTTCGCCCCTGCCCTTGCGGGCAACGACGCATGACTCGGAGCCGTCGTGGGTCGCTAACCCTTCAACGTGTGACTCTTTCATTCACTACACCTCGCCGGTTTATCCCGGCGCACGGAGGATTAAGTGACAATGTTTGATGCGATCCACGAGCCAAATGCGATGACGCACATGCCGTTCCTGACCCGCGACGGTGACGGAAGGCGGGTACTATTCTACTGCCGGGCCGGCCCCGAGGACTTCGACGCGACCAATCAGTCGCGGCGATGGAAGCTGTGGGTCGCAATCGAGGGAGAACAGCCCCTACGACTCCCGACGGGCCTGAACGAAGAGTTGGCCGAGTGCTCACCGACGGCTTGGCACGATGACACCGGCTGGCACGTGGCCTTCATCGCCGGTGGCGCACTGGACAATCCGCTCTACCACCTCTACCGCATGGATGGCCCGACCCTGGACGCGCTGAACCAGCCCGTGGCCATCCAAGCCACACGCGCGGGGTTCGTGCTCGGCGATCGGCTCGTGTACGCTGACCCGGAGAACCTGATCCACGTCCGGCAGCCGTCGGGCGACTTCGATATCGAGCTGCCGGGCGCGTTCATCTACCGCGTGTCCTACCGTGCCGACATGCCCGACAAGCTGCTGATCAGCGGCCAGTGGCAGACCGAAACCGATGTATTCGCGCTTGAGTACGACCTGGCGACCGGCGAACAAAACATCTTGGAATGCGACGGCCTGCCGGCTTACAAGTGTGCCGTCCTCGGTGACCAGGTCCTCTACGCCCAGCGGATCGGCGAGCACTTCGAGAATCGCCGGATTAGCGTATCCGGCGTGCTGGCCCGTCGCCCTGTCAACACAATCGTCCGCCGCCAAGCCGGTCAGGTCCAACCGATCGTCACTCAACCTACCGGCGGCTGTGGTTGCCGCGGCGTTTCGACACCGGGCGGCGGGCCTAATCCGCCAGGCGGAGCGCAGGAGCCATCAAGTCCCGGAGGCGCGTCGCAGGATCCGGGACGGGACCCCGTTCCCGTGACGCGTGCTTCGTGTCTTGAGTGCATTGAAAAACATCTCGGGGCCGCCTACGTCCTGCTCACCGAAACGCGCGATGGCTACGCCCACCGACTCCGCGCCATTGGGCACCTGCACGAGGCCGAAGATGAATCGCAGGAGTGGCTGGATTTGCACACTGCCATCCGCGAAGCCCGGAAGGCCTTCCAGACCGACGGCACAATGCCAGACTGGCAATCACTCGAGACGCTGATTGGCGAGGCGGGCTAAAGATGTGTCCATCGATCATGACCGCGTCGGCCGACGCGGCGGCAAGATCGCGATGCGCAAAGGCACTGCGGCATCGTGTCCATCGATCATGACCGCGTCGGCCGACGCGGCGGCAAACACAGCGGGCGGAAACGTCTCAAATGCTCCCGTGTCCATCGATCATGACCGCGTCGGCCGACGCGGCGGAGGATGACGGGTGGAACCGGTGACAGCGTGGAAGTGTCCATCGATCATGACCGCGTCGGCCGACGCGGCGTCAGCCGCGGCACTCGAAAAAATCTCCGCCGAATTGTGTCCATCGATCATGACCGCGTCGGCCGACGCGGCTCGGCGCTCGCAGAACCGTACTCTCCCGGATGCCGTGTCCATCGATCATGACCGCGTCGGCCGACGCGGCGGCTTGGGTCCATAATGGCAACTGCAACCGAGACGCGTGTGTCCATCGATCATGACCGCGTCGGCCGACGCGGCTACGTATCTATATTGGTAATGCACGGCCATGGCAGAGTGTCCATCGATCATGACCGCGTCGGCCGACGCGGCCCGCGAACGGAAACAACAACAATTGGAGGGGCAAGTGTCCATCGATCATGACCGCGTCGGCCGACGCGGCAAGCGCTTTTTAAGAGGTAATGCCAATGGCTGAAGTGTCCATCGATCATGACCGCGTCGGCCGACGCGGCGGCAATCGAGCTCGAACACTGGTTGATAGCACCATTGCCGTGTCCATCGATCATGACCGCGTCGGCCGACGCGGCGGCGGACCCGTCCGTAGCGACGGCCAACGTCCGGCGTGTCCATCGATCATGACCGCGTCGGCCGACGCGGCACGAGGCTATTTTTGGGCCGTGCGAGGAGGCGTGATGAATGTGTCCATCGATCATGACCGCGTCGGCCGACGCGGCAGGCCCAGGACCGGATACGCGACGTGACCGGCATGTGTCCATCGATCATGACCGCGTCGGCCGACGCGGCCGCTCCTGCTCCAGTACGCGGATCGACGTGCGCAGGTGTCCATCGATCATGACCGCGTCGGCCGACGCGGCAAGAAAGAGCACATCGCCCGACGGATCGAACAAAAGTGTCCATCGATCATGACCGCGTCGGCCGACGCGGCAGGGATTATTATGGTTGTCGCGAAGAACGCTCTCTTGTGTCCATCGATCATGACCGCGTCGGCCGACGCGGCCATCAGCAATGGATCAAGGGTCGGGAGTTCTGCATTGTGTCCATCGATCATGACCGCGTCGGCCGACGCGGCTGACGCCGAGCTTGAGAAGATCATTACGGATGCGCTGTGTCCATCGATCATGACCGCGTCGGCCGACGCGGCTACGGCAATCTCGCTGAGAATTTGCGGATTGTCATCGGTGTCCATCGATCATGACCGCGTCGGCCGACGCGGCATTGCCAACGACCACGACTCCGACGCGGTCGAGATGTGTCCATCGATCATGACCGCGTCGGCCGACGCGGCTTCAATTTTTTCTTCACGCATACATTACCTCGTCAAAGTGTCCATCGATCATGACCGCGTCGGCCGACGCGGCAATTCTACCTCGTCGCGCTCCAGCCGTTGTTGCGTGTCCATCGATCATGACCGCGTCGGCCGACGCGGCGCTAAGCCACGCGCTCATCAATCCTCCATGTACACCGTGTCCATCGATCATGACCGCGTCGGCCGACGCGGCCGCCGGGCGGCGTCATGGTATTCGTCAATCCGTTGGAGTGTCCATCGATCATGACCGCGTCGGCCGACGCGGCGTGCGGCCTTGGAGAAATACTCCAACAAGCTCAATCGTGTCCATCGATCATGACCGCGTCGGCCGACGCGGCGGCAGGTGCGCTGAAAATGCGAGTGGCGGTCTGTAGTGTCCATCGATCATGACCGCGTCGGCCGACGCGGCGGCGTTGCGCGGCGAGGCGTACAACGTCGCCAACAAGTGTCCATCGATCATGACCGCGTCGGCCGACGCGGCGAGGGCGTGCACGCTCGTGCTTGCTACGGACGATCGCGTGTCCATCGATCATGACCGCGTCGGCCGACGCGGCGAGACCTGGAATGCGGAAACCGAGGCGCCACATCTTGTGTCCATCGATCATGACCGCGTCGGCCGACGCGGCATCGATCTCCGGCGGATCAAACGTGCACGCAACGTGTCCATCGATCATGACCGCGTCGGCCGACGCGGCGGCGCGGACGAATTGGGCGACCTCGCCGGCGGTTGTGTCCATCGATCATGACCGCGTCGGCCGACGCGGCCTGCGGCCCTGGAGAAATACTCCAACAAGCTCAATCGTGTCCATCGATCATGACCGCGTCGGCCGACGCGGCAAGAAAGAGCAGCTCTCCCGACGGATCGAACAAAAGTGTCCATCGATCATGACCGCGTCGGCCGACGCGGCTCCAAAGGGTCCGCCTCACCACCCGTCCGGTATTGTGTCCATCGATCATGACCGCGTCGGCCGACGCGGGCCGGGCTGGGGCGATTGAGTGTCCATCGATCATGACCGCGTCGGCCGACGCGGCCTCGATCAACAATTGCTCCGACGCCCGGTCCAAAATGTGTCCATCGATCATGACCGCGTCGGCCGACGCGGCCTTGGCGTGGACGACGAGCCGCAATTGGATCAGCTGTGTCCATCGATCATGACCGCGTCGGCCGACGCGGCTACGCCTACATGGCGCTCAGGTTTAACGGCGTAAGTGTCCATCGATCATGACCGCGTCGGCCGACGCGGCACGATCGACGATATCGGATTTGTCTCTGCGGGCTGGTGTCCATCGATCATGACCGCGTCGGCCGACGCGGCGGCCGGTCGATTGACTCCCGATGAGCAGGCCTTAAAGTGTCCATCGATCATGACCGCGTCGGCCGACGCGGCGCGACAACCCCAACGGGAGTGATGGATGATGATTAAGTGTCCATCGATCATGACCGCGTCGGCCGACGCGGCGCGGAATTTAGTCTTGGTCACTTCCCCGTTGCCGAGAGTGTCCATCGATCATGACCGCGTCGGCCGACGCGGCGTCCAGGCCGAAAGTCCGGTAGATCGCTCATGGTTTAGTGTCCATCGATCATGACCGCGTCGGCCGACGCGGCGGTCATCCTCTTGATATATTTCCATCGAGCCTCCCAGTGTCCATCGATCATGACCGCGTCGGCCGACGCGGCCGCCGCGAGTGCGGCCAATGTCGTTAATAGCAATCGGTGTCCATCGATCATGACCGCGTCGGCCGACGCGGCGACGATGAGGCGAAGGGCTGCAAAACCTGCGGTGGAGTGTCCATCGATCATGACCGCGTCGGCCGACGCGGCGATTGACCGACGAGGAGGCCCTAGAGGATTTGCAGGTGTCCATCGATCATGACCGCGTCGGCCGACGCGGCTTCGCACCGCGAAGCGGATATGGCCGGGGTATTTGGTGTCCATCGATCATGACCGCGTCGGCCGACGCGGCTCGAGGCGGCTGAGTTGTGTTGGGACGGGAAAACGGGGTGTCCATCGATCATGACCGCGTCGGCCGACGCGGCAACCAACGCCGTCAAGACTCGACCACCCGACAACCGTGTCCATCGATCATGACCGCGTCGGCCGACGCGGCTCCTGCACGACCAGCGCCGCGTCGAAGCTATGGCCAGTGTCCATCGATCATGACCGCGTCGGCCGACGCGGCGGAATTACCGCCCGAACTGCCTCCCTATGGCGACAAGTGTCCATCGATCATGACCGCGTCGGCCGACGCGGCGCCGGACCAGCTGACGAAACGTAGCCTAGGACGTGAGTGTCCATCGATCATGACCGCGTCGGCCGACGCGGCGACGACAGCTCGCGTCAATGCCTACCGGGACCAAATGTGTCCATCGATCATGACCGCGTCGGCCGACGCGGCCGGCTCGTACCCGCCCAAAGAGGAGAAAACCAAATGGTGTCCATCGATCATGACCGCGTCGGCCGACGCGGCCGTGTACGATGCCGAAACAGGAGTATCGGCTACCAAGTGTCCATCGATCATGACCGCGTCGGCCGACGCGGCCACAAATCTGTCCTAGCATGTCTTTCCGGGCACGTGGTGTCCATCGATCATGACCGCGTCGGCCGACGCGGCATCCGGCGGCCGGGCCAATACCAACGGAAGGGCCTGTGTCCATCGATCATGACCGCGTCGGCCGACGCGGCAACGTCCACGTCCGCGCGGCCCTCAACTTCGGCGACGTGTCCATCGATCATGACCGCGTCGGCCGACGCGGCGTCTCGCGATGATGTAGTCGCGGACCGAATCGCGTGTCCATCGATCATGACCGCGTCGGCCGACGCGGCGCTGCCAGACGAGCCGGAGACGTGTGCCGTGTTGAAGTGTCCATCGATCATGACCGCGTCGGCCGACGCGGCCGGTCCAGGTAGTGCCCGACGGCGTGACCCCGCTCAGTGTCCATCGATCATGACCGCGTCGGCCGACGCGGCGATAGACTCCTGCTGATGATCGTCGGGCATCACGCGAGTGTCCATCGATCATGACCGCGTCGGCCGACGCGGCGTCCGGCCGCTCGCCGGCGACCATCGCATACGGTGGGGTGTCCATCGATCATGACCGCGTCGGCCGACGCGGCTCCCATTACGGCTCTCCTCCACGCAAACTCCGCCCGGTGTCCATCGATCATGACCGCGTCGGCCGACGCGGCCGATGCTGGGAGTGTACGGTCACGGATAAAGAAATGTGTCCATCGATCATGACCGCGTCGGCCGACGCGGCCTACCTGGACCGCTACGTACGTGTCCGGACCGCCGTGTCCATCGATCATGACCGCGTCGGCCGACGCGGCGAGCGATGGCTAGTACCGATAGAGCGCGAGATCGCGGTGTCCATCGATCATGACCGCGTCGGCCGACGCGGCGATCCTCCCAACGTTCATCATGTTCCGCTTTCCCAGTGTCCATCGATCATGACCGCGTCGGCCGACGCGGCAACGCGATCGTAGAGCTGTGCAAGCTGGAGCGCGGGTGTCCATCGATCATGACCGCGTCGGCCGACGCGGCTGGCCGAACCCCTTGGTTACGCCGATACGATGAAGTGTCCATCGATCATGACCGCGTCGGCCGACGCGGCGATTGAGGCCGTGGGGAAAAAGTTGCGGGTCAACCGTGTCCATCGATCATGACCGCGTCGGCCGACGCGGCGTCACTGAAACGTTAGTGATGAAAACGGAGGCTTGGTGTCCATCGATCATGACCGCGTCGGCCGACGCGGCCAGGCGCGGACGAATTTGGCGACCTCGCCGGCGGTTGTGTCCATCGATCATGACCGCGTCGGCCGACGCGGCAGGCCCCGGAGATCGGTGGTAATCCGTACCGATTGCGTGTCCATCGATCATGACCGCGTCGGCCGACGCGGCCAACGCCTCAACCTGGGATCGCATCCGGCCGCTGGTGTCCATCGATCATGACCGCGTCGGCCGACGCGGCATCGACGACCATCGCGGGTGAGAGACCAGCTATCCCGTGTCCATCGATCATGACCGCGTCGGCCGACGCGGCCATGGCTGGAAGAGGCGCTTGAGGACCTGAAGGCGTGTCCATCGATCATGACCGCGTCGGCCGACGCGGCGAGAAGGATAATTGACGACAAAGCGTACGATACCGAGTGTCCATCGATCATGACCGCGTCGGCCGACGCGGCCATCGGATTAGCGATGCCCGATGGCGCCGGTAGAGTGTGTCCATCGATCATGACCGCGTCGGCCGACGCGGCCCGCCGTTAGCCGGGCCCGCGCGAACGTATGAATGTGTCCATCGATCATGACCGCGTCGGCCGACGCGGCGGTGGAAGTCACGCTTGGGGGTGACATAGCGTGGCAGGTGTCCATCGATCATGACCGCGTCGGCCGACGCGGCCCCGGCTGTCCAGTGCGCGGAATGCGCCGGACGCTGGTGTCCATCGATCATGACCGCGTCGGCCGACGCGGCCGGGCCTATTGTGCCGCGTAGGTGGATGATGAAGAATGTGTCCATCGATCATGACCGCGTCGGCCGACGCGGCAATTGGGTGGACAACGGAACTGGCGCGGCATCTACGTGTCCATCGATCATGACCGCGTCGGCCGACGCGGCCTCCCCTCTACCACCGCATGGGTATCCTGGTCGCCGTGTCCATCGATCATGACCGCGTCGGCCGACGCGGCGTGCGGGGTGGGTCGAGCATACGCGTAATTATAGTGTGTCCATCGATCATGACCGCGTCGGCCGACGCGGCGACTCTGTCCCGCTGATTGACCTCTCGACGGTTTGTGCGTGTCCATCGATCATGACCGCGTCGGCCGACGCGGCGCACGGGCCTATTGTGCCGCGTAGGTGGGATGATATGTGTCCATCGATCATGACCGCGTCGGCCGACGCGGCGCGCGGGGGGAGTTGGACGCGGGCGATTGCCTCGCGGTGTCCATCGATCATGACCGCGTCGGCCGACGCGGCCACAGGGGTGGCGGTCTAGATGGGGGGGGTGTGAGGTGTCCATCGATCATGACCGCGTCGGCCGACGCGGCATCATTCCGGGCCTCAAACTGATTAGCATAGTGGAGTGTCCATCGATCATGACCGCGTCGGCCGACGCGGCGTGAGGAGGATGACTGGTGGTGACAGCGTGGAAAAGTGTCCATCGATCATGACCGCGTCGGCCGACGCGGCGATTGCTCAATGCTAATGCTCGCGGCGAAGGTCGCGTGTCCATCGATCATGACCGCGTCGGCCGACGCGGCGGCCGCCGTGCGGGAAATGTATCTCGGCACCAACGAGGTGTCCATCGATCATGACCGCGTCGGCCGACGCGGCGTCATCGGCCTCTGGCTAACGCCTTGGGCCGATGACGTGTCCATCGATCATGACCGCGTCGGCCGACGCGGCTTGCCGTGGAACGCGTCGACGTACAAGACTACGTGTGTCCATCGATCATGACCGCGTCGGCCGACGCGGCGCCCCACACGCGATTGGCCAAGCCCGCGGCGAGCAGGGGTGTCCATCGATCATGACCGCGTCGGCCGACGCGGCTAGATCGGCGGCCTCGTCTCGGTTGTCGCGATACCTGTGTCCATCGATCATGACCGCGTCGGCCGACGCGGCGACCCGACCGTCATCCTCACTGGTGCATATATAGACGTGTCCATCGATCATGACCGCGTCGGCCGACGCGGCCAATGCGGGAACGTCCGGCGGAACCGGCTTATACTGTGTCCATCGATCATGACCGCGTCGGCCGACGCGGCGTTTGTACTCGTGTCAAGACAAAAAAAATAAAAGAAGTGTCCATCGATCATGACCGCGTCGGCCGACGCGGCTATGGCGTTCCGCGGCGAGGCATACAACGTCATCAACGTGTCCATCGATCATGACCGCGTCGGCCGACGCGGCGGAGTCGCGACGGCGCCGCTTGCGACTGGCGAGCAGGTGTCCATCGATCATGACCGCGTCGGCCGACGCGGCGAAATATATCTCTTGACGAATAGACACGTTACGCATGTGTCCATCGATCATGACCGCGTCGGCCGACGCGGCTGCCGCCCTCGCAAGCCCTGCAATGAACGCCACTTAGTGATGCGTCTGCGAGTGCGAGCTTGATTCAGGCAATCCGCCAGCATAAGTACTCTTCCGGGCTGCCGAAAAACCGGCGAAATCAGGACACTATCACGGCTGCGAGCGTACCCGGGACCCCCCTGCACCACTGTCACGCTCGCGGGACCGGCGGGAGCGGCCGCGTCGTCCAACATTCCAAAGAGCCCCCGCAGCCGTCCGCAAGACTGCGGGCCGACGCGGGCTTGATCGATGCCGAGTGCCAAGCCCATTGAAGGGGAAGACACGTCCTCGGAGTTGTCGCACCCTGTAGGTGCCTCGCAAGAATCTATCACCCGACCACGTCGGCTTCAAGCCCCGAGGGATCGATTCTTTCCACCAATCCACTTCTCACACTGAGGGCGCCGATGGCCCGTTTGCGAACCCAGGCCCAGTAGGCGGTGGTTTCTTGCCAACGGCCCGAAGCGGGCGAAGCCCGCTCGGCGCACGGATCCTGCCAGATGTTCACGATTTCCTTCTGCGAGGCGGCTTTCTTCGCTTCCTTCAGCGCCGCCTTGGCCTGTTCGTGGCGCTCCTTCGCGGTGTTCAGGGCGGCCTGATCCGCGCCGGGTTTCTTCGCGGCCTTCTTGGCGGTGTCGAGTTCCGTCTTCGCCGAGTCCACCCCCTCTTCAGCCTGCTTTACAGTTTCATCGTCCGCAGCGGTGAGCGGCATTCCATCGGCGCTGAGGTAGCCATCCTTGGGGGCGACTTTCCAACCGTCGAGGCCGGCGGCACCTGCGCAACTCTTCGGGGCGGGTACGCGCCATCCGGCCTCCATCGCGGCGGGGATGTACCACCACCTGCCGGGAAAGTCAGGGTCGAGCAATGCGCGCAGGCCGATGTTGGCCGCGGCGTTGAGGTCGGCCTGAAGCGCCCGCTTTCGGTCGCACAACTGACATGGGCAGTGGCCATTATCGCGGCAGGACCACGGCGGCGCGGCGACGAACAGTTCGCCGCCGTTGTGGGGCACGCGTACGGATTTCGGAAACGACTTGCCGTTGTTCTTGAGCGTCGCAAGGTGGTCGGCAAGATCGACGATGAATCGCGATTCGGCGTCGCCCGTCGTCTTGGTGTCATTTCGTGCGCCGGTCTTCTTCTTCGCGGCGCTGAGCGCCTTTTTCCACCAGTACGTCTTCGGCTCGCCGGTCGTCGGGTCAACGAATACATCCACGCAGCGCACGCCGGGCAGGCCAGTGCGGCTGCACTGGCGGCTGGTGTAGTTGGGCATGACCTTGCGCAAGTGCAGGCCGTGAAGCTGACAGGCTTCTTCGAGGTACTTGCGCACCTTGCCGGCGGACCAGGACATGAGGGCCTTGTTCTCACGGCGAGTCTGGAGTTCGTCGGGCCGGTAACTACGGAGATTCTCAATGACGACCGCGTGGCAGGTCTTGAATCGCTGGTCGCCGTGGGCGTTGCCCTCACCGTCCTCATGATAGAGCAGGCCGCGCGGACGCTTCGGGTATCGCCACTTTTTCTTCATTTCGTCCCAGACGCGGTCGCGCTCCATGCCGACGCCGAGGGCGGCCTCAACGATGCGGCTGGCGATCTGCTTGACGCGCTGCTCGCGCATGCGCTCCATCGCGTCGAGGATGGATTGCGCCACACCGGCGTTGGATTCGCCGCGCTCTGGCGCGCCTTGGACCTTGTCCGGCCGGGGGCGCATCGCAAAGGACTTGTGAAGTTGGTACAGCGACCGCATCGTGGCGATCCGCGTCAGCGAGAGGCCGCCCACGTTGCGGTTCCAATGCTTCGATTGCGCGCCCGCCAGATGCCAGCCCATGATCCAGTCGGTCAACATGCGGAGACGTTCGTGCCAGCCGCCGGAAGGTTCCTTGCCCGGCTTCGGGGAGGTGTAGCTGCCGATCACCTTGCCGTTCTCGTCGCGGATCAGAGTGTGCTCGAAGTCGTTCTTCGTGCGCTCGATACCGTCGTCTGTGTTCCATACGTTCGCCCACGCCTCGTGGATGCCCTTGGTCGATGTGGGATCGATTTTGGCAAAGTGTTCGGCGATCGGCTTGAGTTTTTCGCGTAGTTCATCCTCGGACTTGCGGCGCTGTTGGCGAGTTGGCCGCTCGGCGTCGGGATCGGGCGGCGTCGGTTCACTGATCTCGAAGCCGTGCGGTACTGGCTTGATGTGTTGGTTCCAGAGTTGCCTCGCCGCGGAGCCGTCCCAATGGGTGTCGATGGCGAGCGCGTGCCAGTCGGCGAGCGCGTTGGTCAGGAACTTGACGTGATCGTCATCGCCACGCGTGATCGCTTTAAGCGATCCGCCCATGCCGGGGATACCGGAGCAATCGGGCTTGAAGACGTAAGCGATTTTGGCCACGCGACCGTGGCGCTTCAGGCCGAGTGTGGCGATTCGCACGGCGCGGCGCATGAGTTCATCAACGCTACGACCGGTCGGATCATCGGCATCCTCGTGACGCAGGTCGAGGTCGCGGGCCAACTTTGCAACCACCGCGACCTCGTTGGTCTCGGTCGGCGAGCCGTCTTTGAGTTTGCCGTTGGTCGCGGCCCGTGCCGGGCGCTCCTCGCCCTGGAGCTTGATGAAGAACTGCCGGTCGAGCCGTGCCCACGGAGCCGGGTGCTCAGAACCATCGGGTAATCTGTCGGAGCCGATGCGGCGGTAGATCGTCGTCTCGACGACATCCACAGTCTTGCCCTTGTCGCGGCCCTCCGTGCGCTCCTTCTTCACGGTGCGGGTCAGGTGAATGAACAGGTCGGACTCCTGCGGCTTCCGATGCCCATGCTCGCGGCACGCCTTCGCCATGTCCTCGGTGCTGATCGCCTCCCACACCGCACACGACGCGGCGAAGCGATGG
>Ga0187892_10008553_pt1 | contig 13954 bp, 14 predicted proteins | sample MA1701073metaG_FD_139345 | JGI IMG/M metagenome (GOLD analysis project Ga0187892, IMG submission 139345) | Bio-ooze microbial communities from a basaltic lava cave in the Kipuka Kanohina Cave System on the Island of Hawaii, USA - MA170107-3 metaG ...
GTGGTCCACGACCCGCTCGCGCGGGCGTACATCGCGGCCGAGCACCAGCCCGGAAACGCGGGACTCTTTTCGACGGGGGACGACCTGGCGCGTTTCTGCCAGGCGCTGCTCCGGGGTTCGCTGCTGAAGCCGGAAACGGTGGCGCGCCTGTTCTCGCCGGCCACCGGCGGGTCCGACACCCGCGGACTGGGGTGGGATGTCTTCGACGAGCCGCCCTTCCGTCCCGGCGTTGGCCATACGGGGTTCACCGGCACCCTCCTCTGGCTCGACCCGGCGCGGCGCCGCTTCTGCGTCCTCCTGACCAACCGGGTGCTTTCGGGGGAGAAGACGGACGTGCGTCCGCTGCGGCGCGAGGTGATCGCGGCCGTCAACCGCCCGGGAAACTAGCGGCAGACCGCTCCCCCCCAACCCCCCGTGGGGGGCTTAAGAGAAGGCTTAAGAGATAGCGGAGATAAACGGAGATCCCGAGATAGCCGATTCTCATCACGGGATCCCCCCTGATGGGGGGATCTCCTTGTATACTCCGGCCAGCGATGACGCACATCGACGCGGTCCTCAAGGAGCTGATCCTCCGCCGCGGGTCCGACCTGCATCTGAAAGTGGGGCGCCCGCCCCTCATGCGGCTTTCGAGCGAGCTCGTTCCCACCGAGCTCCCGCAGATCGACGCCGCCGACATGAAGCAGGTGCTCCGGGCCCTCCTGGGCGAAGCCGGCTTCAAGAAGCTCGAGGAGGAGTGCGAGGTGGACGCGTCGTACGTGGTCCCCGACCTGGCGCGGTTCCGCGTGAACGCGTTCAAGACGATGGGAGAGTACGGGGCGGCGCTCCGCGCCATTCCTCTGGAGATCCCCTCGATCGACGCCCTCGGACTCCCCGGCGTCCTCAAGGACATCTGCCAGGCGCCGCAGGGCCTCGTCCTCGTCACCGGGCCGACGGGGAGCGGGAAGTCCACCACGCTCGCGTCGATGATCAGCTTCCTCAACGAAACGCAGCCGCTCCACATCGTCACGATCGAGGACCCCATCGAGTTCGTCTACAAGGACAAGGTCTGCACGATCCGGCAGCGGCAGCTCGGGTCGGACGTGAAGTCCCTCTCGCAGGCGCTGAGCCGGGTCCTCCGGGCCGACCCCGACGTGATCCTCATGGGCGAGATGCGCGATGCGGAAACGATCGAGCTGGCGATGCACGCGGCCGAAACGGGGCACCTCGTGTTCTCGACGCTGCACACCAACGACGCCAAACAGACCCTCGACCGCATCGTGGACACCTTCCCCACGGAGGCCCACCACCAAGTCCGGGCGATGCTCGCCTTGACGCTGCAGGCCGTGGTCAGCCAGAGGCTGGTCCGGCGCGCGGACGGGGCGGGGCGGGTGGCGGCGGTGGAGGTCCTGATCAACTCGCCGAACGTTCGGGACCTCGTCGTGGAGGGGAAGACGGCGTCGATCGAGAAGGCGATGGCCTCCTCGGGGGATTACTACCGGATGCAGACCTTCAACCAGGCGCTGTCCAGGCTCGCCCTGGACGGCGTGATCACCCAGGACGAGGCTCTGGCGACGTCGACGAACCCGGGCGACCTCCGGCTGCTTCTGAAGGGCGTCTCGGGCGGCTCGGTACCGGGATCCGTGAAAACGGCCGAATCCCAGAAGCCTGCGTTCAAGATCAACCGCGCGTTCTGAAAGGAGATCGCGGGATAGAAGCCGGAGATCCCGTGATCGGAACGGGCCCGGAATTTCCCCGATCGCCTACTTCTTCACTTTCTCCAGTTCCGCCTTGATCAGGGCCTCGAGCTTCTGCGGCTCTCCGGGATCCGGGTGTCCCTCCCAGGCGACCTTGCCGTCGACCCCAATCAGGTACGCGGCGGGCATCGCTTCGACCTTGTAGGCATTGACGTTCTTGCTGTCCTTGTCCCAGAGGAAGGCGAAGGGGTATTTTCCCTGAGCCACGTACTCTTTCACCTGCTGCTGCGTGTCGCTCGTACCGTCGTCCACGTAGACGATCGTGAGGCCCTTGGGGCCGAAGTCCTTGTGCCACCTGACCAGGTGGGGCTTCATTCTTTTGCAGCCCCCTCAGTTGATGAAGCCGAACTCCAGCCAGACGACCTTGCCTTTGAGCTTCTCGAGTTTGACGGCTTCGGTCGCGTTCAGCCAGTGGCCCGCGTCGGAGACGATCTCGGGCGGCGCCTTGCCCTTGAACGATGCGGCGGAGAAGTCGTCCTGCGGCGCCCGGACGCACGCCGCCAGCAGCAGGAGCGCGATTCCCTTCGTCATCGAGGTTCCTCCTCCTATTGTGGAACAAGCGGGGGCGTCATTATAATCCCGCGGTGGATCTGTCCGGCCTCAAATTCACATCCTCCTCGACTTATACGATCCTGGGGGAGATCGGGCGGGGAGGAATGGGCATCGTCTTCCTGGCGGAAAAGAACAGCGAAGGCGTGGCCGACCTCGTCGCGCTCAAGACGATCCGGGCGAAATCCGCCGACCACGAAGCGCGCCTGAAGGCCGAGGCCAACATCGCCACGGGCCTCCGCCACGAGAACATCGTCAAGACCTACGGCCTGGAGGCGATTCCCTACAGCCGGCTTCCTTCCGAACTCCTCCGCGAGTTCGACTCGCTCTCCTTCGAGAACGCGCGACGGATTCGGACGGCGCGCGCCGCCCCCGGGGGCCGGATCGAGGACGCGGGCTCGCCGCTCCGAATCGCCCCGGCAGGGGAGGCGGAGGACAAGCTCTTCCTCATGGTCATGGACTACATCGAGGGGACGGACCTGCGGACCTTCCAAAGCGAGCACCTGAGGCGCAACCTGCTCCTCCCCTCGCCCCTGGGGGCCTTCGTCGTAAGCCGGATCGGGAGGGCGCTCGAATACGCCCACCAGACGATCGTCCACCGGGACATCTCTCCGGAGAATCTTCTCCTCAATACGCAGGGGGTGGTAAAGCTTTCGGACTTCGGCGTGGCGGTGAGCGAGAACGCCGGCGGGATCACCGGGAAGATCGCCTACCTGTCGCCCGAGCAGATCGCCGGGCTCGCCGTCGACGCCCGGACGGACCTCTACTCGCTGGGCCTGGTCCTCTACCTGCTCCTGACCGGCGTTCCCCTCCAGAAAGTCCCGGCCAAGATGGCGCCGGCGGACCGGGTCGACACCGTACGTCGGATCCTGGACCGCCCGTTTCTTCCAGCCTCCCGCGTGCGCACCGACGTCCCCGAGGCCCTCTCGGACATATGCATGCGGCTCCTCGAGCGCGACCGGGACAAGCGCTTCGCCGGCGCCGGAGACGCCGTCCGCGAGCTCGAGCAGCGGTACCTCTACGCGAAGGGATTCGGGCCCACGAACAACTCGCTCCAGGCCTACCTCGAGATCTTCGACGCGCACTTCAAGGAGACCACCCCCGAGCAGGTGCGGCAGCTCCCGTTCCTGCAGGGCCAGCTCCAGCGGCCGATCGCCGCCTCCTTCTACAGCCGGGAAGGGAAGGCGCTCCTCGAAGAGGCCCTCAACCGGTAGGGACGGACGATTCCTTGAAATCGTCTCGCCGTTCGGGGTTCGGACGATTTCAAGAACGGAAGAAGAACCAGGTCCATAAAGTCTTGACGGGCCGGCCAGGATTGATAGGTTCCCTGCGCCAGAGAGAGCCGGCGGGAGATAGGGAGGATCGCACATGCGCAGGGCTTTATTTTTCGCGCTTCTTTTCTTCGCGGTTCCGATCGCCGCCGACGACGAGGTCAAGCTCAAGAACGGCGACCGTCTCGGCGGGAAACTCGCCGCCCTCGCCAAGGGGAAGCTCCTTTTCGAGACCCCTCACTCCGGACCCCTCAAGGTCGACTGGTCCCAGGTCGTCTCCGTCAAGACGGACGGCAAGGTGAAAGTGAAGCTGACGACGGGCGAGCTCCTGGAGGGAAAGCTCTCGTCACCGAAAGAAGGCACGCTCCGCGTCGAGTCCGAGGGGCCCAACGCGCCGGTCGACGTGGACTTCGCCAAAGTCGCCGCGTTCAACGAGCCGCCGGTGGCCTGGCACGGCGCGGCCAGCCTCTCGGTGCGCGCGACGGACGGGAATACGCATAACACGTCGTTCCTGGCGGCGGGGGAGGCGACGCGCGAGACCGAGGTCGACCTCTTCCTCGTCCGGGCCGTCTTCCGGTATGGGGACCGGAGCGGGGACCTCATCGAGCGCAATTCCTACGGCCTGGCCAAGTACCTCTACCGCATCTACGAGGGGTTCTACGCGTACGCGAGCGTCGAGATGCTCTCGGACAAGTTCAAGGACCTCCGCCTGGGGACGGTCGTCAGCGCGGGCCTGGGCTACGAGATTCTGAAACACGAGAGGATCGACCTGTCGGCGGAGGCGGGCTTGGCCTACATCGACAACAACTTCTACGTCGAGAAGGACGAGTCCCACGCGGGGGCGCGGGTCTCGAGCCGGCTCCGGGTGGCGCTTCCCTTCGGGTTCGAGGTCAAGGACCTCTTCACGTGGTACCCGAACTTCGACGACACCGGGGACTGGCAGATGCGCAACGAGGCGACGCTGGGGACGGTCCTCGGGGGCGGCTGGTCGCTCCTCGGGGGGGTCATCACGGAAATCGACAACGAGCCGCCGGTCGGCCTCGAGGAGTACGACAACACCTATTTCGCCGGCCTGGGGTTCGCGTTCTAAGTTGGTCGTAGCGAATTCGCAAAGACATGTGGCACCACAAAGACACAAAGACCGCGAAGCATTCCCATCGAAAGGCGTTCGGGACGCCTCTTCTTTGTGGTCTTCGTGTCTTTGTGGTGAGACTCCGCAGAAAAAGGAGCCAGCCATGAGTCCCATCCAGATCGGCCGGGAGTTTCGAGACTTCCTGTTCAAGACGAACGTGTTTTCGATGGCCCTGGGTGTCGTGATCGGCAACGCCGTGACCCGGGTGGTGGACTCCATCGTGAAGGACCTCTTCATGCCGGTCGTGGGCCTGATCGCCCCGCACGGGAACTGGCGCGGCTTCCACATTCCGCTGCGAGGCGAAGGAAAGGTCTCGGCGGGCAATTTCATGGGGACCGTAGCGGACTTTCTCATCATCGCGGCGTGCGTCTTCGTCATCACGAAGATCTTCATCCGCAGCCAGGCGCCGCCGCCCCCGCCGCCGTCGAAGAAATGCCCGGAGTGCGCGGAGCAGGTCCCCTTGGAAGCCAAGCGATGCAAGTTCTGCACGAGCTCGCTCCTCCCCGCTTGATCGCCGAGTCGGGGTATAATTGCCGGGGAGTGGCCAATAACGAACTGCTCATAACTCTCGAGCGTCGGCCGGGCGTGGTCATCATTCACGTGAAGGGGCCGGTCGATCACGTCCAATACTACAAGCTCGAAGAGGCCATCCAGAGCGAGCTGGACCGCAAGCAGACGGTCCTCGTCGTCGACCTGTCGGGGCTCACGTACATCGTGAGCGCCGGAATCAACGCCCTGGGCCACGCGGTTTCGCAATTCGAGAACGTCCGCGGGCGCCTGTGCTACGTCAAGCCTGCCAACACCGCCCAGTGGCACTTCTTCACGACGATCGGCGTGGATCAGCTCTTCCCCTGGGCGTCCTCGGTCGAAGACGCCGTCCGGGAGGTGACGTCGCCCGCCGCGTCCTGAGCCGGTCGGTGCCGAGCGCGCGCCCGCCGCCCCGCGCGGGCCTTGCTTTGCCGCAGGCGCGCGGCCGCGAGGAGGCGCTCCGACGTGGCCGGCGAGACTCGCTCCTCCACCTGGTCGACCAGCTCCCGGAGCGCCAGGAACCGGTTGACCGCCCGGCGGCGGTCCCGGCGGCAGCGGACGACGAGCTCCAGCGGGGCGTAGCGCAGAAGCACCCCGTTCGACGTCTTGTTGGTCTTCGTGCCGCCGGGCCCGCCCCCGCGAACGAACTGCTCCTCGACGAGCGCCGGGTCGATCCCCAGCGCGCGCATCCGCGCCGCGAGCGCCTCCACCTTGGCCGGCGAAACTCCGAATCCTTCGGTCAGCTTCATCGTGTAAGATCATAGTAGAAATAGTAGAAATAGTAGAAACAGCAGCAGATGCGATCGGTCCTCTGGCTCGTCCTGTTCAGCCACCCCCAGGGGGTCACCTCGATCGGGGGCGACCGGAACCCGGACGGCACGATCACGGTCGTCTGGACGCTCCCGTCGGACCCTTCGATCACGGGCATCACCGTGGAGCGGGAGCGGCTGGATAAGTTCGACAGCCTGATCGTTTTCGAGCTGTCGGGTCCGGCGGTTTCCCTGACGGACACGACCGCGTCGGGGACCGGTTCGTACCGCTACTGGGTCTACACGCGGAACTCGGCCCGGGACTTCAGCACGGGCGCGTGGTTTGAAGTCATTTCCCCCAGCGACCTCGACGACGACCATTGGGAGTGCTTTGTCGGGGCGACCCGGGGGTCTCCGCCTTGGGCGTTCGGCCTGGCCCTCCTTTTCGGCGCGGCGGCCCTCCTCCTCCGCCGCTAAGTTGGTCCTAGCGAATTCGTAAGGAGATGTTGCACCACAAAGACACAAAAGCACGAAGCACTCCCATCGAAGGCCATTGGGACGCATTTTCTTTGTGGTCTTCGTGTCTTTGTGGTGAGACTCATCTTCGCCAACTCAATGGGTCGTACTTAGCCCCGGCCGGACACGCGGTCGAATCGCATCCGCATTCGGATCACGAGTCCCGCGGTCGCTCCCATATACAGGCAGGCGTAGACGAGGAAGTAGCCGAACAGCTTTTCGTAGGCGTCCTGCGCGCGGTGGGATCGCTCGCTGAAGGACGCCCAGAGGATCGCTTCCGAGAAGGGCGACAAGTAGTAGGCCGGGTTCGTGAGCGTCACCAGGACGAACGGGAATTCGTCGGAGCTCCAGCTCATTCCGGGCAGGCTGCTCAGGAACGCCAGGAAGAGCGGGACGAGAATCAGGATGACGCAAAGGGCGACGAACGTGAACGAGAAGGCGCCCCGCAGGGTGACGGCGCGCAGCGAGGCGGCGGCCCCGAGGACGTACGTGAAGGCGACGATCAGCGCCACGGAGCCCCCCGTCGAGAGCCAGCCCGCAAGGCCGATGCCGTAGCTCCAACACAGGAGCGTGAAGAGGAGCAGGAGGACCGCGCTCAGGGGGACCAGGGCCAAGGTCCCCGCGTAGAGCTTGGCCCGGATGATCTCCCAGCCCGTCAGCGGCGTGGAGAGCAGGACGTCCCACTTGCGCTCTTCTTTCTCCTTCACAAAGAGCGACGCGCCCCCCGCCATGGCCATCAGGAGGAGGAGGATGGACGAGAACCAGAGGAGGGGCACCGGCCAGGCGGTCCCGCCCGTCACGAGAAAGCTCAGCGGCAGGAGGACGAGGAACAGGAGGCCGATGCCGATCCGGGTCGCGTAGCGCAGCTTGCCGGAGGCCCGCGTGCGCAGCTCCTTCCAGAGGATCGCGTTCTTTTCCCAGACGGCGCCCCCGCCGGCGAACAGCCGGACGCGGCGAAGCGGCCGGGGCCCCAAGCCTTCGTAGAATCGGTCCATGGCCTCGAACGTCCGGACGAGCAAGGACGGCCCGAAGACCGAGGTGATCAGGACCGAGACCCTCGCGGCGGCGGCGCGAAGGAGAAGGGCGGCGAGCCCCAAAGAGACGAGCGTCGCGCCGATCCAGCCTTGCTCCCCTTGGAGGCGGGGCTCGTACGCCGCCATCGCCGCGTAGACCGGGTGGATGTAGGCGAAGAAGCGGAGGACGTCCTCACTCCGGGACCCGATCATGACGAAGGCGGGGAGGAGGGTGTAGAGCCCGAGGGTGACGAACGAAAGGATGATGGCCATGTAGCCCGCGCGGAAGACGGAGGAATAGAAGAGGGCGAGCGCCGCGGACAGGGCTGCCGTGGCCGCCGCGAGGGAAAGGCTCCAGGCAAGCTCCCAAACGCCGGCGCCTCCGAGGTAGACGCAGACGGCCAGCACCGGAGCCCCGGACAGGACGACCGATCCCGCTATGGCCAGCGCGGCCTTCCATTTGCCGACGACGATCCGCCAGGGCGTGAGCGGCGTCAGGGCGAGCAGGCCGAGCGTGCCCGTCCGGGCTTCCTTGACGATCATGTCGGACGCCATCGAGACGCCCGACATCATCGCGAAGAGAAGCTGGAGGACCATGACGGCCGTGAAGAGCTGCTTGCCGAACTCCGCGAATTCCGACAGGGAGGGCGTGCGGGCGTTGTCGGCGACCTCCGCCCAGAACATGTAGAGGAAGAACGCCGTCAGGCCCACGTAGATCACCCGCCCCAGGTAGGTCTGCCAGCGGCGCGACACGCCGCTCAGCTCCTTGACCGTCAGCGGATCGACGAACAGGCGGCGGAGCATCCGGGTCACTCTCTCCCGGCCGCGCGGTCGAACCCGCGGATGGCGGAGATGACGAGAGCAGCCGTCGCCGTGGCGTAGATCGTCGCGTAGGTGGCGAAGGAATCCTCGGGCATGTGCACCGTGGGGGGGCGCGCGTGGGCCTTGACCGACTGCAAGACCTCCAGGGGGTCGAGGGCGCCGAGCACCCAGTCGAGACCCTCGTAGCGGGTCGCGAAAAGGTCCCGCACGAAGGGGAGGCCGACCAGGATCATGAGGAGCGCCCCGCTTGTGAACAGGAACGCGCCGCGGACGGTGCGCGCGCGCAGCGACGCGTTCGCCGCCAGCACGTAGGCGAAGGCGAGGAAGAGGGTCGTCGTCGTCGCGAAGAGCAGGACGCCTTTCGGGCCCGCCCACCAGGACCAGCCCAGGAGCGCGAGGACCCAGAGCCCGAGGAGGAGGAGGGACTCCGGCGCGGCGATGCCGGCCACGAGCTTGGTCCGGACGATTTGCGACGCCGTCAGGGGGGTGGAAAGGAGCATTTCCAGGCGGCGCCCTTCCTTCTCGTGCGCAAAGAGGGACGCCCCGGCGGCCATGGCCAGGACGAGGAAGAAGGACCCCAGGAAGCAGAAAAAGCCGAAGCTTTTCCCTTCCGTGATCACGCAGCTTCCGGCGATGAAGAAAAACGCGAGGATCAGGATCGTCGTGCGCGTTTCGGGCCGGATCCTTCCGGCCGCCCGAGTGGCCAGCTCCTTCCAGAGGAGCGGGCGGTCCTCCCAGACGCCCCCGCGCCGCGCGAGTCGGGCGCGCGCCGGGCCGGGCACCCGGCTGTAATACGTCTCGAGCGTGGGCAACTCGCGGTAGGTGGGCGCGCGCTCGGGGCCCGCGACGGCGCGCCGCTCGATCTCGCGGGCCGCGGAGCGGACGATGAACCATGCCGCGACGAAGGAGGCCGGGACGGCCGTGAGCCAGGCAAGTTCGAGGGCCCACCCAATATTTCCTCCGGGCCAGCTCAGGGCCAGGGCGGCGTAGAGAGGGTGGAGGAACGGGGCGAGAAAGAGCGCCGGGATGCCGCCCATGAAGAGGAGGAGGACGGGAGCGAGGGCGTACCCGACGGTCCCCAGGATGCCCATGAGGACCGCGCGCGTGGCCGTGCGGCAGCGGGCGGAGAAGCGCAGCCCGAGGGCGGACCCCAGAGCCGCGTGGGCCAGCGTGAGCGCGAAACTCCACGCGACCTCCCACGGCGCAACGCCCCCCAGGTACGCGCACACCGCCAGGATCGGCGCCCCGCAGAGGACGAGGGCGCCCGTCTGGGCCATCGCCGCTTTCCACTTTCCGAACGCGATCGTGCGCGCCGTCATCGGCGTCAGGAGCAAGAGCCCGAGCGTCCCGCCGCGCACCTCCCGCGTCACCAGGTCCGCCGCCGCGAAGACCGACGCGAGCGAAACGAAAACGAACTGGAGCCAGAAGAACGTCTCGAACAGCCGGCGCGACAGGTTGGCGTACTCGGATACGGACACGTACGCCAGGTTCGCCGTCATCGACCGCCAGAAATCGAAGATGAGGACCCCGATGAGGCCCACGTAGAGGACGCGGCCCAGGTACGTCTGCCACCGGCGGGCGAACCCGCCGATCTCCTTCCGCGTGAGCGGGTCGAGGACGGACAGGCGCATCACCGTTCAAGCCTCCCGCGCCGCCGCCCGCCGAACGGCGCGGACCGTCGCCAGAAGCAATATCGCGATGGCCACCCCATAAGCGTAAATCCGGCGGCGCCGCGACGCGCCGTGGATTTCCTTGACGAGCACCGGGTCCAGGACGGGGATCGCCTTCATGGCTGGCAGGCCCTGTTCCTCAGCCCGAAGAGCAGGAGGATTCCCAGGAATACCGTGGCCGTCCCGTAGAGGAGCGCGTAGATCTGGAACGCGGCGAGGACCTCGCTCTCGAGCACGTGGTACTGGGGATCCGTCAGGTGCTTGATCAACTCGCCGGGGTGGATCGCCGCGAGCCCGAGCTCGAAGACGCCCGCCGTACCTTCGATCAGATAGGGGGTCGCGAGCAGGAGGGCGCTCACCCATCCGAGCGATACGGCGAAGGCGGAGCGGAACGTGCGGAAGTAGAGCGAATGGGCGGCAGCCAGGGTAACCGCGAACGACAGGAAAATCCCGAGCGCCGCGGTCGCCAGAAGGAATCGGCTTCCGTCGTCGGCGGCGGTCGCAAGGACGATCAGCGCGAGGGTCAGCAGGCAGAACGGCTCCGGCGACGCGACGGCCGCGGTCAGCTTGGCGCCCACGAGGCGCGCGGCGCTCAGCGGGGTGCTCAGAAGGACCTCGATCGTCCGCCGGGAACGTTCCGCCGAAAACGTCCACGCTCCGTTGACGAGGGCCAGGAGGAGACACGGGATGGCGGCCACGATGACGCCCACAACCGGGTCCACCGCTCGCGAGTACCAGAGGGCGAGACCCAGGACGATGAACGCCTTGATGCGTTGGACGTAGCCGACCTGGAGCGCCGGACGGGTGGCGACTTCCTTCCATAGGAGCGGGAAATTCTTCCAGACCGCACGCCGTTCCGTGGCCGGGTCCAGGCGCGAGAGGATGGCTTCGGGGGAGCTCGTCCGCGCCGTCAGGAGCGCGCCGGCGGTTTCGGCTCTCGAGAGATGTCCCGCCGCCGCGAAGAGAATCCACCGCGTGAACACGAGCGTCGTCAGGGTCGCGCCGATCCACCCGTACGCCGCCGCGTCGCCCAGCTGCGGACTCAGCGAGGGCCCGAAGAGCGCCAGGAGCGGATGGAGGTATGTTGCGGGGACGAACGCCCAGGCTCCCGCCCCGACCAGGGCCGCGCCGGCGACGAACAGGAGGAAGGGCACCGCCGAAACGACCAGAAGCATCACCCCCTGTCCGATCGCGCGGGGGAGGGAGCCGAGCGTGATCGCGCCATAGAGGGACGCCGCGGCGCTGAAGGCCACCAAGGCGAACGTCAGGGCCGTCGTCCAGGCGAAGTCCCAAGGGGCGGCGCCGCCGAGGTAAACGCAAACGGCCAGGATCGGCGCGCCGCAGAGCTGAAGCGCCAGGCATTGCGCCACCGCCGCCTTCCATTTTCCGAACACGATCCGCCAATGCGAGAGGGGGGACAGAAGAAGGATCTGAAGCATGCCCGACCGCACTTCGCGGAGAAGCAGGTCCGCGGCGATCCCCCCCGCGGCGAGGGTCAGGAACACCATCTGGAGGGCCACGAGGCCGGTGAAGAGGCCGCGCCCCAACGCGGCGTATTCCGACGGCGAAACGAAGCTGCCTTGCGAGAACAGGGACTGCTGGAAGAGATAGAGAACTCCGGCCAGGAGGCCGACATACGCGACCCGGAGAAGGTACGGCCCGGCGCGCCGCGAAAGGCCGCCGATTTCCTTGAGGAGCATCGCGTCGATGAAGGGACGGTAGAGCGCCGCGGTCACGAGACCTCGCCCTTCGTGAGTTTCAGGAAGGCGTCCTCGAGCGTCACCTCCGCCACCTTGAAGAGCTTGAGCCGCAGGCCCTGCTGGAGGAGCGCCTGGGGGATCGTGTGCACCTGGCGGTAGCTGGGCCGCAGCTTCACGCGGAGTTGGCCGTCCACGGCGGTCACCGATTCGACGAACGCCTCGTTCTCCAGGACCTGCTTCGCGCGGTCGGTCTCGTCGAACACCTCCACGAGCCAGACGTCGTCCGACTGCACCTTGGCCATCGCGTCCTTGAGCCCGCCCGCGTAGATGAGCTTGCCCCGCTCGATCAGCCCGATCTTGTTGCACAGGTCCGCCAGGTCGGCCAGGATGTGCGAGGAAATGAGTATCGTCTTCCCCATGTTCCGGAGCTCTTTCAGCAGCGCGCGGATCTCGATGCGCGCGCGCGGGTCGAGGCCCGAGGCCGGCTCGTCGAGGAAGAGGACCTTCGGGTCGTGGACGAGGACGCGCGCCAGGCCCAGGCGCTGCTGCATGCCCCGCGAGAGGGAGGCGATCAGCGCGTCGCGCTTCCCCGTCAGGTCCGTGAGCTCGAGGACCCCGTCGACCGTCGCCTTCCGCTTCGCCCCGCGGATCCCGTAGGTCGACGCGAAGAACTCGAGGTATTCGCGCACCTTGAGCTCCTCGTAAACGCCGAAAAAGTCCGGCATGTAGCCGATCATGCGGCGCACCTGCTGGGCCTGCGCGACGACGTCGTGACCGTCCACCCGCGCCGACCCGTGCGTGGGCTTGAGCAGGGTGGCCAGGATGCGGATGAGCGTGGTCTTGCCGGCGCCGTTGGGGCCGATGAGCCCGAACATGTCGCCCTTCTCGATCGCCAGACTCACGCCCTGCAGCGCCGGGTGAGCTCCGTAGGATTTGGAGAGGTGCCGGACTTCGATCATTCAGGGTCCTCTCAGGAGTTGACCGGGAATAACAACGTGGACTAGGTTGGAATGTCCCCCCCCAACCCCCCGTTGGGGGGCTTGAGGAGATAGACGGAGATAAACGGAGATCGGGAGATAAGAGCGAGAAACCGCGGGGTCCGTCCGTAGGATCGTTTCACGGGACGCACGACCACGCCGGGACTGCCGTGCGTCCCGTGAAACGGTCCTACGGACGGGGCCGCTGAAAGCGGCCCGGCCGCTGCGCGGCCGCCCCGCAATTTCTCGCCCCTCTTTCATCGTCCGATCTCCGGCTTCATCTCCGTTTATCTCCTTTCTCCCCCCGGGGGTCGGGGGGAGCCTCCCTGAAATCGAGGGAAGCCTCATCTCCCGATCTCCTTGAAGAAACGGGTCAGGACGAGCGCGGTCCGCTGCGTGGGGCGCGGGGCGAAGGCGACGGCCTCTTCCGTCTTGCGCGTCCAGGCGAGGAGGACGCTCCCGCCGGCGTCCACCCAGCGCCGCGCGTCGAGGCTCCGGGCGAACCCCGAATCCCCCTCGCCGCGCGGGGGGAAGCAGAGGGCGTTCAGGACCTTCATCACCCGGCCGTTGAGCTGCTCTTCGGTGATCCGGTCGTGGCCCTGTTCCGCCTCGAAGTATTGCGGGTGTTGGGGAGCGTTGAGGGGCGCGCCCTCGCCGTCGGCGAATTCGCGGTAATGGCGATAGGTCCGCGTCCCTTCGACCTTCCGCTCGCCCGGCGGTATGTGGCTCAGCAGGTAAGCCCCGCGGGGCGTGACGAGCGTCGGGGTGACGTATTCCGGCCCGCCGTTCTTGACCGTCAGGACGACCCGCGCGTCGTCGATCGAATCGATCGTGTACGTCAGCGGGGAGGGGCCCTTGCCGCACCGGTCCGAAAGAACGAGCCCGGTGTGGCTGCGGTTGACCGTCCAGTCGAGCACCTCGCGCGTGCGGCCGTGAAGGACGGTGACCCGGGTCAGGTCTCCGGACGTGTCTTGGTACAGGCTCCGGGTCCGGAAATCCGTGCTCAGCGGTTCGGCGTCCGGAAAGCGGTAGGTCGTGTCCGAAGGGGCCAGCAGGGCCGCCACGGAGCGCCGCCGGAAGAATTCGGTGTCGAGGAAATGGTCCGCGACGACGGTCTCGCGCTGGTGGGCGGCGGAGCGCATGAAGGCGCCGCCCAGGATGAGGATGAGGGCGGTGAACCCGGCGACGTAGGCGGGGAAGGTCACCCACGTGAGCTCCAGCCGCCGGAGCAGCCGAAGGCCGATGTAGTCGCCCGGGCCGACGACCGCCAGGTAAATGAGGATGATCACGAAGA
>Ga0187892_10008554_pt1 | contig 13953 bp, 8 predicted proteins | sample MA1701073metaG_FD_139345 | JGI IMG/M metagenome (GOLD analysis project Ga0187892, IMG submission 139345) | Bio-ooze microbial communities from a basaltic lava cave in the Kipuka Kanohina Cave System on the Island of Hawaii, USA - MA170107-3 metaG ...
CCCGAGCGGATCGGTGTTGTTGACCGGGTTGTTGCCCGCGTAGGCGTAGGGCTGTCTCGTGATCGCTTCCAACGGGTCGCGTGTGAGGAACTGGGCAGTGGCGGGGTCGTAGTAGCGGGCCCGCAGGTAGACCAGGCCGGTCTCGGCGTCTCGGTACTCCCCGGCGAAGCCGAATGCGCTGGTGGCGGCGCCGGTGGTGGCCTCCAGGCGGCCCCAGGGGTCATAGCCCCTGGTGGCGGTCACCGATCCGGTGGCATCGGTGATCATGTGCAGCGATCCCAGGGCGTCGCCGTGGAGGTAGTGGACCTGGCCGTCTCGATCCACCTGGGCATAGGGCAGATGCGATCCACCGTAGAGGAAACGATGGGTCCCGTCATCGAGCAGGCGGGGGATGGTCCCGGTGCGGTCCCAGACCATCTCCACACCCGATCCCGCCCGGGTCCTGGCCACCCTCAGGCCGTCGCCGTCGTAGGCATAGGACGCCACCGGGTCACTGCCCCGTTGCTGGGCCATGGCTGTCGGCGTGAGCCGGGACGTGGTGGTGCCATCTCCCAGGGTCCCGGTGCCGTTCCATCCCCAGGAGCGGGTCTCGGAGCCATCGGGGCCCAGGCCCAGGCTGTGGTTGGGCCCGGCGGCCAGGCCCTTGGTCTGGGCCATGGCCCCCAGGGCGATGGGAAGGCTGCGGGCGGTGGTAGTCCCGTCTCCCAGCTGGCCGTGGTCGTTCCAGCCCCAGCCCCAGGCTCCCCCGGAGCCGTCGACGGCGAAGGACTGGTAGCCGTCGGCGGTGATCGAGCGCACCGACGCGAGCCCGGCGACTGCCACCGGGGTGGTGGCGTTTGCCGTGGTGCCATCTCCCAGCTGGCCCCATCCCCCATATCCCCAGGCCCGGGCCGATCCCTGGCCGTCGATGGCCAGGGTGTGGAAGTAGCCCGCTGCGATGGCCCCGGCGTCGCTGAGCCCGGCGACTGCCACCGGGACCGCCGAGTCGGTGGTGGAGCCGTTGCCCAGCTGCCCGAAGGCCCCGTATCCCCAGGTCCACACGCTGCCGTCGGCTCGCAGGGCCACCGAGTGGGTGTAGCCCGCGGCGATGGCCACCGCGTCGTCGAGTCCGCTCACCGCCACCGGGACCGCCGAGTCGGTGGTGGAGCCATCTCCTAGCTGGCCGTTGGAGTTGTAGCCCCAGGCCCAGACCTGGCCCCCCTCGTCCAGGGCCAGGGAGTGCGATGCCCCGGCGGCCACAGAGGTGACCCTTCCCAGCCCGGCGACTGCCACCGGGACCGCCGAGTCGGTGGTGGTGCCATCTCCCAGCTGGCCCACCCCGTTCCAGCCCCAGGCCCAGACCTGGCCATCGGCATCGACGGCCAGGGAGTGGTAGGCCCCGGCGTCGACGGCGGCCACCTCCTCGAGGCCGGTGACGACGCTGGGCAGCAGCGAGTCGGTGGTGGTCCCATTGCCCAGCTGGCCGTAGGCGCCATAGCCCCAGGTCCAGGCCGATCCGTCGCTGGCCGCAGCCGCGGAGTGATACCAGCCTCCGGCCAGGGTAGCGGAGTGGTCATCGACGTCGACGGCCACGAGGCGATCGGCGCCGTCATAGCTCAGCTCCTGGCCCACTCCGGGGGTGGCCAGCGCGCCCAGGCGGTTGCCCCGGGCGTCATAGGAGAAGGCCACGCTGGCGCGGGGGCCGTCCATGCTCACCAGCTGGTCGGCGGAATCATAGGCGGCGGTGGCGTCGCCGAGGGCGGTGATGCGATCGGCGGCGTCATAGGAGAAGCTGGCCGTCCCGTCGCCGAGCAGCTGGGTGAGGGGGTCGTAGTCATAGGTCGCCGAGTCCGCCCCGGCCCCGGTGGTGGTCGCCGAGGCGAGCTGGCCGGCGGGGCTGCGCCCATAGGTCGTCTCCGCCAACGGCGTGGAGCCGAGGTAGTCCTCGATGCCCACCAAGGCGTCGCTGGGATCGAAGGCGTAGTCGGTGGCCACCCCGTTGGGCAGCACCCGGCCGGTGAGGTCGGCGTTGGCGTCATAGGCGAAGGTGGTGGTGCGCCCGTCCCAGTCGACCGCCGAGACCATGCGCCCGGCGGCGTCGTAGGCGTAGGTGAGGGGGCTGGCGATGCCGGGGTAGGTGATCGAGACCACGTTGTCGGCCAGGTCGTAGCCATAGGAGACGACGTCGCCGGAGCCCTCGGTGAGGGTGCTGAGCCGGCCCAGGGAGTCATAGGTCCAGGTGGTGATGCCGGTGGCATCGGTCATGGTCCGGCGTCGGCCCAGGTCGTCGTAGGTGAAGCTCACGTCGGGGGTGGCGTCGGAGTAGTCGATGGCCGTCGCCGCCCCGACACCGTCGTAGGAATAGGACGTGGTGGTGGCATCCGCAGCGCTGACCATGGCCACGTTGCCGGCCGGGTCATAGGACAGCGAGGTCTCCCGTCCCGCCGCGTCGGTGGCGGTCACCACCCGATTGGCGGCGTCGTAGGAGTAGGTGCTGACAGCGCCGGAGCCGTCGGTGCGGCTGGTCAGGTTGCCGGCCGGGTCGTACGCGTAGGCGATGGTGCTCTGATCGGGACGCTCCACGGCGATCAGCTGGTCGGCGGCGTCGTAGCCGAAGGTGGTGGTGCGGCCCTCGGCATCCACGGTGGAGACGAGATTGTGGTCGGCGTCGTAGGCCCGGGTGGTGGTGTTGGCGGATCCGTCGGTGGAGCTGAGCAGGGCCCCGGCGGCGTCGCAGGTGAAGGTGGTGGTGAACTCGCCCGGATCGGCTCCCGTGGCGTTGCCCCGGGGCGAGGTGGTGGACACCAGGTTGGCGGCGGGGTCATAGGAGTTGGTCGTGGTGTCGCCGGCCGGGTCGGTGAGCGAGGCGAGGTTGCCGGCTGCGTCGTAGGTGAAGTCCCACACCTGGCCGCGGGGGTCGGTGATCGAGGTGAGATCCCCGGGGTGGGCGGGATCGTCATAGGCGTAGGTGGTGGTGCGGACCTGGGCGCCGCCCACCAGTGGTGTCGACACCGACACCAGGTTGCCGATGGCGTCGTAGGCCATGGTGGTGGCCACCCCGGCCGGGTCGGTGGCGCTCAGGGGGCGGTTGGCCTCGTCGTAGGTGTAGGTCCAGCTTCGCCCGGCGGCATCGGTTCGCGACACCAGGTTTCGTGACGCGTCGTAGTCCATGGTGGCCACCCCGCCCCGGGGGTCGATGACCGCGCTCACCCCCAGGCTGGCGGGCTCATAGGCATAGGACCAGGTTGCCTGCTCGGGACTACCCCAGGCCACGGCCGTGGAGACCAGCACCCCGAATCGGTACTCATGGACCGTCACGCCCCCGCCGGGGCTGGTGACCTTGGTGGCACCGGGGATGGAGTCGTAGTCGAAGGTGGTCGTGCGGCCCAGCTCGTCGCTCTGGGCGACGACACGCCCGGCGGCGTCGTAGGTGTTGGTCACCGAGGCAGGCTCGGGCTCACCGGACTGGGCGGGCCGGGTCAGGGCCAGGATGCGGTGGTTGGCGTCGTAGGCGTAGTTGGTCACGCCCCCGGCGGGATCGCTCACCGACACCAGGTCCCCGGCGGCGTCGTAGGCGAAGCTCACCGCCCGGGCCGGGGTCGAGCCGTCGGCCACGGCGGTGATGCGATCGGCAGGGTCGTAGGTGAACGACAAGCTGCGCCCCCCTGAGGCGGAGACCTGGTCCAGGCGGCCGGCGGCGTCGTAGGAGAAGGTGAGCGCTTCGCCGGCGGGGTCGGTGTGGGAGACGAGCCGCCCACCCGAGTCGAAGGCGTAGGTGTGCTGGTTGGCCCGGGTCAACACGTAGCCACCGCTCCCATCCTCGGCCAGCCGGGAGCTGACCCGGGGCAGGGTGGTGTAGCCGCCGCCGGCCGACGGGGTGAACACGGCCTCGCAGCCGGTCTCGGTGTGGACGGTGACCACTCCGGCGGCGTCGATGGCCAGCCTGAGGTCGAATCCGTGGGTCCAGCCGTAGCCGAGGGGCCCGTCGCCCGGCTCGCTCAGGGCGTTGTAGGTGCGGGTGACGCCCAGGCGGGGTCCCCGACCGCCCATGGCCAGATCGGTGTCGGCCAACCAGAAGTTGCCCGTGGCGGTGTTGACCGGGTCGGCCACGGATCGCTGCGCCGTGTCGATTCCCGACGCGTCGGGGTTGCACGGCCCCCGGCGCTCGGACTCGACGATGTCTCCGATGGGACGCAGCTCACGCCCCGAGGCCTCGATGTGAGCCTTGATGTCGCCGCGGGACAGGGCCCGGTCGTAGATGGCCACCTCGTCGAGGGTCCCTACGTAGCGGGTGGCGGGAAAGGCGTTGGTCTGGGCGATGACTACGTTCTCATAGTAGCCCTTGTAGATGACGGGGCCACCCACGGCCTTGCTGGCCACCAGACCGCCGTCGACGAATATCCGCAGCCGATCCACATCGAAGGTCATGACGATGTGGTGCCACTGACCGTCGTCGAAGCGAGTCGAGGACTTGGTCCGGAACTCGGTCTCGTCGTTGCCGACTAGGCGCCAGACGACTCCGGCCGGTTGACCGTCGATGAGCTCCAGGCCATAGCCATAGGGGTCGATCCGGAAGATGGTGCGGGTCCCAGCCGAGTCCTGTGGGCTCTGGTTGAACCAGGCCTCGACGCTGAGTCCCCCGGAAAGCCTGAAGTCGGTGTCGTTCTGGCTGATCCAGCCGTAGCCGTCGCCCTCGAACAGGGTGGCGGTGTCGGTGTCGGTGTTGAGGGCACCAGGCTGGCCGCCGACGGCGTCGCCGCCCAAGATGCCGTTGTGCGGTCCAACCGAGTCGGTCACGGTCGCGTCCGTGAGCCGGTAGTAGGCGAGGATCCCTGCGTCGTTGCTGGTGAGGTCGAAGTAGCCAGAGCTCTGCGCGCCCACAGGGGCAATGAGGGTCGGTAGGCCCACGATGGCCGTGGCCAGGACCACGACCACCACCAAGGCCCGGCGCAGGCCGCCCCTAGCCACAGGACGACCCGGTGGTGGCGGCCACGTGGTTGGCGGCGGTGGCCACCTCGGGCGAGATCATCTCGGCCATCTGCTCGGGGCTCAGCCCGGTGATGTCGAGGTCCACCGGCGCCAGCGCCGCAGCCATGTCGGCGAGCTTCGACTCCAAGAGCTCGACGTCGTCTCGGACTTCGAGGGGAGTTGCCTCGGCGGCTTGGGCCAGGCCCGTGCCGAGTCGGCCGAGCACCTCGTCCAGCCGGGCGCGATCGGTCAGCGAAACCGACAGCAGCGCCAGGTCCTCGACCGCGATCCGTGCCGGCGGGCAGAACTGCGAGCGGATCTCCGAGCGGGTCGGGCCCGGAGTGGCCTGCTGGGACTCGGCCTCCTCATCCGATGGGGCAAGCGCCGTGGCTACCAGCGAGACCCCCTCTGGCTGAGCAGGGCTGCGGGCCAGCATGGCGGCAACGCTCAGGCCCAGACCCACCAGTGCCACGAGCACCACCCTGGGCCATCGCCCCGGCTGCATGGCAACGCCGGTTGCCCTTGCTCGGTCGGTCCTCACCTCTCCGCCGGCCATGGCCGCCTCAAGGTGAATCGCCTTCGTCGGGGGAGGCTTCGGCAGATCGGCTCGGGACCTTGAGCGATTCGGTGAGGTAGGCGACGCCCGCGGGCCTCGGCCGCCGAGGCCTGCGCCACCGCCACCACCGGCGCCGTGGCGCGCCAAGACACCACGGGCCTCCACCCGGACCACCCCCACCTCCCTGCCGCTGGCCTGATCCGCCTGACCCGTCATGCCCCCACACCGGCCACAGGGCCGGGAGGCGGGGCGGGGGGCTACGGAGCGGCCGGGATGGTGGAGCAGGATGCAGCCTCGGGACTCTCATCCCGGTGTGGCCGCTCCGGGAAGCATGCCTATTCAGGTCGAGGTGGTCAGGTCGAGGTAGCTAGTCGCCGGCGGCGGCCGGGTCCTCGGCGGCGTCGGTGGCCCGGGCCCGCAGGGAGCGCTCGAGGCCGTCGCGACCCTCGGCCAGGATGCGGGCCACCGGGGCGGGCAGCCCCGCCTCCACGTCGGCCACCGCAGCCACGGTGGCGGGGTCGACGAGGTGACGGGGGAACAGCCCGCTGGCCAGGTCGAGCGCCTCCTCCCGGGGTCGCTCCGCCCACCACGGGGCGAGGGAGGCGAGGTAGCGCTCGAGGTAGGGCCGGCTCAGGGCCTCCTGGCCTCGCTGGTGGAAGGCCCCGGCCACGGCCCGGACCTCGGCGAGGTGGAGACCCCCGGCGGCCAGGCGGTCCCAGGCCTCGGCCTTGGCCCCGGCCGTGGGCCGCGACGCCCGGGCCGCCTCGCCCCGCCGCCGGCCGATGTCGGTGGGGTCGCGGGCCACCTCGGCGGCCACGAGCTCCCCGTCGCCGTCGGCCCCGGAGGCGGCCAGGGCGGCGACGACGGCCCAGCGCAGGTCGGTGTCCACGGCCAGGCCGTCCACGGTCGTCGTCCCGTCGAGCAGGCCCCGGGCCCAGGCCTCGTGATCGGGGCCGTCGCCCACGGCCAGGAGGTGGCGGACGAGCACGAGCTGGCGGTCGCCGGCCGGCTCGGCGCCGGCGAGGTTGGCGCGGGCGGCGGCGGCCAGGGCGGCCCGGGCCGGGAGGCGGTTGGCGTCGGCCCCGTAGGCGTCCACCGATCGCGCCGCCCGCCCCAGCACCTGGCCGAGCACGGCGGGGTCGACCTCGGCCGGGGCGTGGGCCAGCACCGTGGCCACGAGCCGCCGGGCGGCGAGCTCGCCGTCGCGGACCATGTCGGCGAGGGCACCCCAGCAGAGCACCCGGGTGAGGGGGTCGGCCAGGGCCGACAGCGACGCCTCGAGCGTCTCCAGCGAGCGCTCGTCGAGGCGGAGCTTGGCGTAGGTGAGGTCGCCGTCGTTGGGGACGACGAGGTCGGCGGCGGGCTCGCCGGCGAGCTCGGGCACCGGGGTGGAGGGCCCGGTGACGTCGAGCTCGACCCGTCGGCGCAGCCCGAGGACGCCGCCGGCGAGGTCGTAGAGGCCCACGGCCAGGCGGTGGGACCGCAGCGTGGGATGGATGGCGTCGGCCGCCTGCTCCACCGACGCCGCCTCCACCGTCCCGCCCGCCTCGGTGGTGCGCACCCGCAGGGTGTTCACGCCGGCGGTGCCGAGCCACTCCCGGGGCCAGCCCCCCAGGTCCCGGCCGCTGGCCTGGGCCAGGGCGTCCAGGAAGTCACCGAGCTCGGCGTTCTCCCACTGATGGCGCTCGAAGTAGGCGGCCACCCCCTTGGCGAAGGCCTCCTGGCCCACCCAGGCCACGAGCTGGCGGAGCACCGAGGCGCCCTTGGAGTAGGTGATGCCATCGAAGTGGAGGCGCACGGCGTCGGTGTCGACGATGTCGGCCGAGACCGGGTGGGTCGAGGGGAGCTGGTCCTGGCCCACGGCATGGGCCTTCGTGCCCAGGGCGAAGCGGACCCAGGCGTCGGTGAAGCGGGTGGCCGACGCCTGGGCATGGGTGGCCATGTAGGTGGCGAAGCTCTCGTTGAGCCAGAGGTCGTCCCACCACCGCATGGTGACGAGGTCGCCGAACCACATGTGGGCCATCTCGTGGAGCAGGACCTCGGACCGGTGCTCGCGGGTCGCCTCGGTCACCCGGGATCGGAAGACCATCACCTCGTTGAAGGTCACGCACCCCGGGTTCTCCATGGCTCCGAAGTTGAACTCGGGCACGAAGAGCTGGTCGTACTTGTCGAAGGGGTAGGGAAGCCCGAACTCGGTGGTGAAGAAGTCGAGGCCCTGGCGGGTGAGGGCGAAGAGCTCGTCGGGGTCGAGGTGGGGCTGCAACGACCGCCGGCAGTAGATCCCCAGGTCGAGCCCCCGGTGGCTCGAGCGCACGGCGACGTAGGGACCGGCGACCACGGCCACGAGGTAGGTGGGCAGCGGGGGGGTGGGGGCGAAGCGCCAGAGGTCCCCGTCGCGCTGGGCCAGGGGGCTGTTGCTCACGACCTCCCAGTCGGCCGGGGCCCGCACCGCCACCGTGACCTCGGCCTTGAGGTCGGGCTGGTCGAAGCAGGCGAACACCCGGTGGGCGTCGAAGGGCTCGAACTGGGTGTGGAGGTAGACGGCGCCGTCGGTGGGGTCCTCCATGCGGTGCAGGCCCACGCCGGTGCGCTGGTAGTCGCAGCGCGCCACGACGGTCACCTCGTTGGAGGCGAGCAGCCCCCGCAGGGGGATCCGGCCCCGATCGGCGTCGTAGGTCGAGGGATCGAGGTCGCGGCCGTTGTAGGTGATCCGCTCCACGGCCCGGGCGTCGAGGTCGAGGAAGGTGGCCATGCCCACGAGGGGGGCGAGGAAGCTCACGCGGGTCTCGCTGCGGAAGGTGCCCTCGCCGGTCACGTCGAGGTGGACGTCGTAGCTCACGTTCGACACGGTGCGAGCCCGCTCCCGGGCCTCGGCCCGGGTGAGGTTGTCGTCGATCATGTCCCGAGGGTAGGCGGCTCCCGGGGTCGGCCAGGGCCACGGGGTTAGGCTCGGCGTCCGTGCGCGTCGCCCTCGTGAGCCCGTACAGCCTGTCGGTGCCGGGGGGCGTCCAGGGCCAGGTCCTCGGCCTGGCCCGGGCCCTGCGAGCCGCCGGCCACCAGGCCCGGGTGCTGGGCCCGGGCGACGGCCCCCCGCCCGAGCCCGGGGTCATCCCGCTGGGGGCGTGCCTGCCCACGAGCGCCAACGGGTCGGTGGCCCCCATCGCCCCCGACCCCTCGTGCGCCCTGCGGACGCTGCGAGCCCTCCGGGACGAGGACTTCGACGTCGTGCACCTCCACGAGCCCATCGCCCCCGGGCCCACCCTCACGAGCCTCGTCGCCTCGTCGGTACCGATCGTGGGCACGTTCCACGCCGCCGGGGCGAGCGCCGTCTACCGGTGGTTGCGGCCCCTGGCCCGGTGGCTGGCCCGGCGCCTGGCGGTGCGCTGCGCCGTCTCCGATGACGCCCGGGCCCTGGCCGAGCGCTACCTCGGGGGCAGCTACGTGCCCCTCTTCAACGGCATCGAGGTGGGTCGCTACGCCAAGGCCGTGCCCTGGCCCACCGAGGGCCCCACCATCCTCTTCCTCTCCCGCCACGAGCCCCGCAAGGGGTTGGAGGTTGCCATCGCCGCCCTCGAGCACCTCCCGGCCGACACCCGCCTGTGGGTGGCGAGCCGGGGCCCCGACACCGCCCGCCTTCGGGCGGCCACCGCCGAGGATCCCCGGGTGGAGTGGCTGGGACCCATCGCCGAGGAGGAGAAGCGCCGCCGGGTGCGGGGCGCCGACGCCGTCGTGGCGCCCTCGCTGCACGGGGAGTCCTTCGGCCTCGTGCTCCTCGAGGCCATGGCCGCCTCCACCCCGGTGGTGGCCAGCGACCTCGACGGCTACCGCAACGTGGCCCGCGACGGGCGCGACGCCCTGCTCGTGCCCCCGGGCGACGCCCCCGCCCTGGCCCGGGCCCTGCGGCGGGTGCTCGAGGAGCCCGACACCCGGGCCGAGCTCGTGGCCGAGGGCGAGCTGCGGGCGGGGGAGCTCTCCATGGAGCGCCTGGCCCGGTGCTACCTCGAGCTCTATGCCACCACCGGGGCCACCACCGGGGCCACCACCGGGGCGGGCACCGGCGTGGCCTAGGATCGGTCCGTCATGGTGCTGGTGTGGATCGTGCTCGGCGTGGTGGTGGTGGCCGCCATCTTCGCCGTGCTCCAGTACAACGGGCTCGTGCGGTTGCGCAACCGCATCGACGCCGCCTGGGCCCAGATCGACGTCCAGCTCCGGCGTCGCTACGACCTCATCCCCAACCTCGTGGAGACGGTGAAGGGCTACGCCGCCCACGAGCGCGAGACCCTCGAGGCCGTGGTGCGGGCCCGCAACGCCGGCATCGACGCCCAGGGTGTGGCGGCCCAGGGCCAGGCCGAGAACATGATCACGAGCGCCCTGCGGTCGCTCTTTGCCCTGAGCGAGGCCTACCCCGACCTCAAGGCCAACGAGAGCTTCCTGGCCCTCCAGGAGGAGCTCACCTCCACCGAGGGGCGCATCGCCTACGCCCGCCAGTTCTACAACGATGCCGTCCTGCGGCTGAACACGAAGGTGCAGAGCTTCCCCTCCAACCTCATCGCCTCGATGTTCGGCTTCTCCGAGCGGGAGTACTTCGAGATCGACGACGCCTCGCGCGGCCCGGTGTCCGTCCAGTTCTGACGCCCGTGCCGTCCTGAGCGACCCAACCGTCCCCGACCCCCAGGCCCGGTAGACCCTGTACGAGCAGATCGCCGCCAACAAGCGCCGCTCGGTCCTGCTCCTCGCCGCCTTCGTGGCCCTCGTGGTGCTCGTGGGCCTGGCCCTCGAGCTCGTCGTGGGCTACGGGCCCGCCGGCGTGGTCCTGGCCCTGGCTGTGGCCGCCGTCGGGGCCGGCCTGGCCTGGTGGCGCTCCGACGCCGTGGCCCTGGCCATGAGCCACGCCGAGCCCGCCGACCCCTCGACCCACGCCCGCTACCACAACCTCGTGGAGGGCCTCTGCATCGCCGCCGGCCTCCCCAAGCCCCGGCTCTACGTCATCGAGGACCCCGCCCCCAACGCCTTCGCCACCGGGCGGGACCCCGACCACGCGGCGGTGGCGGTGACCACCGGGCTCCTGGAGAAGATGGACCGCATCGAGCTCGAGGGGGTGCTGGCCCACGAGCTGGCCCACATCCGCAACTACGACATCCTCGTGTCCACCCTGGCCGTCACCCTCGTGGGCACGGTGGCGGTGGTGAGCGACTTCGCCCTGCGGTTCCTGTGGTGGGGCGGTCCCCGCCACCGCAACGACCGCCGCGGCCGCTCGGGCGGGCCGGCCGCGATCCTCGCCGTCGTGGGCTTCGTCCTGCTCCTCGTGGCCCCCCTCGTGGCCCGGCTCATGCAGCTCGCCGTGAGCCGGCGGCGGGAGTCGCTGGCCGACACCACCGGGGTGTCCTTCACCCGCTACCCACCCGGCCTCATCGCCGCCCTGGAGAAGCTCGAAGCCGACCGCACCGTGGTGCATTCCTCGTCGCGAGCCACGGCCCACCTGTGGATAGAGTCCCCCCTGGCACGCACCCGAGCCGACGGCCCCCTGTCGCGGCTCAACCGCCTCTTCGAGACCCACCCCCCGCTCGCCGAGCGGATCCAGGCCCTCAAGGAGCTCTAGTGATGACCCACCCCCTCCGGCGACGCCGGCCTGGCCTGGGGCCGGCCCTCGTGCTCGTGGTGGCCCTGGCCGCTGCCGCCTGCTCCTCGGGGGGCGACGAGGCCGAGGGACCCACCTCCACCGAGGGGACGACGACCACCACGCTGCCACCCCGGTTCCCGCTCACTGGGCTCGTGGCCGGTCCCGCCGACGCCGAGGCCCTCGGTCGCCCGGCCCTCACCGTGAAGATCGAGAACGCGGCGGTGGCCCGGCCCCAGGCCGGCCTCGACCAGGCCGACGTCGTCTACGAGGAGGTGGTGGAGGGGGGCCAGACCCGGTTCCTGGCCGTCTTCCACTCCGCCGGCAGCGACGTGGGCCCCGTGCGCTCGGTGCGGCCCACCGACCCCGACGTCGTCGGCCCGCTCGGTGGCCTCTTCGCCTACTCGGGGGGCACGGCCCCCTTCGTGGCCAAGCTCCGCCAGACCCCCGGCCTCGTCGACGTGGGGGCCAGCGCCTCCCCCGACGCCTACCGGCGGCGCTCGGACCGGTCGTCCCCCCACAACCTCTACAGCTCCACCGACGCCCTCTACACCGCCGGCCCCGGCGATCTCGCCCCCCCGGGGGCCCTCTGGGCCTTCACCGCCGACGACGCCCCCTTCGCCCCGGCCGGGGCCGCTGAGCTGCGAGGGCTCGACATCCGCCTGGGCGCCACCACGACGGCCACCTACACCTGGGACGAGGCCCGGGGCGGGTGGCTGCGGACCACCGACGGCCGGGCCCACCTCGTGGAGTCGGGCGCCCAGCTTGCCCCCGCCAACGTGATCGTGCAGTTCGTGCCCTACCGGGACAGCGGGGGCCGCGACGCCGCCGGCTCGGTGGTGCCCGAGGCCACCGTGGTGGGCCAGGGCGAGGCCCTCGTGCTCTCCGGGGGTCGCTACGTCCGGGGGCGGTGGGCCAAGGCCTCGGGCTCCGAGGCCACGGTCTTCACCGACGCCGCCGGCCAGCCCATCGCCCTCCGGCCCGGGCGGACCTGGGTCGAGCTCGTCGACGTGGGGGCGCCCTTCACCCTCGACGAGCCCCCGCCCCCGCCGACCACGGCCGCCCCCTGAGGGGTGCCGGCCCGCGGCCGGGGCACAGCGTCGAAGCGCTCGGCGTCGGGGCCAGGGTCGGGGGACGGCCTCACTAGCATGGGGGCGATGACAGCATGGGGGCGATGACAGGATGGGTGCGATGACAGGACCCACCGACGCCAGCACGGCCGACGCCAGCACGCCCGACGCCAGCACGGCCCACGCCAGCACGGCCCCGACGACCGTGCGCACCACCGGGACCGATCGGGTCAAGCGGGGCCTGGCCGAGATGCTCACCGGCGGCGTGATCATGGACGTGGTCACGCCCGAGCAGGCCCGGGTGGCCGAGGACGCCGGGGCGGTGGCCGTCATGGCCCTCGAGCGGGTGCCGGCCGACATCCGCCGCCACGGCGGCGTGGCCCGCATGACCGATCCCGCCGTGGTGGCGGCCATCCAGGAGACGGTGACCATCCCGGTGATGGCCAAGGCCCGCATCGGCCACTTCGCCGAGGCCCAGGTGCTCGAAGCCCTGGCCGTCGACTACATCGACGAGAGCGAGGTCCTCACCCCGGCCGACGATGCCCACCACATCGACAAGTGGGCCTTCACCGTGCCCTTCGTGTGCGGGGCCACCTCCCTGGGCGAGGCCCTCCGCCGCATCGCCGAGGGTGCCGCCCTCATCCGGTCCAAGGGCGAGGCCGGCACCGGCAACGTGGTCGAGGCCGTGCGCCACCTGAGGGCCATCCTCGGCGACGTGCGGGCCCTGGCCGCCGCCGACCCGGCCGAGCGGTTCGCGTGGGCCAAGCGCCTGGCGGCACCGGTGGAGCTCGTGGCCGAGGTGGCCGAGGCCGGCCGCCTGCCCGTACCGCTGTTCTGCGCCGGGGGCATCGCCACCCCGGCCGACGCCGCCCTCGTGCGCCAGCTCGGCGCCGAGGCGGTCTTCGTGGGCTCGGGCATCTTCAAGAGCGCCGACCCCCCGGCCATGGCGGCGGCCATCGTCGAGGCCACGGCCCACTACGCCGAGCCGGCCATCGTGGCCAAGGTGTCCCGGGGCCTGGGGGCGGCCATGGAGGGGGCCGAGATCCCCACCCTCGAGGTGCGCCTGGCGGAGCGGGGCTGGTGAGGCCCCTGCGTCCGGTGCCCCCAGGTGCCGCCCGTGGGCGGGGCCAAGGTCGGCGTGCTGGGGTTGCAAGGGGCGGCCCGGCGCCACGCTGAGGCCCTCGAGGCCCTCGGCGCCACCGCTGTCGCCCTCGGCCGGCCCGAGCACCTCGCCGGCCTCGACGCCGTCGTGCTCCCCGGGGGGGAGTCGACGACCATCGCCCGCCTCCTCGCCGGCACCGGGCTGGCCGAGCCCTTGCGCCGGGCCTTGGCCGAGGGCGACCTCGGGGTGCTCGGCACCTGCGCCGGCATGATCCTGCTGGCCCGGGAGGTCCTCGACGGCCGCCCCGACCAGGTGGGCCTCGGGACCATGGACCTCACCGTCCGGCGCAACGCCTTCGGGCCCCAGCCCGCCTCCTTCGAGGCCGAGGTGGCGGTGGCCGGCCTCGCCGGGGGCCCGTTCCCCGCCACCTTCATCCGGGCCCCGGTGGTGACCCGGGTGGGCCCCGGGGTGGAGGTGCTGGCCACGGTGGACGGCCAGCCCGTCCTCTGCCGCCAGGACCGCCGCTGGGCCTGCGCCTTCCACCCCGAGCTCTCCGCCGACCTCCGCCTCCACGAGGCCTTCCTTGCCAGCATCTAGGCCACATCTAGGCCTTGCCGGCCTCTAGGCCTTGCCAGCATCCAGGCCTCGCCAGCATCCAGGC
>Ga0187892_10008555_pt1 | contig 13952 bp, 11 predicted proteins | sample MA1701073metaG_FD_139345 | JGI IMG/M metagenome (GOLD analysis project Ga0187892, IMG submission 139345) | Bio-ooze microbial communities from a basaltic lava cave in the Kipuka Kanohina Cave System on the Island of Hawaii, USA - MA170107-3 metaG ...
GTAGTAGCGATGGGCCAGGTCGAGGAACTCACGCTGGAGATCGACCGCGGTCAAGTTGCGACCGTCCTTGAGCTTCATCGTCTCGCGGCAGCCCAGGTCGCGGGAGACCCGCCGGTAGGAGACCACCGGGCTGTCCAGGGTGAGGTCCCGATCGATGAAGTCGTCCTCGATCATGCTGAGCACGATCGCCATCGTGCCGCACTTGAGATAGGTGGAGACCTCGCTCATGTTGGCGTCGCCCACGATCACGTGCAGGCGGCGGTACTTCTCGGGATCGGCGTGCGGCTCGTCCCGGGTGTTGATGATGGGCCGGCTGTGCATGGTCTCCAGCCCCACCTCGGTCTCGAGGAAGTCGGCGCGCTGGGAGATCTGGAACTCGCAGAACTCGGTGTTGTTCTCGGCCCCCACCTTGCCCGCGCCGGTATAGACCTGGCGGCTCACGAAGAAGGGGAGCAGGTACTGGACGATCCGCGCGAAGGGCACCTTGCGGTCCATGAGGTAATTCTCGTGGGTCCCGTAGGAGTTGCCCTTGGAGTCGGTGTTGTTCTTGTAGATGAGGATGCGCTGCTCGGGCGGGGAGACCGCCTCCGCCCGGGTCCGCGAGACGTCCAGGATGCGCTCGCCCGCCCGGTCCCAGATCACGCAGTCGCGCGGGTTGGTGGTCTCCGGGGAGGAGTACTCCGGGTGCGCGTGGTCCACGTAGAAGCGCGCCCCGTTGGAGAGGATCAGGTTGATGAGGCGCGACTCCTCCTTGGACGGGACCTCCTTGTCCTCCATGTACTCGAAGCCGCGCGCGTCGCGCAGCGGGCTCTCCGCCTCGTAGTCCCAGCGGATGCGGGAGGAGCGGTAGGTCTCGTAGGAGTTGATCAGCAGCAGCGAGGAGAGGATCGGATTGAAGTCCGGCTGGTTCTTGACCGTGATGCCGTACTCGGTCTCGATCCCCATCACCTTCGGAATCGCCATGGACGTCCCCGGATGCTCGATCGGGCTGGGCGTTGAAAGACACACGGCGGGGGGGAGCCCAGCGCTCCCCCCCGCCGCAGGGCCTACAGGTACTGGCCGGTATTGATCACGCGCTCGACGGCGCGCTGCTTTTCCTTCGTCTCGCCCATCAGGGGCTTCACGTAGACGATGCGCTCGCCCTTCTTGCCCGCGATCTTCGCCCAGTCGTCCGGATTGGTCGTGTTGGGCAGATCCTCGTTCTCCTTGAACTCCTCGCGCACCGCGTTCAGCAGGTCCTCGACCTTGATGCCCTTCTCGCTCAGCTGGATGTAGCGCTTGAGGGCCAGCTTCTTGGCCCGCCGCACCACCGACTCGATCATGGCGCCGGAGGAGAAGTCCTTGAAGTACAGGACCTCCTTGTCCCCGTTGGCGTAGGTGACCTCCAGGAAGCGGTTCTCCTCCTCGAGGCTGTACATCTCCTCGATGGTGGCCTGGATCATCCGGTCCACCGCGGCCTGGGCGTCGCCGCTGCTCTCGCGGATCTCCGACTCGTGGATCGGCAGCTCGGTGGTCATGTACTTGTTGAAGATGTCGGCCGCGCCGGCCTGGTCGGGCCGCTCGATCTTGATCTTCACGTCCAGCCGGCCCGGCCGCAGGATGGCGGGGTCGATCAGGTCCTGCCGATTGGAGGCCCCGATCACGATGACGTTCTTCAAGTGCTCGACGCCGTCGATCTCGGCGAGGAGCTGCGGCACGATCGTCGTCTCCACGTCGGAGGAGATGCCCGAGCCGCGGGTACGGAAGAGCGCGTCCATCTCGTCGAAGAACACCACCACCGGCACGTCCTCGGCCGCCTTCTCGCGGGCCTTGATGAAGATCTCCCGGATCTTCCGCTCGGTCTCACCCACGTACTTGTTGAGCAGCTCGGGGCCCTTGATGTTGAGGAAGAAGCCCTTCACCTTCTCGCCGCGCTTCTCCGAGATCCGCGCGGCCAGGTTGTTGGCCACCGCCTTCGCGATCATGGTCTTGCCGCAACCCGGAGGGCCGTAGAGCAGCACGCCCTTCGGCGGGGCGAGGTGGTGCTCCTTGTAGTACTCGGAGTAGAGGTACGGCAGCTCGACCGCGTCCTTGATCGTCTCGAGCTGGGTCCCGAGGCCGCCGATGTCGTCGTAGGAGATGTCCGGCACCTCTTCCAGCGAGAGATCCTCGACCTCGCTCTTGGGCAGCTTCTCGAGCAGGTAGCCGCTCTTGGCGTCGATGAGCAGGTGATCACCGATCTTGAGCTTCGCCGTGCGCAGCGGCTCCGCGATGATGCCCACCCGGTCCTCGTCCGCCCGCTGGGTCACGATGGCGCGCTCCTCGTCGAGCACTTCCTTGAGGATCACGACCTCGCCCTGGATCTCGTAGCCCGCGGTCTCCACCACGTTGAGGCCCTCGTTCAGGATCAGCTCCTGACCGGGCTTGATGTCCTCGGCCTTGATCGAGGGGTGCAGGTTGACCTTCACCTTGCGGCCCTGCGACAGGATGTTGACCGTGCCGTCCTCGTTGACCGAGAGGTAGACCCCGTAGGTCGAGGGGGGCGCGCAGAGCTTGTCCACCTCTTCCTTGAGCGAGGTGATCTGCTCCCGGGCCTCGTAGAGCGCGTTGACGAGCTTCTCGTTCTGATTGAACGCCTGCACGAGCTGGCGATTGGCCTCGCGCAGCTTGTTCTCGAGGATCATGAACTCCTTGGGCGCGTCGTCGAGCTTCTTGCGCAGCCGCCCGGTCTCGGTCTCGAGCGAGCGGACGTAGGCCTGGAGGTCCTGGACCTGGACCTCGTATTCGGTGAGACGCCGCCGGTAGTTCGAGTCGGTCATGGGGAGGAATTTCGAGAGGCCCTTCATCCCTTCGGACGCGGGCTCTCGGCTAGGATTGCCCTTCTTGTCGAACTCCTTCATGTTCGCCCATTTCCTTTCCGGGTGAACCATCGGGCACTTCCAGCGCTACGTCGCGCGCTCCGCCCAAGCCTCCGAAGGGTGACCTCAGTATAGGAGTCCGTTTCGCGTTAAGTCAAGCGAATTGGCCTCATTCTGCCCTCGGGAGCCGTTGATTTCATTTCACTTTCTCCGATTCCCGGTGTGGCGATCGCCTATCGCTCTCACCGTCTAAACCGTGGCTCACCCGAGCCGGTTCCGGAGCGCTCCCGAGAGGTCTGATTAAAGGCGAAGCACGTTCGATGCCACTCGCGCGGCCCGCGCGCCCCGCTGATTCCGGCGATTTTCGCGCGGAGGCTGGCCGCTCGTGTCTGCCCGAGGGCTCATCGGATAATCAGCGGCGCGGAAAGTGGCTACGCATCGCGCAGCGGCCGGATTCCGTCGTATAACACGGTCATGTCGAGCATGTTCGGGCGCATCGGGATCACGGCGGCCCTCCTCACGCTGGCCATCGTCCTCACGGCGGCGGGAGGGGCCTGGGCGCAGGGCGGTGTCCTCCGGGTCGGGCTCCCCTCGGTTCCGACATCGCTCGACCCCGCCACCGCGCTCGAGGGGCCAGTTTCCGTCATCGCACGGCAAATCTTCGACACCCTGGTGCAGTACCGCGACGTCACCAGCGATATCGAACCCGGGCTGGCCGCCCAGTGGTCGGTATCGCGCGACGGACTCCTGTGGACCTTCCGGCTGCGCGAGGGCGTGCGGTTTCACGACGGGACCGCGCTGACCGCCCGGCAGGTGGCGGAGAGCCTCGACCGGGTCATCCAGCCCAATGCGGCCCAGGCGCCCCACCCGAACGCGGCCGCCCCGCAGCTGGTCCGGGGCACGCCCGGAGTCGTCAAGGAGATCCGCGCGTTGGACGCGCGGACCGTCCAGATCAGCCTCCTGCTGCCCTATGCGCCGCTACCCGCGGTGCTGGCCCATCCCGCCTTCTCGATCGTCCTGGCCAGCAGCGCGGGGACACGCTGGGTCGGCACCGGACCCTTCGCGCTCACCGAGGCGAGCCTGGGGCGAGTGGTGCTCGACGCGAACCCGGGCTACTGGGGCGGGCCGCCACGCTCCACGCGGCTGGTCTTCCTCGATGCCGGCGAGGATGCTCGCGGCGAGGCGATGCTGGAGGCCCAGGCGGTCGATGTGCTCCTCACCTCCGCCGCCCCCTCCCGAGTCGCCGGCACGCAGTCGATCCCCGGCTGGCGCATCGGCTACCTCGCGCTGGAGACGGAGCGCGAGCCCTTCAACCGGCTCAAGGCGCGCCAGGCGGTGGCGGCGGCGCTCGATCCGGGGGTGCTCGCCCCCGCGGTCGCGCCGGTCGGGGTCCCGCTGCTCTCGTTCCTGCCCCTCGGGGTCTGGAGTCGACGCGACGGCTCGCCCGTGCTCGAGGCGAACCCGGCGAACGCCAAGCGCCTCCTGTCGGAGGCGGGCTACCCGCGGGGCACGTCGGCCGGCCTGCTGATCGCCGACGGCGACAAGCGTCTGGACCAGTCGCGGGTGGCCGAAGCGATCCGCGCCTCGCTGGCCACCGCCGGCTTCTCCGTGCCCGTCCAGGTCGAGGCGCCGGAGGCGGCGCTCGAGCTGGCCCGCACCGGCCAGCATCAGATGGCGCTGCTCGAGGCCCGCGTGGAAGCGGGGGATCCGCATTTCCTGCTCTACCCGCTCACGAGCAGCGAAGGCGCGAGCAAAGGGCCCACCGCGCTCAACATGTCCTTCTACCGCAACCGCACCCTCGACGGCCTCCTCATCCGGGCCAGCCAGGTGTCCTTCCGGCCCGAGCGGCAGCGGCTCTACGTCCGCGCGCAGGGCCTGCTGGCCGAGGAGGTGCCGTGGGTACCGCTCTACGTCCGGCTGCACTGGGCGGCGACCCGCGTCGAGGTACGCAACCTGCGCCTGCACCCGAGCGGCAATCCCCGCCTCGACCGCGTCTGGAGCGATGCGCCGCCCCCGGCGGCGGCGCCGGTGCCGGGCTCGGGGCGATGAAGGGCCTCCGGCTCCTGTCGCTGCTGTGCCTGCTCCTGGCGGCCGGCCCGGTGGAGGCCCAGGACGGCAAGCCGGCGGGCACTCTGAGAGGTGTCTTCATCTCCGACCCACCCACGCTCGACCCCGCGCAGGCCACCGACACCACCTCGTCGGCGGTCGTGCGGCAGCTCTTCGACACGCTGGTGGAGCTGGACGAGCGGCTGCAACCGGGACCGGGCCTGGCCGAGCGCTGGACGGTCTCGGCCGACCAGCGCGTCTACACCTTCGTGCTCCGCCCCGGCGTGAAGTTCCACAACGGCCGGGTCATGCGGGCGGCCGACGTGAAGTTCTCCTTCGAACGCGCCGCGCGCGGGAAGCGGCCCTGGGTGTTCGAGAAGATCGCGGGGGCGCCCGGCTTCATCAAGGGCGGGGCGGGGGAGATCCCGGGCGTCCGCGTGGTGGACGAACGGACCGTCGAGCTGACGCTCGAGAAGCCCTTCGCCCCGTTCCTTCATCTGATGGCCTACGACGCGGCGTCGATCGTGCCGCGCGGGGAGGCCGAGCGTCTGGGCCCCGCCTTCGCGAGCCGCCCGGTGGGGACCGGCGCGTTCCGTCTGAAGGAGTGGCGGCGCGACGACCGCGTGGTGCTCGAGGCCTTCGCCGATCACTTCCGGGGCGCGCCCCACCTGGAGCGAGTGGTGTTCCGCATCATCCCGGCCGAGATCACCCGCTTCAACGACTACAAGGCCGGCAACCTCGACGTCAGCGACATTCCGACCGGCCATTGCCGGGCCGTGAAGGCCGATCCTGCGCTCCGCGCGCAGGTCGCGATCTGGCCGACCCTGGGCACCCACGCGGTGCGCTTCAACGTGGAGAAGCCGCCGTTCAACGATCGACGGATGCGCCTGGCCGTCGCGCACGCCATCGATCCCTCCGCGGTCGTGCAGGGGCTCCTCGAGGGGTGCGTCACCCCGGGCAAGGGCATCCTGCCCCCCACGCTGCCGGGCTACAACGCGGGTGTCACCGCGCCGGGCCTCGATCGCGCCCGCGCGCGACAGCTCCTGGCCGAGGCCGGCTTCCCGGGCGGCCGGGGGCTCCCGGCCATCACCTATCACTTCAATACGAGCGATCTGAACCAGCGCATCGCCGAGCTGCTGCAGGCGCAGCTCCGGGAAGTAGGCATCGCGCTCGAGCTGAGGCGACTCGACTGGGCGGCGCACCTCAAGGTCGTCGATGAGGGGGCGGTGACGATGTTCCGCCAGGCCTGGATCGCCGACTATCCCGATCCGGAGAACTTCCTGACCGTCCTGTTTCACTCCCGGAACGTCGGCGCGGCGGGCAATACTTCTCGCTACCGCAGTCCGGAGCTCGACCGGCTCCTCGACCAGGGCGACGTGATGCCGGCCGGGCCGGCCCGCTTCAAGGTCTATCAGGGCGCCGAGCAGCGCCTGCTCGACGACGGGGCCTGGATCACGCTCTACCACTACGCGAGCCGGGCCCTGATCCGGCCCACCGTGAACGGTCTCGAGCGCTCCCCCCTCTCCACCGCGCCCGAGTTCCTGGCCCCCCTCCGAAAAGTGAAGATTGCTCAGTGACCTGCTAGAGCCCGCGGCCAGGCGCGTGCTCGCGCTGCTGCCGGTCTTGCTGGGCGTCAGCCTGCTCGTCTTCGCGCTCACCGCGGTCGGCCTGGGCGATCCGGCCCGGGCCATGCTGGGCCAGCGCGCCGATCCGGAGCTGGTCCAGCAGATCCGCCGCGACTACGCGCTCGACCGCCCGGTGCACGTGCGGTACGCCGCGTGGATGGCGCGGCTGGTCTGCGGCGACCTGGGCACCTCGTATCACCAGCAGCGACCGGTCGCCGAGATCATCGCCGAGCGCCTGCCCGCCACGGCGCGGCTCGCGCTGGCCGCCACGGTGGTCGCGGTCGTGGTCGGCCTCGTCGCGGGCGTCGCGGCCGCGCTGCGGCCGGGCCGGCTGCTCGATCAGCTCCTCATGAGCGCGGCGGTACTCGGCATCTCCACGCCGGTGTTCTGGCTCGGCATGATGCTCTCGCTGCTCTTCGCGGTCTGGCTCGGGTGGCTGCCGGTCTCCGGGTACGGCGACGGCGCCTGGGCCAACCTGGTGCTGCCGGCGCTCACCCTGGGCGCCATCCACACCGGCACCATCGCGCGCATGGCCCGGTCGACCCTGCTCGAGGTGGTCCGGCAGGAGTACATCCAGACCGCGCGCGCCAAGGGGCTCGCCGAGTGGCTGGTGATCGCCAAGCACGCGCTCCGCAATGCCCTGATCCCGGTGGTCACCGTGATCGGCATCGGGATCGCGGATCTCCTGGTGGGCGCGCCGCTGACCGAGACGGTGTTCGCGTGGCCCGGCCTGGGCCGGATGCTGGTGGCCGCGGTGGGCCAGCGCGACCTCCCGGTCGTGATGGGCGCGGTGCTCGTCTTCGCGGTGATCTACGTCCTGGCCAACCTGCTGGTGGACCTGGCCTACCTGGTGATCGATCCGAGGATCCGGCGTGGCCGCTGACGCGGTGGCCGTCCCGTCCCGGGAGCGAAGAGGCCGTCGTCTCGTCATTGGCGCCACCCTCGTGGGCCTGTTCGCCGCCTCGGCGGTGCTCGCCCCGTGGCTTGCGCCGTACGACCCGACCGCGGTGCCGACCGCGCTCAGCGAGGTCATGCTGCGGCCGCCCGAGCCGGCGCACCTCTTCGGCACCGACGCGCTGGCGCGCGATCTCTTCTCGCGCGTGCTGCACGGGGGCCGCGTCTCGCTCGCGCTCGGTCTCGGGGTGGAGGTGGTGGCCACGACCCTCGGTGTCGCGGTGGGGCTGCTCGCCGGCTACCACGGCGGCTGGCGCGACTCGCTGCTGATGCGGGTCACCGACGTGGTGATGGCCTTCCCCTCGCTGATCCTGGCCATCGGGCTGATCGCGGTCTTCGAGCGCCCGGGTCTCGACAAGGTCGCGCTCGTGCTGATCGCCCTCGGCTGGACCACCATCGCGCGCGTCGTGCGGGGCGAGATCCTGTCGCTCAAGGAGCGCGACTACGTGCAGGCGGCCCGCGCGCTCGGGGTGGGTCACGGGACGATCCTGGTGCGCCACCTCCTGCCCAACGCGGTGGGCCCGATCATCGTCGCGGCCACCATCGGGGTCGGCAGCAACATGATCGCCGAGGCCGGTCTCTCGTTCCTGGGCCTGGGCGCGCAGTCCCCCACGATCTCCTGGGGCAGCATGCTCGCGGAGGGCCAGACCTTCCTCGCCTCCGCCCCCTGGGTCGCCTTCTTCCCCGGCGCCGCGCTTTTACTCGCGGTGCTGGGGATAAACTTGCTGGGCGACGCGCTGCGCGACCTGCTGGACCCGCGCTGGCGAGACGAATAGCGGACAACCGTTTCGAATTCCGGCCGCTTAGCTGTGCTTGCGGAGCTCCAGGCGGCCGATCTGGCGGCGGTGTACTTCGTCCGGACCGTCGGCGAAGCGCAGGGTCCGGGAGTGCGCCCACATCGACGCGAGCGGGAACTCCTGACTGACCCCGCCGCCGCCGTGGAGCTGCATCGCCCGCTCCACCACGCGCCCGGTGATGTTCGGCACCGCCACCTTGATCTCGGCGATGGCCTGCCGCGCCGCCTTGTTGCCGACGGTGTCCATCATGTAGGCCGCGTGCAGGACGAGCAGGCGCGCCTGGTCGATCTCGATGCGCGACTCCGCGATGCGCTCGAGCGTGATGTCGTTGTCGGCCAGCGGCTTGCCGAAGGCGACGCGCCGGGTGGCCCGCTTGCACATCAGCTCCAGCGCGCGCTCGGCCACCCCGATCTGGCGCATGCAGTGGTGGATGCGGCCGGGGCCTAGACGGCCCTGGGCGATCTCGAAGCCGCGGCCCTCGCCGAGCAGCATGTTGGAGGCGGGCACCCGCACGTTCTCGAACAGCACCTCGCCGTGGCCGTGGGGCGCGTCGTCGTAGCCGAACACGGTCAGCATCCGCACCACCTTGATCCCGGGCGTGTCGCGGGGCACCAGGATCATGGACTGCTGCTTGTACTTGTCCGGGTTCTTCGGATCCGTCTTCCCCATGAAGATGAGGACCTTGCAGCGCGGGTCCCCGATGCCCGAGGTCCACCACTTGTGCCCGTTGATCACGTAGTGGTCGCCCTGCCGCTCGATGCGCGACTCGATATTGGTCGCGTCCGAGGAGGCCACCTTGGGCTCGGTCATCGCGAAGGCGGAGCGGATCTTGCCCTCGAGCAGGGGCTGCAGCCACTGCTTCTTGTCCTCGGCGGTGCCGTAGCGCTCGAGCACTTCCATGTTGCCGGTGTCGGGCGCCGAGCAGTTGAAGGTCTCCGGGGCGATGGGAGAGCGCCCCATGATCTCGCAGAGCGGCGCGTACTCGAGGTTGGTGAGGCCGGCGCCCCGCTCGCTCTCGGGCAGGAACAGGTTCCAGAGGCCGCGCTCGCGCGCCTTGGCCTTGAGCTCTTCCATGATGGGAGGGATCTGCCAGCGGGTCGGGCCCGAGTTGAGCTGGTCGGCGAAGACCTGCTCGTTCGGCACGACGTGCTTGTTCATGAAGTCGGTGAGCTGCTCCATGTACATCTTGGTCTTCTTCGAGTACTCGAATTCCATGTGGGCCCTCCCGGCGCCGGTGCCTCTGGTACGGTGTCCTTTGTCCCGCCGACGTGGCCCCAACCCTAGGGCCGGGCCGGGCGATTGTCAACGCCTCCGCGGGGGCCTCGTCTGGACTTGGAGTGCCCGCCGTGGTAGAAAAATGCGAGACTTACGCGACGCCCGTCGCTGCCCATGCTCTCGATCTCCGACACGGCTACCGAGATGGTGAACTGGGTGTTCCCCGAGCACGCGGGAGCGCCCGGGCAGATCCACGGGGGCCGCATGATGCAGTGGATCGCCACCTGCGGCACGATCGCGGCGTCGCGGGTGGCGCGGGGCAACGTGGTGCTGGGAGCGATGGACGACATCGACTTCCTCCACCCGGTCAAGGTGGGCGAGGTGGCGGTGCTGCGGGCGCAGGTCGAGTACGTCGGGCGGTGCTCGCTCGAGGTCGGCGTGCGCGTCTACGCCGAGAAGCCGGCCACCGGCGAGCGGGTCCTCACGCTGTCCTCGCATCTCGTGTTCGTCAAGATGGACGAGCGCGTCAAGCCGGTGCCGGTGCCGCAGACCGTGGTGCCGCGCGGGCCGGACGAGGAGGCCATGCACGCCGCGGCGGGCGAGCGGCGGGCCCGGCGGCTCGCGCGCTTCGCGCGGCGCGCCGAGCGCATCCGCGAGGTGGAGGATGATGACGCGCCCGAGGAGCTGCGCTGGAGGTTCGAGTCCTGCCGGTCGGTGCTGCCGGAGGACCTGCTGTTCGGCAATACCATGTTCGCGGGCAAGCTCCTGCTCGACATCGACGAGGCGGGCGGTATCCTTTCCATGCGGTACTGCCGGGGCCTGGTCATGACCGCGTGCCTGGACGCGCTGGACTTCTACGCGCCGATCCAGTCGAACGAGGTCGTCACGTTCCAGGCGGGCCTCAACCACGTGGGGACGTCGTCCCTCGAGATCGGGGTGAAGGTGCTCAGCGAGGTGCCGTGGACCGGGGAGGTCAAGCATGCCTGCACCGCCTACCTCACCTTCGTGCACCTGGGCTCGGACCCGAGCGCCCCGTTGCGGCCCCGGCCGTGCCGGCCTTTCGCGCCCGAGACCCCCGCCGAGCAGCGGCGCTGGGTCGGCGCCCTCGAGCGCCGCGGCCGGCGCCTGGAACGCGTCAAAGCCCTGAAACTATCTCGCAGCGCGTAGGAGACTGGCATGTCTGGACACTCACGGTGGTCGCAGATCAAGCGGAAGAAGGGCAAGACGGACGTCCAGCGCGGGAAGCTGTTCTCGAAGATCCTGCGCGAGATCACGGTCGCGGCCAAGCACGGGGGGGGCGACCCCAAGGGCAACCTGCGCCTCAAGGCGGCCACCGAGTCGGCCCGGGCGGCCAACATGCCGGCGGACAATATCAAGCGGGCCATCCAGAAGGGCACCGGCGAGCTCCCCGGCGAGTCGTACGACGAGATCTCGTACGAGGGCTACGGAGCGGGCGGGGTGGCGGTCATGGTGCGGACGCTGACCGACAACAAGAACCGCACCGGACCCGAGATCCGGCACATCTTCGAGAAGAACGAGGGGCGGATGGGCACCTCCGGCTGCGTGGCCTGGATGTTCGATCGGCGCGGCCTGATCGAGGTGGACGCCCAGAAGGTGAAGGAAGACGATCTGCTCGAGAAGGCGCTCGACTCGGGGGCGACCGACGTCAAGCAGGTAGAAAAAGTGTTCGAGGTCAGCGCAAACCCTGATGAAATGGAGACGGTCCGCCAGGCGCTCGAGCGGCAGGGGATGCCGGTCGTCGAGGCGCGGGTCGACATGGTGCCGCAGTCCACGGTGAAGGTGGAGGGCAAGGAGGCCGCGGCGGTGCTGCGGCTGATCGAGGCCCTCGAGGAGCAGGACGACGTCCAGTCCGTGTATTCCAACTACGACATCGCCGACGAGGTCATCGACGCCATCACCGCGGCCTAGCGCGCTTCGCGTCATGGGGATCGACCCGGGGCTCGTGGCCACCGGGTTCGGCGTGCTGGAGATCGGCCCCGGCGGGGTGACGGTGCGCGACGCCGGCGTCATCGGCACGACCACCGGACAGCCCCTGGAGGCCCGCCTGAACGCCCTGCATCGGGCGGTGTACCGGATCATCGAGCTGCAGGGCCCCGGGCTCCTCGTGGTCGAGGACCTCTACACCGAGTACAAGTTTCCCCGCACCGCCGTCCTCATGGGCCACGCCCGGGGCGTGATCTACCTGGCCGCCCGTCAGCTCGGGGTGAGCGTGCTCGCCCTGGCGCCCTCGGAGGTCAAGCGCGCCATCACCGGCAACGGCGCGGCCGGCAAGGGCCAGATGCAGCGCGCGGTCCAGACCGTCCTCGGGCTCAAGGAGCTGCCCCGCCCCTCTCACGTGGCCGACGCCCTCGGCCTCGCCGCCACCGGCATGGCGCGCATCACCGGCCGTGTACCGGGCGGCATGTCTCGGGTAGTTCGAGCCGCCCCGTGATGCGCCCGAGACGCGCGACCGAGTGGGGGAGTGCGGGGGCCATGTCTGGGCCCCCGCAGATGAAGGGCCTGAAGAAGTGAACGGTTGTCCGCCGCTGGGGGAGTGCGGGGGCCATGTCTGGGCCCCCGCATCTGAAGAGCTTGAAGAAGTGAACGAGTGTCCGCCGCTGGGGGAGTGCGGGGGCCATGTCTGGGCCCCCGCAGATGAAGGGCCTGAAGAAGTAAACGAGTGTCCGCCCCTGGGCGACGAATGATCGCTTCCCTCCGCGGCAAGCTCAGGCGCAAGCTCGACGACCGCGTGGTGGTCGAGGCGGCCGGCGTCGGCTACGAGGTGTTCGTGCCGCCCGTGACCCAGCAGGAGCTGGTGCACGTCAAGGCCGCCGACGGTGACGCGGCCGACGAGGTGGCGCTCGAGATCCACTACCACGCCACCCAGAACCAGCCGAAGCCGGTGCTGATCGGCTTCACCTCGGAGCTCGACCGGGAGTTCTTCGAGAAGCTGATCACCGTGAAGGACGTGGGGCCGATGGTGGCGGCCCGCTCCCTGGCCGCGCCGGTCGGGGAGATCGCGGCGGCCATCGCGCGACAGGACGAGGCCTACCTGCGCCGCCTGCCCGGCATCGGCCCGCAGAAGGCCAAGAACATCGTGGCGCAGCTCCAGGCCAAGGTGGCCAAGTTCGCGCTGGCCCGGGGCGAAACGGTGAGCCCGGCGCCGGCCGCGGTCGTGGCCCCGGACGAGGAAGCGCTCCGCGGCATGGTCTTCGACATCCTGGTGAAGCAGCTCGGCTACCGCCCGAGCGAGGCGGCCCCGATCATCGGCGCCGCGCTCGGCCGCCGGCCCGGCGCGACGACTCCCGAGGAGCTGCTCGACGAGATCTATCGTGGCGGCCGAAAGGGCTGACCTGGAGGCCGGGATGACCGAGGACGAGGCCCGCGTGATGAGCCGCGTCGCCCTGCCGGAGGAGACGCAGGTCGAGCGGCAGCTGAGGCCGCAGCGCCTCGCCGAGTACGTGGGCCAGCGCGCGGCGGTCGACAGCCTGCGCGTCTCGGTGGAGGCGGCGCGGCGGCGTGGCGAGCCGCTCGATCACGTCCTGCTCTCCGGCCCGCCGGGACTCGGCAAGACCACGCTGGCCACCATCATGGCCAACGAGATGCAGGCGAACATCGTGACCACCGCGGGCCCCTCGCTCGAGCGCGGCGCGGACCTCATGGGCATCCTGACCAATCTCGCCGAGAAGGACGTGCTCTTCATCGACGAGATCCACCGCCTGCCGCGCGTGGTCGAGGAGCTGCTCTACCCGGCCATGGAGGACTTCTCGGTCAACTTCGTGATGGACAAGGGTCTCAACGCCCGCACCATCCGGATCCCGCTCCGGCCCTTCACGATGGTGGGGGCGACCACCCGCCCGGGCATGCTCTCCTCGCCGCTGCGCGAGCGCTTCGGGATCTTCCATCACCTGGACTTCTATTCGGGCGAGGAGCTGACCGCGATCATCAACCGCTCCGCGGCCATCCTCGGGGCGCCCATCGTGCCGGGTGGGGCGGAGGCGATCGCCCGGCGCGCGCGAGGGACACCGCGCATCGCCAACCGCCTGCTGCGGCGGGTGCGCGACTACGCGCAGGTCAAGGCCGACGGCACCGTCACCGCGGAGATAGCCGGCCGCGCGCTCGACCAGGAGGGCGTGGACGAGGCGGGGCTCGACCGGCTCGACCGGCGCTTCCTCAGCGCGATCATCGAGAACTACAAAGGTGGTCCCGTGGGCCTGGAGGCCATCGCCGCGACCATCAACGACGAGGCCGAGACCCTCGCGGAAGTGGTGGAGCCCTTCCTGCTCAAGATCGGCTACGTGGTGCGCAGTCCGACCGGCCGCCGCGCGACGCCCGCGGCGTACGCGCATCTGGGTCATGCGCTGCCGGCCTCTCCGGGAGGGCAGGGGCAGCTACCGTTGTGATTCCGCTGGGCAAAATGCTTCTGCTATTCGGCCTCCTGATGGTACTCCTGGGACTGGTCCTGCTCGTCGCGGGAC
>Ga0187892_10008557_pt1 | contig 13950 bp, 14 predicted proteins | sample MA1701073metaG_FD_139345 | JGI IMG/M metagenome (GOLD analysis project Ga0187892, IMG submission 139345) | Bio-ooze microbial communities from a basaltic lava cave in the Kipuka Kanohina Cave System on the Island of Hawaii, USA - MA170107-3 metaG ...
ACGGGCCGGCTGGCATCGCTGAAGCGCACGGCGAGACGCGCTCGACCGCCGTTCGGGGACACTGCATACAGTCCGGGCCTGCCGCTCTGGTCGACAGCATGGAAGTAGATGTTGCGGCCGTCGGGCGAGAAGGTCGGCCATGCAACCGAGGCCAGTCGCTCGTCTGCGGCCTTCAGGATCTCGCGTTCGCTTCCATCGAGGCCCAGCAAAATGATGGATTCGTATCCCCGAGTTCCTACCAAGTGCACTCCGTCCGGTGACCAGCGAGGATACGTAGCCGGACCGCGTGACACACGACGAGGGGCTCTCCAAGCGCCACCTAACGAGTCGCGCGAGATGACGTAGGCGGAGTTTTCTCCGACAGCTTCGTATCCATAGGCTATGCGTCGCCCGTCTGGTGAGAATGACGGCTGGAATTCCTCGCCCGGCTGATCGGTAAGGCGCTGGGGACTCCCGCCATTCACCTCAACGAGGAAGATGTCGCGAGTCCCATACTTCGCCGAGTGAAATACGACGGAGCGTCCGTCCGGCGAAAACGCGGGATGGAACTCGGCGGCGGAGTCCACCGTTAGGCGGCGCGGCTCTCCGCCTGTAACGCTCACGAGGTAGATGTCTTGATTCCCCTCCAGATTCGCGTCGAAGGCCAGCCACTTGCCATCTCGCGACAACCCGTGGCTCTCGACGACCTGATTGCCGCTGGTCACGGGGCGCGCGTCTTTCATCGTGACAGTGCCGCTCGCCAGTAGCGGAAGCGCCCAAACATTGCGCCGGAAGAAGTACCGTGTGTACACAGCCTTCGTGCCGTCGCGCGATAGGGACACCGAGTGCGGCTCGAGGCCAGTCGTTAGGCGTACTGGTCGGCCGGCGCCAGTGCCCGTACTCGTCACGTTCAACATGTATAAATCCCGCGGCCCATCTCTATCCGAGATGAAGAGCAAGTGGCGACTGTCGGGTAACCACGCTGGACTCGTATGCAGCGCGCTTCCGTGAGATCTGAATCGGCTTGCCACCTTCGCTGCTGACGAGCCACATCGAGCTCGGGGCAACATTGCCGAACAGCGCGCCGATCTCGAGAAAGTTCTTGTTTTGTGTCAGGTACACGATTCGCCGCCCATCCGGGGCAAGGCGGGCGGAATACGGACTCGCAGCGACCACCACGAGTCGTTCGGCGTCGCGGTCAAACGCGCGAGTGAAAAGACTGTCGCCTCTCGTTATGACGATGCGGTCGCCCTGCACATCCTCTACTCGGCCGGCGGCGATGGTGCGCGGTGGGCCCCCGAACCTCGGTACGGTAACTGCACCCGCACTGTCGTGAAAAATGACAGTGCGACCATCTTCCGACCAAACAGGTCGAGGTCGGATAGACTGCACTCCGTCTTGCAGCACAATCGGTCGGCCGCCCTGGAGGTCACGGACATTGATTTGAATCGGACCGGATCCTGACCAGGTCACATAGGCGACCTCGCGACCGTCTGGAGAGATTGCGGGTTCAATCTCCAATTCGTTGCCCCTCGTAACCTGTCGTGTGTTGGCCACCTCGAGCGTGTTCCGCGCATCACTGAACGGAGACCAGACCAGCACGCCGGCGACGGCGGCGAGCACGAACACTCCGACGATCACCCAAACGCGCATCGAAAAAGGGCGCCGGAGTGCCACACGCTTGCTCGGCGCGAGCTGCGCCGGAGTGATTCCGCCAGTCGGCGTGCTCAGAGCCTCGAGCACGGGCAACATCTCGTCTGCGCTCTGCCAGCGGTCGGACGGATGTTTCTCGAGACATTTCATGACGAACTGCTCGAGCACTGGCGGCAGCGACGCTCGGTGTTCGTTGAGCGGACGTGGGGTCTCGGTGAGATGCGCAGCGAGGACCCGCTGCGATGTCGCGCCTCGGAACGGCGGCTCGCCGACGAGCATTTCGTAGGCGACAACTCCGACCGAGTAGATGTCGGCACGATGGTCCAAATGCTGGTCCGCCGTCGCTTGTTCCGGAGCCATGTAGGCCGGAGTGCCTAACGCCACGCCGGCCGTTGTGACCTTCGGTCCAGTGACCTCGCTCAGAGCCTTCGCCACGCCGAAATCGCTCACCAGCGCGTGCCGGTCCGAGAGGAGGATGTTGGCTGGCTTGATGTCTCGGTGTACGACATTGTGCCGGTGGGCATAAGCGAGTGCGTCTGTCACCTCCCGGATGAATCGAATGGCGTCCTGCACGGGGAGCGCGCCGTGGCGGGCGATCCAGTCGCCGAGCGATTCGCCTTTGATGTACGGCATCACGTAGTACAGGAGCCCACCTGCTTCCCCCGAGTCGTGCACACCTAGGATGTGCGGGTGGGTCAACCCGGCGGCGATCCGCACCTCGCGCAGAAACCGATCTGCGCCGAGCGTCGCTGCGATGTCAGGGAGCAGCACCTTGACCGCTACTTGGCGGCCATGTCGTAGGTCCCGGGCGAGATAAACAGTTGCCATCCCACCGTGGCCGAGTTCGCGTTCGATCTCGTAGCGACCGGCGAGGGCAGCCGAGAGCTGTGGTGGGAATTCACTCATCGCGCCTGGCATGCACCTCCGGTCGGTGATGGCGCGCGAGCATTCGGGGAGATTACTCCTGCTTCAGCATGCAGCTGAATGGAGCTCACTCGCGCGGCGGCAACGGTGGGCTTTCGCGGGAGCTTGATACTGCTGACCCAAGGGGCCGCGCGCCAGCTTGGTCGTCCGAGTTAGGCGGGACGCTGGAGGATGCATGCGGCCGTCACGTCGAATGGAGTCACGCTTTGCCCCGCGCCCAGCGCAGCATTTTTGGATTGGGTTTAGTCGCGAAGAGCCACTTACACTGCTCGATGAGCCTTCTCAGTTCGCGCGCGGCCACCGTCCACAGTCTGCCAAAGTCCATTCTGACTCACTGGCGCTTCGCTGCGTTGGCGAGCTTCGCCTTGGCACGCTGCGTCGTTTCGTTCGCGAGGAACTTTGCGATTCGCGCGATGAGCCGAGTGGGCACGGGCTCGGAGAGCGGGAATCGAATAGTGCCTTTGCTGAGCTCATAGGGCGCGAGCTCTGTTTTAAATGCTTCGGCGAGTCGAGCGTTTGCCGGATAGATCGAGAAATGTTCCTTCCAGCCGGCGAAATAGATCACGTAAGCGCCATGCTGTTTGTACGTCGGCATCTGGTAGCTGATCGTCTCTTCGGCTCCTGGCAGCGCCTTACGGATTGTGGTTCGGACGAGCCGCAGCGCCGCTTGCTGGTTCGCGGGTCGAGTCCTGATGTAATCGTCGACGGACTTGAAATCGGTCTTGGCCATTATCGCGAGTCGTTGGGCTCGATTGGGAAGGCCGCGGAACAAACTTGGACGGGTAGGCCTGGCTGACATTCCAGTCGTGTTATGCACGGTTTCGTCGAGACGAGCTTCATCACATTGTAGTTAGATGCGTTGGCGCGAAGCTACGGCCGAGGGTGCTTGGCTGCAACAGTCAGGAGCGTCGTGCATCGACGCAGTCCTGGACGGCTGCCTAACGCGGGCCTGTTTACTCCCCGTCCACCCGAGCGGCAAACCTTGCGTCTGAGGCGTGTGGCGCTATCGCGGCGTAGATGTTCCGCTCAACGGATGAGCTGTGTAGTCGACCGAGGCCCGCGCTATGCAGTGCGGTATCTGCTCAGCAACCTGCAGACAAAGGAGGCGCAGTATGCGCACGCGATTCCTGACCGGCTTGGTTGCCGGTCTTGTGCTCGCTGGATGTGCTCGTCAAACACGAGTGGAATCGACCGGAGATGTCGCGCTCAGCACAACTCCGGCGGACTCGAGAGTCCTGCCGAGCGGCACGACGCTCGAAGTCAGGCTCGACCAGGAAATAGGTACTAAGTCGAGCAGAGTGGGCGACACGTTCACCGCGACCGTCGACAAACCGATCGTCGCTTCCAATGGCGCGACCGTAGTGCCGTCAGGCTCGACGGTCTATGGCAGGGTCATGGGACTCGACAATTCAGATCACGTGGGCGAGCCTGCCGCGATCAAAATCGATTTCGAGCGAATCGAAGTCCGCGGTCAGAGTCACCCTCTAAGCGCCAAAGTAACGGCGACGAACCTGCAGACACGTGGGGGCGATACGCGAAGTGAGACACTTAAGAAGGCCGGTATTGGCGCGGCCGCGGGTGCGGTGTTAGGCGCCGTTCTAAGCGGCGGTGAGCTCAGCAAGATCTTGTTAGGCGGTGCGCTGGGCGCGGCCGCCGGTACGGTCATCTCGCTCGGCGTCGGCGACGTTGAAGGCGTGCTTCCGGCCGGCACGAAGATGACACTGCAGACCACAAGCACAGTGGCGCTGCGTTAAGCAAGCGAATTACCGCCGATCGCACAACACCTAACGACTACTCGCGCACGCGCAGATCGACGTCTCCGGCAGCGATGTCAGTCGCCGGCTGATTGCTGAAGCTCACGGATGCCGTGACGCGATAGCGCCCGGCGGGTAGCGAGTCGCCAAGCACGTCACGGACGCGAACGATTCGTTCCAGCTCGCTAGTGGCGACCGATCCTCCCGGTGGGAGGGGGTACGTGACGCGAAAACCAACGCACGCCGCCCTCGGATTCACCGTGATGCTCCAGCGCTCATACTCCCACTGGTGCACCGCGCCCGGGGCCAGGCTGGCCACGCGAATGTTCATGGAACAGGGGCCGAGCTCCAGCGTCCACGTTAGGCTGCCGCTATTCGTCGCGATCGCACGGATTCGCAGCAAGCTATCGCCGGGCGCGATGATTTCGGCGTGCGCCCTGAAGTCGACCGACTCGGACTTGGGCGGCGTCCGTGTACCAAACAATGCGCACGCGTCCAACAGTGGGCAGCCGAGAAGAAGCAAACCGGCGGTCGTTCGTTTGCGCGGGTCCATGGACTGGGATGCTATGCCGACGCGTTGACTCTGTCGAGCGCGCGAGGAATGTTCGTCCTTCCCCACTCCAACAATCCATGATGGCCAATCGGTCGCACGTATCGCGCTTCCTGCTCTCAGTCGCATTGGTTGCCGCGCCCGCGAACACGATGGGGCAGACGATCGAATATCAGCGCGCCGAGCAGATGCTCACGTGGAACGCCCTGCGTTACGTGACCGGGGACCAAGTGAATCCCACGTGGTATCGCGACAGCACGCGATTCTGGTACCGCGTTATGACGCCGCGCGGCTTCGAGTTCGTGACGATCAATCCAACGACTGGCTCGCGGTCTTTGCTCTTCGAGAATGGACGGTTGGCCGCTGCACTCACTCGATCAGCTGACACGGCAGTAGCTGGCAATAAGCTCCCGTTCCAGACGATTGCGTTCGAAAATGATGGAAGGGACGAGCGGCGCATACGCGTAAAGCTGGGGAACCGCGGGTTTTCCTGCGAGCTTGCGACATACACGTGCACGAAAGCCGACACGCTGCCAACCCGGACGCGTTTCGTGAGGTCGCCTAACGAGGAATGGGATGCCCTCTCGTCAGGCTACAACCTATGGTTGCGGCGCGTGGGGAGCAGCGACTCCATCCAGCTCACGACGGATGGAGTGGCCGGCTACGCCTACGGTGTAACATCGCCCTCACCGACGCAGGTGCGCAGCAAGATACCGGCGGCGCCTCAGGTAACGTGGTCACCAGACTCGAAACGACTCGTCGTTCCACGGATCGACGAGCGCGGCGTCGGGAAGTTCGTGGTGTATTCCTCGACGTCCACGCGTCCATCGTACTACGAATATCCGTACGCGCTGCCCGGCGATTCGATCGTCCAAACGTTCGTGCACTACGTGGTCGATGTGTCGACACGCACGAGTCGGCGCCTCGAAGCACCGGCACAGCCGTATATGACGTTCTACACATTCGGCGGACGGTCTGTGCAGTGGAGCCCGGCGTCCGATCGCATCTACTTCACGCAGGTGGATCGCGGTCCCAAGCGTGTGCAGCTGATGGTTGCTGACGCATCTGGAGGTGCGGCTCAGCAGATTATTGCAGACAGCAGCAAGTCCTACGTGGTCGGCAGCATCGACATCATCGGTGGCCGGACCAACTGGCGCCCGCTCAAGAACGGCGACTTGATCTGGTTCTCCGAGCGCGACGGCTGGGGACACCTGTATCACGTCGGCTCAGGCGGCCTCGTTAGGCATCAGATCACCAGCGGTGACTGGGTCGTGACCGGTTTGCTGACTGTGAACGAGACTACAGGGCGAGTCTTCTTTACGGCGCGCGGCCGCGAAACGGGACGGCATCCGGAATACGATCTGCTCTACTCCGTGGGGCTCGACGGCTCCGGCCTAACGCTGCTCACTCCGGAGGATGCGGACCATCAAGTCACCGCGGTACCTAACGTGCCGCTTTTTCTCGACACGTACTCGCGCGTGGACCAGCCACCGGTCACGGTCCTTCGTTCGGCGGAGGGCCGAGTGGTGAAGGAGCTGGAGAAGGCCGATATCAGCGCGCTCAAGGAGATCGGATGGCGGCCCGGCGACGTGTTCAGCGCCAAAGCGCGCGACGGCGTCACCGAGATCACAGGGGTCATCTGGAAACCCAGCCAATTCGATTCGACCAAGAGCTACCCGGTGATCGACCACATTTACCCCGGGCCGCTGATCACGCCGGTCAGCCACGAGTTCTACCCGACGCGCGCCAGCTTCAGCTACTCGGCGTTCGGCCAGGTGCAGGCCCTGGCGGAGCTGGGCTTCATCGTCGTCGAGATAAACGCGTTAGGCAACTCAGGCCGGAACAAGGCCGTGTACACCACGTGGTACGGCAACATGGGTGACAATGGAATCCCGGATCACGTGGCCGCGCTCAAGCAGCTGGGAGCGCGATTCCGCTGGATGGACCTAACGAGGATCGGAATCTACGGGCACTCGGGTGGCGGCTTCTCTTCCACGGACGCGATGCTGCGGTATCCCGACTTCTACAAGGTGGCGGTATCCACGTCGGGCAATCACGACAATCGCAGCTATTATCATGGATGGGGCGAGCGCTTTCAGGGCCTGCTCGTGAAGGACACGCTGCGCGGCACCGACAACTTCGCCGCGGCCGCCAACAAGACGATCGCCGGGAACCTCAAGGGAAAGCTGTTCCTCATCCATGGGGATTTGGACGACAACGTGCATCCGGCGCACACGCTGGCGCTCGCGGATGCGCTCATCAAAGCGAACAAGACGTTCGACATGTTGATCTTGCCCGATGCCACGCACGACCTAACGGGGAATCCGTACGTGATTCGGCGGACGTGGGACTATTTCGTCGAGCATCTGATGGGCGCGCGTCCGCCGGTTGACTACACCATCGCGCCGCCGCCGCAGTGAACGATGCGCGTTACGCTTGCATTGAGCGGCCTGCGCGTCGCGCTACTGGCCGTCCTACTCCCGCTCTCGACGCAGGCTCAGCTCAGCCGGCCTATCGTTGCCGTCTTCGCTCATCCCGACGACGAACGCATCATCGGCCCCTTGCTGTCGCGCCACGGAAGCAGCCTGCGCGGCCAACCGGCTCGGCGTTAGGCAGCTGCACCTGATGGGATTTCCGGACGGCGGCCTCGCATCGTTCGATGTGCTCGGCAAACTACGCTCTGAGCTCGTCGCAATCATCGATTCGCTCCGGCCCGCGGCGATCATCACTTTCGGTCCGGAGGGAGTCACTGGGCATCCCGATCACCGGCTAGTCGGCGACGTCGTGACACAGATCGTTCAGAGCGACGCGAAATACGCGAAAGTGGACCTGCTGTACGCGTCACTGCCAACCGAGCGTCTCGCGACTGCACCGCCCGCACAACCCAATGTGAACGGTATGGCGCAGGCGCTGCTGACCGTGCGCGTGCCGTTCGAGGAACGCGACGTCGCGGCGGGACGCGAGGAATTCGCGTGTCATCGGAGCCAGTACACGCCCGCGGAGATGGACGCGATCAACCGGTAGCTCGCGCACTCTTGGAACGGCAGCGTATGGCTGCGTCCGTGGAACGGGACGCTGCACGATCGCGAACTTCTCAGGCGTTAGGCGCCGAGCAGCTGCTTGACCGCGCCGTCCTCGGCCGCGTAGACGGTCGCCATGCCTCCGGCACCGAGCTCTCGCTCGAAGCGGTATTTGCCGGCGAGCGCAGCGTTCAGGCGCTCGAGCGACTCGGTCATCTACCTCTCGCGGATGGCGGCGCCCAAAAGTACGGCCGAGCGCCATCAGATCCATCGCCGTGGGCTCCTGGACCTAACCGGGCAGTATGGTTTCCGGTGCCTGCCAAGTCCAGTTCAGAGGGTGCGTGGCGAAAAGCCCGCTACGCCATCCCTAACGAGTTTGAGGTCTACAACTGACCGTTAGGCAACTACGACCCGGTGCGGTTCATCACGGGCGCGTTCAATTCCAGCTTCCAACAAATGGGAATCTCTGGGTCCAAGGAACTGCGCACAGAGCAGTACTTCTCTACGGCCAGCGCGATCGCGCGTTCCGCGTGCTTACGCTCGATGCCAGCCCCTGTAATCGTGTACCTAATCTCGGCCCCGATTAGACGGGCCGGGATTGCGTCGGCACGCGCGCCGCGCACTTCCATCGTCATCGACTCGACCGGTGTGCGCCGTTTCGCCAGAATCTCGATGACATCCTGGGCGGCGCACGTGCCTAACGCAATCAGCAGCGCATCGACAGGTCCAGGTCCCGCCTTGCCGCCGGAATCGAAGGGCACTTGCGCATGGCCGGCGCGTCCGCTCTCGAAGCGGTGTTCTCCCTTCCACTCGATCGTCACGTGATTCACGCGCCCAGGCTCCGCGCCGTCGCGCGTGGGAAAGCTCACAGTCGTCATGTAGGAAACGTAGCACTCCCTTACGTTCATCGTCATGCCGGAGTACAGCGCCTTCGTCGAGCCGTACACACGCCACATCGTCGTGTGCACGGGAGGATTCTGCAGTCCAAGCCGAGCGGGGCGCGCGCTGTACAGCCTCCTGCCACAATTATTAGAGAGGGAAGACCTGCTCTTCGGCCCCCAGCGCGTGAAGCGCAGCGAGACGCCATGCCTCGGCGTCTGCGCAGGTGGGCCAGTCGTCGTTGTGTATCCGGAAGGGATTTGGTACGCGCCGGTCACGCCGGAGTTACTCGAACGTATAGTCGTCGAGCATCTCAAACACGGGCGCGTGATCGACGCCGCCGTGTTCTTTCGACTACCAGCGCCTAACGCTTAACCGCCGCGGCGAGCGCCTGGCGAATCGCCCAAACAACCAGTTCCGGCTCAGACGAGTGAACGAAGTGGCCGCTCTTTGACGTGAGCACGAGCGTCCCCTGGCGGGTGCGTTGCATCATGCGGCCGAAGTGATCGATGCGCTGCTCCATGCCGGCCTTGAAATAGGCCTCCATATCGCCGGGGAACGTTTGGCCGGGCGGAGTCGGGTCACGCTTACCGCCTAACAAGACGTACGTGGGGACATCTGGCGTGTCGCCACTCTGACGAAGCTCGGCGAAGCCACCCTTCCGCAGGCGATCAATCTCCTTTCCTTCGGCAAGAATCCCCGGCGGCACTCCCGACATTTTCTCGAGCATCTTCGCCATCATGTCGTCGCCATCTTTCACCCCGGCCTGCTCCCGTAGAGCAGACATGTCCGCCTTAGACTGGGTCCAGTCAGTCGGGTCGATGTAGACGAGCGCTACGATCTCGTTAGGGTACGTCGCCGCGAACCTATTGATGATCGGCCCGCCCCACGAGTGTCCAACCAAAACGTACTGTGACGCCGCTTCGAGCTTGCCCAGAAGAGTGTGCAGCGTTCTGACAATGTACGAATTGTTGGAGCTTCCTTGGCTAACTCGGATTTGTTTATCCCGGACCGGTCATAAGCGATCGTCGTCGTCGACTCGGCGATTGCGGTCTGCACGCGAGTCCACTGCTCGACGGGCGAGCCGAGCCCGCTCACGAAGACGACGGTCGCAGTGCCTGGGCGCGCGGTGCCCGCCAACTGCACGTAGAGCTTGTGCCCGCCGACATCGACCATGCTGGTCTGCACGGCAGCTTGGGCCGCGAGCGAAGATCGAGCACAAAGAAGAAGTGTTGCGGCCGTCAGGCTCCACGCTACGCGATTCAGCATTCCATGGCTCCCTTGTCGGTCAATCAAGCTAGCGGTACTATCTAATGAGTGCCGAGTGGGCGGCCGACGGTCCGCGTAAAGGGTTCAACCCGCCCGCATTTCGTTTCGACACAACCTTCTATTCCTCGCCCAAACCGCGGACAACGGGCGACACGAAAGGGCACGTCCCTTTCCAAGGGAATGGAGGTGTCTCATGTCCGATCCGACCAAAGAGTCGGCATCCGGAGCGCTGCAGCTCCCGGATAACCCCAATCTCGATTGGCTCCGCAAGGAGGCCAAGCGTCTACTCGAAGAGTTGCGCAGCGGGAATCCCGACGCACAGCTCGCCGACGCCCAGTTCGACCTGGCCAAGCAGTATGGTTTCTCCAGCTGGCGCGCGCTCAAGGCGCATATCGACAGCCTAACGATTGAAGGACAGCTCTTCGCGGCGGCGAAGCACGATGCAAACAAGCTCGCCGCGCTGCTCGATGCGCAGCCGGACAAGCTGCTGGCGCACGACAGACCATACGAGCATTCACTGCTGCACGCAGCCGCGCAAAGTGGGAACCTCGCAGCCGTTGATCTCCTGCTGCAGCGCGGCATCGACGTGAACATACGCGAGAAAGGAGACAACACTTACCCGATGCACTGGGCCGCGGCGGCGGGCCACGTGGACGTCGTGCGCCGCCTCATCGAGGCAGGTGGCGATGTCATCGGGCACGGCGACGATCACGAGCTGGAAGTCATCGGCTGGGCCTCATGCTGGAATGGCTGCGACACGGATGCGCACCGCGCCGTCGTCGACGCGCTCGTTAGGCACGGCGCGCGGCATCACATCTTCTCGGCGATCGCGATGAACCTTGGCGACGACGTGCGCCGCATCGTCGCCGCCGATCCCTCGGCGCTGAACGCGCGCATGAGTCGCAACGAAGCCAACCAGCTGCCGCTGCACTTCGCCGTGCGGATGAATCGACCGGCGATGACCGCGCTGCTCATTGAGCTTGGCGCCGACCCGCTCGCCGTCGATGGAATGGGTCAACCAGTCGCCGCGTACGCAAGCACTCCTGATAGCGATCGCGCCGTCATGCAGGCGATCCGCGCGCTGACGTCGGCGGAACTGCTCAGCGCCGACCGCGGCAAGCGCCCGACGCGCTCTGCTCCAATGGACCTTGTCGCCACGCTCGCGCTTCGCGACTTTGACACTGCTTCTCGCCTCGTACGCGACAACGCCGAGCTGCTCAAGATCGGCGGCGCGCTGCACATCATGGCAAGGCGCAACGATTTCGTTGCAGCGAAGTGGTTACTCCAGCACGGGGCGGACCCTAACGTGCGCTGGGCCTTCGGCGACTCCGAAATGACTGCGATGCACCTTGCCGCGTGGGAAGGTCACGCGGACATGGTGCATCTGCTGCTCGAAGCCGGCGCGGACCCGAAGATCCATGACAAGGAGCACGACAGCGACGTGCTAGGCTGGGCCGAGTATGCGGGGAAGCTCGAGGTCGTGCAGATCCTCCGGGCTCGCACCTAACGCGGGGCGGATCAGCATCAGCCGCTGATCGTCATGCATGTGGCGTCGCGCGCGACGTTGCTGAGCACGAACGATGTTACGCCAATCTCAGGGCTGATCGTCTTGGCCGCACGAACCTGGAAATGTACGAGCATATTCAGCGTGCCACTGGCCGTACACGTCCCGGAGTTGTTCCCGTTGAGGAGCGGAACGCTCGTCGGATAGCTGATCCAGTTGACGTCGCGGAAATCGGCGAATCTGCTCGCGCGAAAATTGGGACGGCTTCTTGCCCCCTATGAGCTTGTGGTCCATGGTGATCTGCCCGGCACTTGCGAACGCCGCTCCGTTGGCGAGCGCGAAGGATGAGACGATTATCGTGTCGGCAGGGGCGCCCGGCGACGGGAGTTGTGGCGGCGTCTTGGGCAGTGGCGACTGTGCAGCGAGCGGTGCGCTGGCGACGAGAGAGAGTGTGGCGACGATGAGGCGGGTCTGCATCGAAGTCCTCCTGAAGGACCGTTAGGCGTCCATTGCGGTGCAGGAACGCCGATAGCAACGCAGAAAGCTGCGGTTTTTCTCACGCGGTCATGGCGACATTGCGTTCGTGCCGGAAACGCCGCAAACCCACGTCCTCCGGGCTGGACGTGGCTGCCGGCTGTCGCCGCACGTGGAGGCATACGCCTAACGCGTTCGCGACGTAAGTGCTGTCACAGCTTGGTTTTCAGCGCGCTTGCTCGCTCCGATCCGGGGGGGTAAGTTGCGCTTGCCAATGGCGCTGATCCCCGATCCGTTCAAGCCGCGGCGCCTCTTCATGGGCGCCGCCAAGCGCTATCTCGTCGACGCGTTCGATCGTGACCGCGACGAAAAGACTGAAGCCGCGGAAGAGCCCCCGCGCCTGACCCCCAAAGCACTCGAGAGAACTCGTATGGCCCGTACCCGCGACCGCATCCTCGCAAACCTCGATGACATGTACCGCGAAGCGTTCGAGCGCGCGAAAGCCACCGGCGACGACAACCAGATGGCGACGCTGGACTTCGCCTACCGCCGCGAGCAACTGTATTTCGAGATTCTCCTGGATATCCGCGATGCAATGGAGCGGCGCTGAACGCGCCTAACGAAATAGGAGACGTTTATGCGAATCTTTCCGGGGGCCGCATTGGTCTTGGCGCCGCTGCTGCTCTGCGCGCAGACGCCGTCGCGCTTCGCGATGCTCGGAGAATGGGAGCATCAAAAGAAGCACGCGCTCGCCGTTGTCGACGTCGCGCCGGACTCGATGCTGGGATTCCGTACCACGCCGGGCGTACGAACGTTCGCGGAGCAGATCATCCATGCCGCCGGCACAGGCGCCTACATCGCCGCCGACGCGTTAGGCATCAAGCCACCGGCCGATTTGATGGGCGACCGCGAGGTATTTTTCAGGAACAAGACGGCTTTGCGCGGCCAGACCGAGAAGTTTTACGACTACGTCATCGGGATCCTCAAGGATGCTCCCGAGAACACGCTGCTACGTGATGCCACAGTGTTCGGTGGCGTCAAACCGGCATGGCTCTGGGTCGTCACGGCGCACTCGCACGGCGCGTGGACGTTAGGCCAAACTGTCCCGTACCTGCGGATGAACAACGTGAAGCCGCCCGAATTCACTCCTTTCTGAGCCCCGATGCGAAGCGCCGCATTCCTCCTGCTGGGGACGATCCTTGCCTGCGATATGAGCTCCCGCGATCGCGCCGCCGCCGGCGCAGTGACGCTGGCCGTCGTCAACGCGCGCGCCTGGACCGGCAACCCTGCACGCCCATGGGCCGACGCCATCGCCGTTTCAGGTGATCGCATCACGGCAGTCGGCTCGTCAGCTGAAGTCCGCAAGATGGCCGGCAACGCCGAAGTCATCGACGCGAACGGACAATTCCTCGTCCCCGGCTTCATCGACAGCCACGTCCACTTCGTTTTGGGCGGCTTCCGCCTTTCCTCGGTCGAGCTCAAGGACGCGGATACACCGCAGGAGTTCGTTAGGCGCATCGCGGCGTTTGCGAAGACGGTGCCCGCGGGAACGTGGATCCAAGGCGGGGACTGGGACAACGAGCGTTGGGGTGGAGAGCTACCGACGCGCGCCTGGATCGACTCTGTGACGCCGAGCAACCCGGTCTGGGTCAACCGCTACGACGGCCACATGGCGCTCGCCAACTCGGTGGCGCTGCGAGCCGCGAAAGTCACAGCTGCAACGAAGGACGTCGCTGGCGGCACAATCGTGCGCGACGCCAAAGGCGAGCCGACGGGCGTGCTCAAAGACAACGCGATGGGTCAGATGCAGGACGCTGTCATCCCGCCACCGCCGGCAGTCGAGGACCGAGCGCTGGACGCCGCGATGAAGTACGTCGCCGAGCGCGGCGTGACGACCGTGCACAACATGGGAACGTGGGAGGAGCTCGCGATCTTCGAGCGCGC
>Ga0187892_10008558_pt1 | contig 13949 bp, 14 predicted proteins | sample MA1701073metaG_FD_139345 | JGI IMG/M metagenome (GOLD analysis project Ga0187892, IMG submission 139345) | Bio-ooze microbial communities from a basaltic lava cave in the Kipuka Kanohina Cave System on the Island of Hawaii, USA - MA170107-3 metaG ...
GGCCGAAAACGTCAGTTCGCCGAGACGCGGTATCAGACGTCCGGCCGTCGCGATAAATCCGAGCAGGGCTACAACGGCGGCCGCGTGCATCAAGTGTTTTCGCAGATTTTCTTTCCGTTGCGCAACAACCCCGAACAGAAGCAGGAGCGCGCCGAAGATGGCCGGAATAAGCGCCGTATAGCTTGCTCTGTCGGACATCACTCCGTTCACGTATCCTAAAATTCCAATCAGGATCAGCAAAACCCCGCAGAAAATCGATAAAGAAGGCATCTGGTGTCCTCGAAAAATAAAGTGGATCTACAACCTAAACCTACCAGAGTTTCCCGCGAATGACGAACCCGACGCGATACAAGTGCAGGGCATCGCATCGGTTCTGGACGCTGGCGGTGAAGGCGATCATCAACCGCGGCATCCTCGTATCAATGTCCGAAAACGGCCAGACATCGGCAAGGGCCGGGCCTATACTTGGCCTCATGCAACTGGATCCACAACACTGCTATGAAGCGCTCCGGGCACGCGATGCACGCTTCGACGGCGCCTTTTTCGTGGCGGTTTCATCCACCGGCATCTACTGCCGGCCGGTTTGTACCGCGCGCCTGCCGCGCCGGGATCATTGTTCCTTTTTCGGCAACGCCGCCTCCGCGGAAGGTGCAGGCTATCGCCCTTGTCTGCGCTGCCGCCCGGAGCTCGCGCCCGGCGCGGCACCGGTCGATGCGGTGCCTGCGACCGCACGTTGGGTGGCGATGCGTATCGAGGCGGGCGCGCTGAACGACGCTGGCCTGGAAGACCTCGCGGCCGAGTATGGCTTGAGCTCGCGGCAACTGCGGCGCGTGATCGAGCAGGAATACGGGGTTTCGCCGATCGAGCTGGCGCAGACCCGTCGGGTGTTGCTGGCCAAGCAACTGCTCACGGATACGAACTTGCGCATGGCGGATGTCGCGTTCGCGAGCGGCTTCAGCAGCGTGCGCCGATTCAATCACCTGTTCGGTTCGCGTTATGGACTCAATCCAACGAGCTTGCGCCGCCATGGACAGGTCAGCGCATCCGCGGATGCCATCGTGCTCAAGCTCGCGTTTCGTCCACCGTTGGCATGGACGCATCTGGCCGGGTTTCTCGGCAGCCGTGGCGCATGCGCGGTGGAAGCGGTGCACGGTGCGCGCTACCAGCGCACGGTCAGGATCGGGCGGTACTGCGGCTGGCTCACGGCGACGCCGATCCATCATCAGAACCTGATACGCGCTGAAATCTCGCCGGGATTGATGCCGGTGCTGCCGCAAGTGCTGGCTCAAATGCGGCGGTTGTTCGATCTCGACGCAAATCCGCAGGTCATCGAGTCGCAGCTCGCGCAGACCGCGCAACTGGGCCATCTCGTTCGGCGTTTGCCGGGCCTGCGAGTGCCGGGAGCGATGGATACCTTCGAGCTCGCGGCCCGCGCCATTCTCGGCCAGCAGGTCAGCGTGAAGGCGGCGAGCACCCTGTTCAAGCGTTTTGTCGCGGCGTTCGGCGAGACGATCACCACGCCGCAGCCTGGCTTGACCCATCTCTCACCCAGCGCGGAGCGCGTGGCCGAAGCGCCGCTGCAAGGGCTGATTGACCTCGGCCTGCCCGCGAAGCGCGCGCAAACCCTTCTGGGTCTGGCGCGCGCCCTCGCGAGCGGTCAATTGTGCCTGGAACCTGCCGCGAATGTGGAGGCGAGCATGGCTCAACTCAGGAAACTGCCCGGTATCGGAGATTGGACGGCGAGCTACATCGCGATGCGCGTGCTGCGCGATCCCGATGCGTTTCCGCGGGGCGATCTGGGCTTGATGAAGGCGCTGAAGCTCACCAAGCCGAAACAGTGTTGACAACAGGTTCAGTCTTTTCCAATATGGTATGAGTCTGAACATGGGTTGCCGCAGTACCCATTTCCCTTTCCTCGACTTCCCCCACCCCCACAGGTGGTGAACCCGATCGAGCGGCTACTCGACGAACTGGCTGCCGAGGACGTAGGTGTCCCAGACCTTCCAGCGCCCGTCTTCCTGGTGAAAGACCGTGATCGTGTCGACGATGTTGTCGTCGAAGCCCTCCGCGCCGGGCGCCGTTACCTTTACCTTGACGCGCGCCACGGCGAACTCGTCGTCGTGGCCGACGTACTGGAAGGACACTTGCTCGGCCTTGGCGTCAGCCTCGCTGAATAGCGAGCCGAGCGCCGCCCGGGTCTCGTCGTACGCAGGGGACTTCCTGTACGCGTAACCCATCGTCGCGGCCGCGTCCTCGCGGTTGAACGCCGCGATCTGATCCTTCGAGACCTTCTCGAGCGCGGTAGCGAGCGCCTCGTCGGCGTGGACCGCGGGGGCCAACGTCACTCCGAGCACCGTCGCGGCGAGAAAGAGAAACCTGGCTTTCATGGAGAACTCCTCGAATGTCCTTGCGCTGATCGAGCTCAGAGCACGTTGTGGCCCCGCGACCGCATACAGTTGTTGAAGGCCCGCTGGAAGTTGGCCTCGGACGCGGAAGCCTGCTGGACCCCACGACCGATACCCCCCAGAGCGGCACCGAGCGCAGCCCCTCTACCGGCGCTGCCGAAGATGGCCCCCACGGCCGCGCCGCCGGCGGCACCGACGAGTCCACCCGTGACAGCCCCTCGCGCAGCCTCACCGCCGGTCGAGCCGGATGCCTGCCCGGCCAGAGCGCGGCACTCCTCCATGTCGCGGCTCGTGTACTGCGCTCGCGAGTTGCCGAAGGTGTCGACCGTCGGCGACCACGTGCTCTGGCTCGCGCATCCCACGGCGGCCAGGACTGGGAGAGCAAGAATCGAAACGAGTCTTCGCATGATGGGAACCCTCCTGAAATCGAGTGCCTCGGACGAGGTGCGCCGCCCATGACTGGCCTCGTTCAGAGCCGCCTGCACTTTGGTTTCGTCTTCGGGCACACGCACCTCAACGATTTCGCGAACTTCCAACGCGCACGGGGCTCTTTATACGTTCATCACGAAGGGCCTGTCAAGAACCAGTCTCTTCCAATGTAGCTATGAGTCTGAGCATGGGTCCCTATTTCCAACGAGGTATGAGTCTGAAGGCTAGGGTTTTGGGTCGATCATTGCCCGCATGGTGATCGACATGAACGAAACGCAGCTCAAGACAGTGGCGCAGTTACGCACCTTTCTCAACGGTACGCTGGTGGTCGAGTTCCAGCCTATTGGGGAGGACAGCTTGCGCTACGAGCACATCGCAGCGGTACTCAGGCGCTTGGGGTACCCGAAGAAAAAGGTCTTTTAAAATTCTTATTCTCAAATCGGCCACCCTCGTGATTGACAACTCATCGGACACCCCGTATATTCCTGTTTAATAAAAAGGCTGGTTATTTTTCTCTTTTCAAGGGGACTTCGAGCATGCAGACGGCATTGGCCAAACGAATCGACGAACTCGTCGAGTGCGGGTGGGAACCCATGACGACCACGGAGACCAGCGGAAGCCTCGTCGGACGCAGGCCGTTCAGCTTTTGGTTGTTCTTGTTCATGGTGATCTTCTTTCCGGTCTTCGGAGGCATCCTGTACCTGATCTTCTGGCTGGCGACCTCTCGGGCGACCGTCTTCCTCCACCAGGATGGCGACCAGGTCCACGAAGCGGGCGATCTGTGGCTGGTCCGGATGCAGGAGGCCCGGAGGGACGCGCACATCAGCGAGATGAAGCAGATCAAGGAGCGGGGCTTCCTGGCCGTGATGTGGCCGAAGCTCCTGGCTTTCCTCGTGTTGATGGTTCTGTGGATTGTTTTCCTGCGCTGGTACTTCTACTCCTAGCTCCACGTTTCGCCTCTCGCCGGCGACGGGCTCGAGAGGGTCGAGATCGTCGTGACGTTGCCCATCGTGGTGAAGAACTGCCTCTCCTGAACCATGATCGCCTGCTCGCAGGCCCCTCCTCGTCGACCTGAGCGGGCCGATTGCGAGGTTCAAGGACGAGTTCGATGCAGAATCTGGCTTATGTTATGGACCTTATGTCCACTCCAGGTCCGCGGCAAGTTCGTCCCGGTGCATCTCAGGCAGCATGGCGCACCTCCAAGTCGTGGCGTACGGGAGTCGTCATGACTGTCGACGAGGCTACTTCTTGACGTTCGCGAAGATCGCGCGCTCTTCGTCCGCGCGATGCATGTCGAGTACTCCACCTTCGACGCTCCAGGTGACCGCAGACTCGAGCGCGGCCAGGAACTCGCGCTCCTGGACCATGAGCTCCTCGGCACACGACATTCGCGTGGTTATCGCGGGTCCGACTTTGAGACCGTTCCCTTGCGTGGAGAAAGGAGCGCGGAAGGTGTTGCAGCCGGCGTTGTCCGACGCCGTCCCGTCTGCGAAGGAGAAGGTGATCCGGGTTCCCGCGAGGAGGCTGACGACGGCATGCCGGTTGTTGTTGAAGCCGGTGACGTCCCAGGTGACGCCCTCGAGCCGCGGAGCCGGCTCGGGGCAGGCCATCATCGTGCCCGCGAGCTGCCCGAGCGTCACGCGATCCGCGTCGATCGTGTACGAGCCCATGAAGTTGTTGCATCCCGAGAACCCCGAGACCCGGCCCGCCTCGAATCGCGCGGTCGCGGGACGCGACAACGCAGCGAGGACCTTCGGGTCCTTCCCGGAGAGGCTGGTGAGCCGCCACGAGACGCCCTCGACCCTCCTCGCGTTCGTGGCAGAACCGGCCGGCACCGGGACCCGGCAGCATCCCGCAAGGAATCTCAGGTCGGGCAGCGAGACCCGCGCCGTCACGGGGTGCTTCGCGTCGGACATGCCGTCGCTGCAGGCGGCGTCGCGCAGGAAGACCACGAGGTCACGGCCCGCGGCGGGCGACCCACGCCAGAGCCCCTCGCGAAGCACCTCGTTGCGGGTCGCGACACCCCGGAATGTCATGGGCTCTTCACCGGGAATCGTGACACGGGCGATGCCGGGTGCCGTGAGCTCGATGCTCCACGAGGGCTCGTTGCTGAAACAAACGAGCGGCGACTCGCCAGCCGTCGCCGCGGAGGAAGAGGCCACCACACACAAGACTGCCACACCGAATCTCAGCATCGTCATCGTCTCCAGGAACGGCCGCAGCCTAGCACGCTCGCGCCGTCCGTAGAAATGATGCGCGTTCCCTGTCATCGAGGCCGGCCATCAGCTGAGATCGTGGAGATAGGGATAAGAAAATCAATCCGGCGCCCAAGCCAGGACGGCCCGCTGGTCCGCTGCAATCAGGTGCTTGAGCTTGTCCGGAACAGCGCCGAATCTAGCTTATGCGCCTGTGTATCCTCGGGTGCCTGATCGACGTTCTGCGGCGTCGCCGACCGGGCTCGCAGGAAACAATTGAGGGAGAGTGACTGGGGTGGCGGATGCAATCATGTTAGTCCCTTGCGCGAACCGAACTTGTGGGAGTACGCCCACGTGAATTCCGCGCCGAACAAAAAAATCTGAGCGGAGTAGTAAACCCACAGCAGCACTACGACGAGCGACGCGGCTGCCCCGTAGCCCGAGGAGATGGCGCTGCGTCCGATGTAGGCGCCAATCAGAAACCTGCCGGTGACAAACAACAACGAGGTGACGGCCGCGCCGATCCAGACATCTTTCCATCGACCTGCACGCGCGGTATCGTCTTGCAGATCATTGCGAACACCGCGGTCGACAGCACGAAGCCGAGCGCGAGGTCGATCGCCTGCGCAATCGTCTCCCATCCACCGAACAGCGGGTCCCACCACCGGCTCAGCGCGGCCAGGGTGGCGCTGAACGCCAGCGACACCATCAACAGTAAGCCAATACCGAGAATCATCCCGAACGACAACAGCCGGCCACGCACAAATCGCCACGCACCACCGGTGTGCCCGATCTTTACTGGCGCCCGCCAGATGCGATCGAGAGCGTCCTGAAGTTCGGCAAAGACGGATGTCGCACCAATGTAGAACAGGACAAGGCCGAAGGCTGTGGCGAGCACGTTTTCGACTGGCTTACGGGCGCTTTCGATGAGGCCCTGCACCGCCAACGCGCCCTGCGGGCCGAGCATACCTTCCAACTGATCGAAAATTTCGCCGCGTGCGGCTTCTTCGCCGAAAACCATTCCGGCGATCGAAATCACGATCAGCAACAGCGGGGCGATCGAGAACATTGTGTAAAAAGCCAATGCTGCACCCATGCTCTGGGCGTAGTCATGCACCCAGTTGACGGCGGTGGCCTTGAGCAAATCCACGACATCCTTGCGACTCATGTTGCCGCTCCACGTCGCTCGTGGGGCATCTTTGCCTGGTTCCTCGCGCCGTTGGAGCGCGGCACCGCGATCAGCGGCGTCATAGCTGGCCGTTGCGCGATAGAAGAACAGCGATCGGCGCTACAGCGGTGCACGGTTCATCGGTGTCCGCAGCTTGAGCATGCGCAGCAGCCAGAAGACTGCCGCCGCCGCGAGCAGATGCTTCAGTGTATGCCCGCTCACGATCTCGCCGGTAGCGGTGAAGATCGCGCGATCGAAGTGCTCGGCGATCTTCGCCAGCGCATACAGGATTGCCACCGCGAAAAAATCCCCGCCCCGCGTATAGCGGGAAGGGAAGAGCGCAATCATGAGCAGGACGAGGAGCGCCGAGCCGAACTGCACGGCACCATAGGGGTTCAGGTTCTCGACGCCTTGCGCGGCGCTCCAGCGCCAATACCACACGCTCGCCGCTCCGAGCAGGCCCAGCGGAATGAGCAGCCGCCGGCCCGCCTTCACGCTGATGCGCTCGCTCACCGCAGCAGCGACGATCCCCATGAACCCGATGGCCATGGGCAGCCGATCCCAGGCGAGGCGCGGACTGTCCGGCGCCGCATGGTAATACCACGAACCGCAGCAGGTCAGCGCGGTCGCGGCGAACACCAAGCCCCATGCCCATCGCTCCGACGAGTCTTGGAACGCCCTGCTGCCGTCCGCCTGCGTTCCCATGAGCACGAAGTGCAGCCCCATCACGCCCACGACGAGGAAAGCCAGGTTCGACGTCACGTCGAGGAAGTTGGCGATGCCCAGCATCGACCGCTGGTCCGCGAAGAAGTGGTAGTCCTCGGGCTGTACGAACCGCGGTGCAATCCCTCCGGCGAAAGCGATCGTGGCAGCGCTTGCCCAGAGGATGGCGATGCGTGTTTCGCGGCTCAGGCTCATAGAAAAGGTGTGCGTCCCCTTTTTGTCGGCGCCGGGGTCTCTTAAACCACAATGCCGTTGCCCTCATCGCTCTCATTGCCATGGAACCGCACGGCAGTATCATGGGCTAGCAAATATTTTTTGACAAGGCCGAGCGTAAACAGCGTTCGAGGCATGGACACTGGCCGCGCAGATATTCCGACATCGTCATGATCGGCATTGTGATTGCGGTTATGCTCTGGTGCACGCGGCATAATCGGGGAATACTTGCTGTCGAGCGACGCCGCTAGATGCATGCCCCGAAAAAGTTGCTCGGCTTTCTTGATCAGGACATGCTCCGGCTCTTTGATTTTGAGCTGCGTCCTTATCGATCAAATGATTCCATTTGATCAGGACACGCTCTAGAGAACACGAACCCAAGCATCAGCACCAATGGAGCTCTATGAGCGAGCTCGCGTTGCGACTCTGCGTCGCGCGCGGAAAAGCGGAAAGTGCGTGACGCCTCGGTCTCGTTGTCCTACAATATTGGGATTGTGATGGCCGTTAGATGACCAAAAAATCGGCCAAGGCAGCCCCCTCGCGCGATCCCGTCCTTGTCGATTTTGCGCTGCAGGGAGGAGGCTCGCATGGGGCATTCACCTGGGGCGTGCTCGATCGTCTGCTCGAGGAGCCCTGGCTTGAGATCGACGGCATTTCCGGCACGTCGGCCGGCGCGATGAACGCCGCGGTGCTGGTCCACGGCTACGAAATAGGCGGGGCCGTTGGCGCACGGATGGCCTTAGAGAATTTCTGGCGCCGCGTCTCCGAGGCGGGGCGCTTCAGCCCAATCCAGCGCAGTCCCGCAGATGTGCTTCTTGGCCGTTGGACGATGGATTTTTCGCCCGCCTATATCGCCGTCGATCTCATGTCCCGTCTGTTTTCGCCCTACGATTTGAATCCGAAGGGCGTCAATCCGTTGCGCGAGATTCTGGCCAAACTCATCGATTTCGAGCGGCTTGCGAAATCGCCAATCAACCTCTTCGTCACCGCCACCAATGTGCGGACGGGCCGCGGTAAAGTTTTTAAGAACAACGCCATTACGCCGGACGTTCTGCTCGCCTCTGCCTGTCTGCCCACCATGTTCCAGGCCATCGAGATCGACGGCGAGCCCTACTGGGACGGCGGCTATTCCGGCAATCCCACGCTCTCGACTCTCATCCGGGAGTGCAAATCGCAAGACACCGTTGTCATACCGATCAACCCTATCGAGCGCGAAGGCGTGCCGCGCACCGCCTCCGAGATTTCGAACCGTCTGAATGAGGTGTCCTTCAACGCCGTTTTCTTGAAGGAGCTGCGCATGATGGCCTTGCTCCGGCAAGTCGCCGATCCGGGCGATGGCGAGGGCGCGAAATGGGCCAGCATGCGCATCCACCTCGTCGGAAACGATATCATGACCAGGCTCGGCGCCTCCTCAAAGCTCAACACCGAATGGGCATTCTTGGGAGGATCCGACCGTCCGCGAGCGCGCAACGACCTCCAGCACGTTCGATCCTGCGGAGATTCGCCACGGCCATCAAAGCGATGCAGCTCCATCCATTTCCCTGGCCGTTTTGCCGCTCGCCGTTGTGGTCGGCGTCAATCTCTTGATGTCGCTGGTTGTATTGCCTCGTCTCGACGCTTCTTATCTCGCCGACGAGGCTTGGGGTTCGACATCGCTGTCCGCCGTCGGAGGCCTGTGGGCGGTTGTGACCGCGCTCGCGGCCGCCATCATCATCCTGATCGTAGTCAATTATCGGCGTCTGCCCGCGCTGCGCGCGAGCATGGACGCCGGCGCCAACGCGTCCGCCCTGCCCGTGTTGAGCGTCGCCAGCCTCGTCGGCTTTGGCTCGGTCATCGCGGCCCTTCCCGCCTTCGCGATGGTGCGCGATTGGGTGCTGGGAATCGAGAACGGTCCGCTGGTTTCGCTGGCGGTGGCGACGAACGTGCTCGCCTCACTCACCGGGTCGGCGTCGGGCGGACTGACGATCGCGCTCACCGCGCTCGGCGAGACCTATATGCGCCTTGCCGGCCAGATGGGCATCGACCCGGGGCTGATGCACCGCGTCGCCGTCATCGGCGCGGGCACGCTCGACAGTCTGCCGCACAACGGAGCGGTGGTTACCCTGCTTGCAGTCTGCAATTCGACCCATCGCGAGAGCTATCTCGACATCGTCATGGTGTCCATCGTCGGCGGCCTGCTCGCGCTCGCCGCTGTGATTGGGTTGGGAACTGCTTTCGGATCGTTCTAGAATTTCGCCCTCAGGGCCGCAGCGCGCTCGCGCGCAGGCTCCTTGACGCGGAACCAAGCGACGTAAAGTGCGGGCAGGACGATCAGCGTCAGCATCGTCGCCACGAACAGGCCGCCCATGATTGCAAAAGCCATCGGGCCCCAGAAGACGGTCGCGTTCGAGGTGAAGACGCAACTGCGCCGCGACCGCGGCTCCGGACAGCGCCACCCTGGAACTATAACCCGCTCGATCGTTTTTCCTAGCGGCCTCAGTGCATATCCTTGTCCAGCGGTTGGCTCTTGAGCGCGGTGAAGCGCTCGAAGGGGACAGTCACCGTATACTTGACCCCCTGGACGTGTGACGTGCAGCAAAGCTTAAAACTCGTTAAAACCCTTAACCGACGCCATTTTCTGCTAATACTCGTCAATATTTATGCAACTGGAAGGTTAACCAATCCGCTCGCTCCCGGTCACCGTTGACGTAGAAGAAAAAGTGCGTTAGAAATTCTTATCCGCGTCAGTTTTCAAGAATATCTCAATCCGCGATCTTGTGCTGTATGTTTGTGAGAACAGGTATGGCTTCAATTGACTTATCGGGAAGTCGGTTAAAAATTGGCGTTAAATTTTTATTAGAGGCTAGCATATGAAGCAAGACCTAGGGGAAGCTGTAAAAGAGGCCAATGACATCTTAGCGGGCAAACGATCCACGCCGGATGAATTGCTGAAACTGGTGAGTAGCCTGCACAAAAATCGGAAGTTTGGGCTGGCGCGCAAGCTCCTGGACCAATACAGCGGCGATCGCCGAGTGACCAGTGATCCAAAGCTCCGCCTGAAGTTTGCCCAAAAGCGTGCGCTCTCCACATATAAGGATCCTGATCTCCAAGCTGATAAAAAGCTGGAACGGGCACTGCAAATCCTGAAAGAGGCAGATGATCTCGGCAAGACGAAAGATCAAGAAACACTTGGGCAAGCCGGCGCCATCTACAAGCGCCTGTGGGAGCTCACCGCGCAAGAGCGGCATCTGAAAACATCTCTTAGCTACTACCTTCGAGGCTACAATGAAGGCGTGAAGGCGGATTATGGATATACCGCGATCAATGCTGCCTTTGTGCATGATCAGTTAGCAGACCTGGAAGCTCCGGAATTTCAGCTTCCGGATGGCCTTGGCGGAACAGTACCGCGGCAACTATGGAAACAGGCGCGGGCTATTCGAGAATCTATCGTGGTGACCCTCCCCAACCTGCCTGAAGAACCTGGGCAGGCGTGGCTTAATGAGACTTGGTGGTTTTTGGCCACAGTCGGCGAGGCCTATTTCGGTATCGGTAACTACGAAGAAGCCGGAAAATGGTTGATGCGGGCGGCAGCGCTTTCGGACGTGTCTGACTGGGAGCGTGAAAGTACTGCTCGGCAGCTTGCGACCTTATTGCGTCTGCAGCAACGCGCAGTCGAGCGCAACGGTGGACGGCTTCATCCGGGTGCTGAGAAGGTGCTCAGAGAGTTCCTCGGCAACAGCTATGCTGCGATGACCTCGGTTATCCAAGGCAAAGTAGGGCTGGCGTTATCAGGGGGAGGTTTCCGGGCTTCTCTCTACCACATCGGCGTACTGGCCAAGCTCGCGGAGCTCGATCTACTGCGTCATGTGGAGTACCTCTCCTGTGTGTCCGGGGGATCAATCATCGGGGCACATTATTACTTGGAAGTACGCAAGCTGCTCCAGGAAAAAGCTGACCAGGAGATCAAGCGGGAAGACTATATTAATATGGCCATGCGGATTTCCGAACAGTTTCTCGAAGGCGTGGAACGCAATATCCGCACGTGGATCGCCGCCGAGTGGAAGACCAATCTAAAAATGATATATGCGCCGGATTACTCGCGCACGATGCGCGCGGGCGAGCTGTATGAGACGGAGCTCTATTCGAAAGTAGCGGACGGCGAAGGCGATAAGGAGCGATGGCTCAACGAGCTGAAAATCTTTCCGAAAGGCGAACCCGGAGGATTTATGCCAAAGGATCATAACTGGCGCCGCTCGGCCAAAGTCCCGATCCTCATCCTGAACGCTACCACGCTCAACACCGGTCACAACTGGCAGTTCACCGCTACCTGGATGGGCGAGCCGCCCGCCTCTATCAACTCTGAAGTCGATGCCAACTACCGACTGCGGCGTATGTACTATGAGGATGCTCCGGAACCGCACAAACGTATGCGCCTCGGCTATGCGGTCGCCGCCTCAGCCTGTGTGCCCGGCATCTTTGAGCCGCTCCCTCTGGTTGAACTCTATGAACGGATACCCCAGGACGGCAATTCCAGAATTCGGCCTATAGTAAGGCTCGTGGATGGTGGCGTACACGATAATCAGGGTATAGCTGCGCTCTTGGAACAGGGCTGCTCGGTGATGCTGGTCAGCGACGCCAGTGGTCAGATGGAAGCCCAAGACTTTCCTAAAAATAGCCTGCTTGGTGTGCCCCTGCGGGCAAACAACATCTTACAAGCGCGCGTTCGCGTAAGCCAGTTTCAGGATCTGGATGGGCGACAGCGTGGCGGCTTGCTAAAAGGCCTGATGTTCGTACATCTCAAAAAAGATCTGGAAACCATGCCGGTAGATTGGATCGATTCCCAGGATCCTTCTATCCCCCAACGACTACCTCCGTTGACCAGCTATGGTGTCCAGCGATCCGTACAGCGTCGACTCGCGGCGATCCGCACTGATCTGGATTCCTTTTCGGAAGCCGAAGCCTATGCACTCATGACCGACGGTTACCTGATGACTGAACAGGCGTTGAAAGAGCCTGATGCCCTCGGTTTCCCGGTAAAGCCGGAGAGTCGCGAACCGTGGAAGTTCCTGCAAATCGAGCCTCTGATAAAGCAGCCGGGCGCCGATAACCCGCTGCTTCTGCAGCTCAAGGTTGCCGGTAAGCTCTTCTTCAAGGTTTGGCTATTAGTGCGATGGTTGCAGCTAGCGGCAGGCGTTATAGTTTTGTTGTTGCTGGTAACGCTTGGCTATGCGCTGTGGGGATGGTGGACTAAGCAGATCGTCAGCTTGACCGTAGGCGGTGCTGTTCTGGCTGTGGCCACGACGGCTCTGAGCATGGCCGGCCTTGCCATCATTTTCAAAATCCTCAATTACCGCAAGACGCTCCAGGAGGTGCTGATCGGTTTGGGCATGGTGTCTGTCGGCACATTACTGGCCCGTCTTCATTTGCATGTATTTGACCCGCTGTTCCTTTGGCAGGGTAGGCTGGAGAGATTGCTCACAAAGCCAGCCGGTAATGTTTTAAATCTGTTGTTGCAAGCTTTCAATCGGCTGCGCACTCGTAGCGGTTAATAAACGGTCTAATAGCGCATGTGCGCGCTTGATTCTCGCCATGCAACCGCACCCGGTCCTGAATCACTTCGAGTTGCGCGCCTTCGCGTATCCGCATGATCCCGACACCCCGGTGACCACGATCAGCCGTTGCGGCCAAACGCGCGGTGGCCCCGCGCGACGTTCACCTGCTGTTCAAGAAGAGTACCGCAACGGCCGTCGCTTAAGGAAGCCTTCTACCCACATTCAGACTCATACCATATTGGAAGACTCCGCATTTATACTCCCAAATGCGTGATATAACATTTCGGCAAGCGCTTGTATTTCCTATCCCTTATGGCGGATGTATTCCTAAGCTATTCGAGTCGCGACCGGGAACGGGCCAGATGCCTGGCCGAAGAGCTTCAATCGCACGACTTATCGGTTTGGTGGGATCGCAAGCTTGTGGCAGGAACGCATTACGATCAGAGCATCCAGGCGGAGCTGGACGGTGCACGCTGCGTTTTGGTGCTGTGGTCCTCGGAGTCGATCGCCTCCATCTGGGTCCGCGCCGAAGCGACGCGCGCGCGGGATCGGGAGGTTTTGATTCCGGTATTCATCGAAGCGGTGGAGGAACAGCTCCCCGTTCCATTCAATTTGATGCACGGCGTACAACTCGTCGATTGGCAACCACCCTCGAAGCATCAGGAGTTAGATAAGCTCTTGGAAAGAATCGCTGGCGTTCTCGATCGGCCGATACGTCCGAGCACGAAGAAATCAACGGGATACATCTATCCATCGACACCGCCAAAGAGCCGATTGGGCGCAACGCTTACAAGCGTGATATTGCCGGGTATCGGTCAGGCGTACCTTGGTCAGTGGAAGAAGGGGTTCCTGCTGTTCGGTCTGACGATCGCGATTGGGGCATTCGCTACTGGAGACGGGTCGTGGATATTGTTCAGTCTCGTCGGGGCGATAGACGCCTGGAAGATAGGCTCCCGCTTGAAAGCCGGTCGGGCCGTAGGGGAGATGGAGATCTTCTAGCAGCCTGTCTTGGTGCTAGCAGGCCGTTGAAATAGGCGGCAGCTGAACGGGTCTGACCGGTAAAATAAACGGCGCAAAAAGGGGCCAGGTTTAGAGCCAGGATCGAATATTCCGGATGATGTCCTTGGAGTCTAAAATCAAGTGCAACACAATGCTGTATTTGCGAGCAGAGGTCGAGATCACGCCGAAATGTTCAGCCGCAAAGGAGAACAGGTTCGCCCGATCAGACCTTTCGACGCGCGCCGACGAACGATTTGACGGCAAGCACGACAAACAGAAGGCAAAC
>Ga0187892_10008559_pt1 | contig 13948 bp, 13 predicted proteins | sample MA1701073metaG_FD_139345 | JGI IMG/M metagenome (GOLD analysis project Ga0187892, IMG submission 139345) | Bio-ooze microbial communities from a basaltic lava cave in the Kipuka Kanohina Cave System on the Island of Hawaii, USA - MA170107-3 metaG ...
CAGAAATTCCCCAAATTGGAGGGACGCGCTCTGTCGCGTCCGATTCGCCAATGCGGTCACGACGGAGCGTGACCCTCCAACTCGCTCTGCGTCAATCTTCTGAATCAAAATGGGGAATTTCTGATGGACAAGCTGGAAGCTTGTCCTACCCTGGCAATCCGTGCTAATCCGTGTGCATCCGTGGCTAAAAATATTTCCACAATCCTCCTCATAGACGTTGGCAACACCAACACGCACATCGGTCTCGCGACAGAAAAGAAAATCTTCGCGCAAACCAACATCCCAACCACATCTCTTCCCGCTGGCTCACTGACCCGCGTCACAAAAAAACTTCTCAGCAAAATTGTAGGGCGCGAATGCCTCGACACCAATCGAGGTTTCGCGCCGTTGCGGACGGCGGGCAACCCTTCGGGCATGCCCGCCCTACAACGCAAACGCGACGGCAAAAAAATCTCAGGCGCCATCATCGCCAGCGTCGTCCCAAAAATGATTCCTGTCCTGCGCGTCGAACTCGCCCGCCAATTCCGCATCACCCCGCTCATCGTCACCGCCGACATCCCGCTCGGCGTGAAAGTGGATTATCCGAACAGGAAACAAATCGGCGCAGACCGCCTCGCCAACGCCGTCGGCGTCTTCAAACGTTACGGCGCACCCGCCGTCGTCGTGGATTTCGGCACGGCGGTGACTTTTGATATTGTAGACAAACGCGGCGCATACATCGGCGGCGTCATCGCCCCAGGTCTCGCCGCGATGACCGATTACCTCTACCAACGCACCGCGCTTCTTCCAAAAATTGATCTCGCCGAACCGCGCTCGATGATTGGCAAAAACACCGTGTATGCGATGCAAATCGGCGCAGTCGTCGGCTACCGCGGTCTCATCAAAGAAATCCTGACTGACGTGAAGCGCGAGTTGCAGACGAAAAAACTTCACGTCGTCGCCACGGGCGGCTACAGCAAATTGATTGCAAAAAAAATCCCCGCCATCCAACACGTCAACCCGCTCCTGACGCTGGAAGGATTGCGATTCATCTATGTCAGAAATTTGGGGTAGTGGTGTAATGGGGAAATGGGGTATTGATTTCTGCCTCATTGACCCATCAACCCATAACCCATTACCCCATTTCTTGTGAACCGCATTGACGCCAGATTCGCCCAACTCCGCCGCAAAGGTCGCAAAGGGTTCGTCGCCTACATCACCGCAGGCGACCCCAACCTCCGCGCCACCGCCGCGCTGGCGAAATCCTTCGAGCGAATCGGCGTGGATGTTCTCGAACTCGGCGTCCCCTTTTCCGATCCGCTCGCCGATGGTGTCGTGAACCAACTTGCCGCCGAACGTGGACTGCGTAGTGGCACAACGCTCCGCAAGATTCTCCAAACCGTAAAACAACTGCGTTACAGCGGCTGCGAAATCCCCATCGTCCTCTTCACCTATTTCAATCCCGTCCACAGCTACGGCTTAAAAGCATTTGTCCGCGACGCCACCGCCGCAGGTGTGGACGGAATGCTGCCGCTCGATTTGCCACCCGAAGAAGAGAAACGGTTTCAGGAAATTCTGCGAACTACTGGGAAAACTGTAGGGGCGCAGTCTCTGCGCCCGCCTCGGGCTAAAAATTTTCGGGCGCAAGAGACTGCGCCCCTACAACAATTGCGCCTCATTCATCTCATCGCTCCCACCACACCCGCGGCGCGCATCAAGGAAATCTGCCAACACAGCTCGGGTTTCATTTATTATGTCTCCCGCGAAGGCGTGACGGGGATGCAAAAGAAAATGTCCGACACAATTCGCCCGCGCGTCGCCCTCATCAAAAAACACACCAAACTCCCCATCGCTGTCGGCTTCGGAATTTCCACGCCACAACAGGCGCGTGCTGTTGCAAAATGTGGCGACGCGGTGGTGGTCGGCAGCGCCATCGTCACGCAAATCGGCAAGCTCGGCAGCAACGGCGCGCTTGTGCCGCGAGTGAGTAAATTTGTAAAGTCGCTCGTGAATAGCGTGAAAGAGTAGGACAAGCTTCCAGCTTGTCCAATGAATTGAAGGAACAAGCTGGAAGCTTGTTCTACCATTTGATGCAACCCAATCCCCATCATTTCGCCATCATCCTCGCGGGCGGGCGCGGCGAGCGTTTCTGGCCGATGAGCCGCAAGGCGACGCCGAAACAATTTCTCCCCATCGTCGGCAGCGAGACAATGCTGCAACAAACCTATCGCCGCATTCGCCCGCTCTTCCGTCCGCAAAATATCATCGTCCTCACCAACGCCCAGCATGTCAGCGTCGTCCGCAAACAACTTCGCGAAGTCCCCGCAAAAAACATTTTCGGCGAACCCGTCGGGCGCGACACCGCCCCTGCGGTTGGTTTGGGCGCAGCAATCGTCGGCAGCCGCGACGCGAACGGCGTGATGGCAGTGCTGCCCGCCGATGCCGTCATTCACGATGAACCGAAGTTTCGCCGCGTGTTAGGCGATTCGCTCTCTGTCGCGAGCAAGGAAAGCGTTCTCGTTACCATCGGCCTGAAACCAACATCGCCGCACACGGGTTACGGTTATGTGCAAGCGGGAAAACAATTCCAGGCGGGAACGAAGACAAAATTTCGCAGCGCGCGCCGATTTACGGAGAAACCCAACCTTGCGACAGCAAAGCGTTATTTGAAGAGCAGCGATTTTCTCTGGAACTCGGGAATGTTCGTCTGGTCGTTCAACAGCGTGGCGAAGGCGTTCGATCGATGGCAGCCCGACATGGCGGCGGGCTGCAGCAAGATTTACAAAGTAGCGGACACGCCGAAGTTCGCGGCAACGCTGCGGCGCGTGTATCCAACGCTGAAAAAGATTTCCGTGGACTACGCGCTGATGGAGAAGGCAAAAAACATCGTCGTCGCGCACGGGGATTTCGATTGGGACGATTTGGGGACGTGGACGGCGCTGGAGCGGCATTTTGAGCGAGACCATACGGGTAGCGTCGCGCGCGGCGCAGTGGAAATGGTGGATGCGAAAAACTGCGTCGTGCTCGGCGATGGCTCGCGTCTTGTCGCCGCCGTGGGCGTGAGCGATTTGGTCATTGTGGACACGAAGGATGCGACGCTGGTTTGTCATAAAGACAGCGCGCAAAAAGTCCGCGAACTGGTGAAGCGGCTGGAGAAGACGCCGCACGCGAAGAAGGTTTTGTAGAGTAGCGCGAGCATCTTGCTTGCGCCTTTTAATTGATTAATTCGCAAGCTGGAAGCTTGCGCTACCCTATGCGAATCCTCGGCATTGATTACGGACAGAAACGCATCGGCATTGCCATCAGCGATGAGATGGCGATTGTCGCCACGCCCGTCGGGACCGTGGAAGAGAGCGGCGTCAACGCGGCAGTCGCGGCGATTGCGAAAATTGTCACCGAGCGCGAAGTCGGCAAAGTTATCGTCGGCTTACCGCGCAATATGGACGGCTCAATTGGGCCGAAGGCGCAGGAGACGCTGGCGTTCGTCGAGAAATTGAAAACGCGTGTCACGGTTCCAATCCAAACGTGGGACGAGCGGCTGACGACGAAAGCCGCCGAACGCGCGATGATTGAAGCCGACGTGAGCCGCAAGAAACGGCGCGAGAACATTGATAAGATGGCGGCGCAATTGATTTTGCAGAGTTATCTCGACAGCCAATCGGTGTAGCGGTGCTTCTGCGAAGCGCCCTTTCTGAATTGATTAAATCGGCGCTTTGCAGAAGCGCCGCTACAACATGAGCGAAAAGAAACCGACCACCTTCAAACTCGTCATCGCCTACGACGGGACGAATTACGCGGGTTGGCAATTACAGCCGAACGGCGTTTCGATTCAGGAATTGCTCGAGAAGGCGCTCACAAAAATCGCAGGGCGAAGAATCCGCGTTCACGGTTCAGGGCGGACTGATGCGGGCGTTCATTCGCGGGGACAAGTCGCGAGTTTTGCGTTCACCACGCACCACTCGCCGCCCACATTGAAGCGCGCACTCAACGCCAATCTGCCCGACGATGTGCGTGTGTTGTCCTGCGCGCGCACGAGCGCGGACTTCCACGCGCGTTTTTCGGCGAAGGCAAAGGAATACCGCTACCAGATTGACTGCGGAGAAGTCGCTGACCCTTTTCTTCGGCGACACGCGCTGCATCATTCACGCTCTCTCGATATCGCGGCAATGAAACACGCGGCAAAGCTATTGGTTGGCAAACGCGACTTCACGGCGCTTTCCGCCAGTTCCCCCAGCCGCGATAAAAATCCCGTGCGCACAATTTCGCGACTGACAATTAGGAAACGCGGAAGCATTGTGACAATTACGGTTCGCGCAAATGGATTTCTTTACAAGATGGTGCGTTCCATTGTCGGCGCATTGCTAAGAGTCGGTGAAGGACGAATGACGGCGGAACAGTTGCGTGAGATTTTGCGAGGCAAGAAGCGCACGGCAGCTATTGAAACTGCGCCCGCGCACGGATTGTTTTTGTGGAAAGTTTCTTACTGAAATGAACGTCGTCCTCGTCCAACCTGAAATCCCGCCAAACACGGGGAACGTGGCGCGGCTTTGCGCGGCGACGGGCGCGACGTTGCATCTGGTCGGACCGCTGGGATTCAAGCTGGATGACAAGACGTTGAAGCGCGCGGGAATGGATTATTGGGAGCAGGTGACGTGGAAGTATTGGGAGTCGCTGGAGGAATTACAAAAAGCGGCGGCTGGGGACAGTCGCCCCACATTTTATTATGCCTCCACGAAAGTGAAGCGCCTCTACACCGAACCGCGTTACAAAGAGAACGATTATCTCGTCTTCGGTCGCGAGACGGCGGGATTACCTGAAGAGTTGTTGCGCGCCAATCCCGACACGACCATCACCATCCCGATGTGGAATCCCGAGGCGCGCAGTCTGAATCTCTCGACCGCCGTTGCCATCGCGCTCTACGAAGCGATGAGGCAGATTAAGAAGTTGTAGCTGCGCTTCTGTGAAGCGCAGACTATTCCTGTCAATCTTTCGGAGCTTCGCAGAAGTGCCGCTACACCTGTCCGTCTCTTGTTTTGGCCTCTGTGGACTGCTACGCTATCCGCCGAATGAACCGCGACGAGCGAAATAAACTGCTTCAGGCGATTCTGGACGAGCGCATCGTCGTCATGGACGGCGCGATGGGCACGATGATCCAGCAGCGCGACCTTTCTGCCAAAGATTTTGGCGGAGCGGAACTGGAGGGGTGCAATGAGAATCTGGTGCTGACGCGGCCTGATGTGATTCTTGATATCCACCGCAAGTATTTCGAGGCGGGCGCGGATATGGCGGAGACGAATACGTTCGGCGGGACGAAAGTCGTGCTTGCGGAGTATGCGCTGCAAAATAAGTCGCACGAAATCAATGTGGCAGCGGCAAAACTCGCGCGGCAAGCGGCGGACGAATTTTCCACGCCCAAGAAGCCGCGCTTCGTCGCTGGCTCGATGGGTCCGACGACGAAAGCCATCACGGTCACGGGTGGTATTATTTTTGAGCAATTGACTCAGAATTTCTATGAGCAGGCGCTCGCGTTGGCGGAAGGCGGTGCGGACATTTTGCTTCTCGAAACCTGTCAGGACACGCGCAATGTCAAAGCCGCGCTTATCGGCATCCAGCAGGCGTTCGACAAACTCGGCTACAAACTTCCCGTGATGGTCAGCGGCACAATCGAGCCGATGGGGACGATGTTGGCGGGGCAGGCAGCGGACGCGCTCGTGGCTTCGCTGATGCACACGGATTTGCTTTCGGTGGGACTGAATTGCGCGACTGGACCTGAGTTCATGACCGACCACATCCGCACGATTCATGAAATGTCGAACACAAGGGTGTCGTGCTATCCGAACGCAGGGTTGCCGAATGAAGACGGCAAATATTTGGAGACTCCAATCACACTCGCGGCGTCACTCGAACGGTTCGTCAAAAATAACTGGCTCAACATCATCGGCGGTTGTTGCGGGACTACGCCCGACCATATTCGCGCCATTGCTCAGATGGTGGACGGAAAAAAACCGCGCTCTTTCCGTGCGACCCGTAAATCTTTTTACAGCGGCATCGAACTCGTTGAGGCGAATGACGACAACCGACCGCTCATTGTTGGCGAGCGCACGAATGAAGTCGGCTCGCGCGCGTTCAAACGGCTCATCTCCGAGGAGAAATTCGAGGAAGCCACCGAAATCGCGCGCGCGCAGGTGAAGAACGGCGCGCATGTCATTGATGTGAATTTGGAAAACACCGACCGCGACGAGCTTGCCGACATTGACCGCTTCTACGAAAAGGTTATCCACAAAGTCAAAGTGCCGCTGATGATTGATTCGACGAACGCGAAGTCTGTCGAGCGCGCGCTCACTTTTTGCCAGGGCAAAAGCATCATCAACTCCATCAATTTCGAGGACGGCGAGGAAAAATTTCATCGCGTCCTGCCGCTCGTTAAAAAATTCGGCGCAGCGGTCATCATCGGCTCGATTGACGAGGACAAGCAGCAGGCGCAAGCCGTCACGCGCGAACGCAAACTCGCCATCGCGTTGCGCGCGCACAAATATTGCGTCGAGCATTGGGGTGTCCCCGAAGAGGATTTGATTTTCGACCCGCTTGTGTTCCCGTGCGCGACGGGCGACGAGAATTACATCGGCAGCGCGGTCGAGACCATCGAAGCGGTGCGGCTCATCAAACACGCGTTACCGCGTTGCAAAACGATTCTCGGCGTGAGCAATGTCAGTTTCGGTTTGCCCGCTGCGGCACGCGAAGTCGTCAATTCGGTTTTTCTGTATCACGCGACGAAAGCGGGGCTCGACCTCGCCATCGTGAACGCGGAAAAACTGGAGCGTTATCCCAGCATTCCCGAGGTGGAGAAAAAACTTGCTGAGAATCTACTCTTCAACATCGAGCCAAGGGTAGGACAAGCTTCCAGCTTGTCCATGTCTGATGATGGACAACCAAGATGGTTGTCCTACGATTATCGCGAGCAGTCGAAAGAGCAGCGCGCGCAAATCAACCAGCGCCTCATCGCCGACATCAGCGCGCATTTCCGCGACGCGACGAGCCGCATCAAAAAGAAAATCTCCGACTTACCGCTCGACGAGCGCCTCGCCAGTTACATCATCGAAGGCACGAAGCAAGGGCTCATCCCCGACCTAGAGGCGAAACGCGCGACGGGCGCGACGCCGCTCGAAATCATCAACGGCCCGCTCATGAAAGGCATGGACGAAGTCGGACGCTTGTTCAACGCGAACGAACTCATCGTCGCCGAAGTCTTGCAGAGCGCCGAGGCGATGAAAGCCGCCGTCGGGCATCTCGAGCAGTTCATGGAAAAAAGCGCCGACGCGCAAAAAGGCAAAGTCCTCCTCGCGACAGTGAAGGGCGATGTGCACGACATCGGCAAAAATCTCGTGGACATCATCCTCACGAACAACGGTTATCGCGTCATCAACCTCGGCATCAAAATCCCGCCCGAAGATCTCATCAAGGCGTATCACGAACATCGCCCCGACGCCATCGGCTTGAGCGGCTTGCTCGTGAAAAGCGCGCAGCAAATGGTCGTCACCGCCAGCGACCTCAAACTCGCGGGCATCACCATTCCGCTCCTCGTCGGCGGCGCGGCGCTCAGCGACAAATTCACGCGCGGCAAAATCGCGCCCGCGTATGCGCAAGGTGAAAGGGTTAAAGAGGTTGATGGGTTAAAGAGGGAGAGTGTAGGGCGGCAGTCCCCTGACGCCGACGGTGGCACAGGCGTCCCGCCTGTGGATCAAAAAATTGGTAGCATAGGCCTCCGTGCCTGTGATGAAGAATCTGGTAGCGCGAGCGTCCCGCTTGCGCCGTCAAAAATTTCTGATTCAAAAAACGCAAGCGAGACGCTCGCGCTACCGACGAAAGGCACAGGCGGGACGCCGATGCCACCATCTCCAATCGTCGCATACTGCAAAGATGCCATGACAGGTCTCGCAACAATGAATCGTTTGATGGACCCGGCCGAGCGCGAGAAAGTGGCCAAAGAACGCGCACCTGTTGAGGTTGTCGCCGAGCGCGAAAAGGAAGAATTTCCTGAGACGACGCAACGCAGCAGCAAAGTCCGCGCCGACCTCCCGCCGTTGCCCGCGCCTTACGCCGACCGCAAAGTGCGCGATGTCCCGCAACTGCGCGAGGTCTGGGACTACATCAACCCGCAAATGCTGTTCGTGCGCCACCTCGGATTCAAAAGTAATTTCGAACGCGCCCTCACCACGCGCGACCCGAAGGCATTGGAGCTTTACGATGTTGTCGAACAGGTAAAAGCCGAAGCGATGAAATTCATGAAGGTGAAGGTGGTGTGGCAATTTTTTGAAGCCGAGAGCGAAGGGAATGCCGTCATGCTTTTTTCTCACCGCAGAGGCGCAGAGGACGCAGAGGAGAGCGGAAATTCGCCAATCCATGTTTTCGCTTTTCCTCGCCAAAGAAAACCCGACGGTTTATGTCTCGCAGACTATGTGATGCTGCCGCAAAAAGTAGGACGAGCTTCCAGCTTGTCCATTTCCGAATCAAATCAATCTCAGAAGGGACAAGCTGGAAGCTTGTCCTACCCTCAGCGGGATTCGCTGGCGATGTTCGTCACCACCGCTGGTGAAGGCATCCGCGAACGCAGCGAAGAATACAAGGCTCGCGGCGAATATCTGAAATCCCACGCGCTGCAAGCCCTTGCTCTCGAAACCGCCGAGGCCTCCGCCGAATGGCTGCACCGCCGCATCCGCGAAGACTGGGGCTTTCCCGACCCCGCTGAACTGACAATGCTCGAGCGTTTCCAAGCGCGCTACCAAGGCAAACGCTACAGCTTCGGCTATCCCGCTTGCCCCAACTTGGAAGACCAAGCAGGCATTTGGAAATTACTGCGCCCCGAAGAAATCGGCGTCGAACTCACCGAAGGTTTCATGATGTCTCCCGAAGCCAGCGTCAGCGCCGTCGTTTTCCATCATCCCGATGCCGCTTACTTCGGAGTTGGTCAAAGTGGAGAATAGCAGTGGCCATTAAACTGTTGTCAAGTTCGGCTCCCGCTGTTAGTGTGCCGCTGGAAAGGGCGATGATATGCCTGCCGCATCGAAAACGATCGTGTTGATGGCGGTTCTTGTCTGTTCTTCTGTCGTCTGTTCGACGCAGGCGCAAACCCAACCGCCCCCCAACACTCCGCCCCATTCTGCGGCGCGCGCCACCGAAAACGAGGTGCGCAATGAACCCGCGCGTTCGCCGCTTGGACAGATTCCATTTCTGCCTGTGGACATCACGAAAATTGATCCGCACCTTCTGCAATTGGGGCTGCGATGCATCGGGCAACTTTTGCCGATGACACAGCCGATCACTGATCCACTGACGAACCTGCTGCAAGTCGTGGCGCCCGCGGGGGGCGAGGCGCGTGCGGCGGATTCCCTGGAACGATTGTTCGGCGAGCCCGAAAAACCGCCGGAGGCGGACAAGAATATGGCCGAACGTGTTTTGGATTTTTTGAAATGATCCCGCCGCGTTTGCGGCGGACACCCGCGCCATGATTGCTCATGTTGGACAACGTTGTCCGAAACCACACGAACTGGCGTATTTCAGTTTGCGAACACCGCCCTCGGGGCCGCGCGGCACTCGCGCGCTCCCTCAACCATAAACCAACCGAAGGATTCCGATGAAAACCAACCGCACAGTTTGCCTGCTCGCGATTGTGACGGTCTGCGTCTTGACCTTGTCGTCTTTGGCACAGCCGCCGCCTCGTCAACAGCCGCCGACGGGCCAACAACCGCCCCATCAACCACCACCGCCGCAGCCGCCGCCAAAACCGCCGCAGGATACGCCGCCCTTGCCGACCAAGCCGCCCGAGCAGCGAGAACCCGGCCAACCCGGCACGCCCGACAAAGGCCCGGCAGTCGCGCCCGACCTGACGCTGCCTGTCCTGATTGACAGTTTCTTCGACGTGTTCCCCCCCGCCGTTGAGATCCCACCCGCCGCGGGCGGCGCGCCGCCTGTTGCAGGTGTGGCACCCGCCAAGGAAAAATGCGGCTTCACCAGCAAAAAGCTGCTGCGCACGGTTGAATCGGGATGGCGCCCGAAGAAAGCGGACGCGGTCGCGTTGCCGGGGCGCGACGCCGTCGTCATCGTGACTTGGGAAAACGACATTTACAATGAATTCGAGGTCATCGGTCCGTGCCCGTTGGACAAAGGGCACGGGGGCGAACATTCGCCCAAGAAAATCGTGTATGAGAAGCTCGGCACGCTCACCGAGACGGAAAGTTATCCCCCGGGCACGCGTCGGCCCCGACCGCCAGCGGGGACGGGCTTGCCGCAAGGCGGCCCATGAACCTGCCATGGAACCGGTGCAATTTTCCTCTTCTCAAACCGCTAAACGGCCAGACTGATGCGTTCGCCACGTTGGGATAGAGACTATCGTGCGTCGGACAAACAACAATCATGTGAAGACAGCAATCCTCCGTTTGTCGAGGCGCGGGTGCCGACACCGATGGCGCACCATCTCAAGACAAACCGCGTTTAGACCGTTCAATGCAGAGTCCGCGCTGGCTGCGTAGTTTCAATGATTGGCGTCAATCATCTCGTTGCCGCGCCGCCAGAAAGTGAGAACCGATGAAAATCAAACCGCTGCTGATTACACTCGGGTGCGCGATGCTGTCCATGCCGGGCGTCGTCTTCGCTCCGCCCCCCGCGACGCAACCGCCCCAGCACCCCCCGCCACAGACGACAAACGGTCATCGCGGCGAGGTCAAGGAGTTACAGGTCGAGCCGAACCGCCTCCCTATTCCGCCCGGTTTTTTCGACCCCGGCTCCATGCCGTTTGACGGCACAGTGCGATTGGGCGGGGCAGGCGGCGGGCCGGATACGGTGGTCCGGCGGCTCTGGCCCGCCGACCCGTTGACGGCGCCCGTGGACATAGAATTGGTCTCCCTTTCCTTGGTGAGCGTTGCGCCCATCGTCGTGACGCCGCACACGCCGGATAAGGAAGTCGCCGACAAAGTCCAGGAGAAACTGAAATGAAAACTCATCAAGCGCGCTCTCTCAAATACTGGCTGTCAGGCATCATCGCAGGCGGGTTGTTGTTGGCGCCGTCACTTCGCGCCAACGAAGAATCCCGCGCCCTCATCACGCGCGGCGCCGCTGAACTGGGGCGCAACAATCCCGCCGCAGCGCTGGAGCATTTTCAGAATGCGACGAAGGCCGACCCGCAAGACGGGGACGCGCATTTCCTGACGGGCGTGGCCTTGAACCGGCTCAAGCGTCACCGCGAAGCGCTGGCAAGTTTGCAGGAGGCGGAGCGGCTCAAGACCCAATACCGCGACCTGCATTTCGAACTGGGCTGGGCCCGGCTGTTTGAGCGCCAATATCAGCGCGCGGTGGACGCGTTGACCCATTACGAGTCCATCAAACCGGGCCGCGCGCTCACGCAGGAATTGCTCGGCCGCGCCTACTTGGGCCTCAATCAGGATGACAAGGCGGAAGTCGCCTTCCGCGAGGCGCTCAAACGCGACGCGCGGCTGGCGCCAACTTGTAATTATTATCTGGGCGCCATCGCCATGCGCCGCGGTGAACGCGAGAAGGCAGCGCAGTTGCTCGACGCGGTCGCCCGCCAGCAGCCTGAATCGGTCATCGGTCAGTCCGCGCGGTCGCTTCTCGAATCCCACCCCGCGCAATCCCGGCGATGGAGCGTCGCCGCCTCCGCCGCTTTCGGCTACGACAGCAACGTGATTCAACTCGATCCGAGCCAGCCGTTGCCCCCGGGCCTCAGCAAACGGCACGCGCTCTCCGGACAGTTCTCAGTCGCGGCCGCCTATGATTTGGTGCGCCAGCCCGACGACGTCGTGACCCTCGGGTATGAATTGTCCGGGACTTTTTACGACGGCATTTCATCCTTCGACACGATTGACAATCGGTTGGCGCTGCTCTGGCGGCGACGACTGGATCAACGGCTGGCGTTGAACCTGGGCGCGGACAACCGTTACAGCCAGATTGGCGGCGACGCGCAAAGTTACGACCTGACATTCCCGTTGTCGCTCGACGTGCGCCTCAACGATTGGGTGGTGGTCCGACCGTCATACACGTTTATCTATTCGCAGAACTTTTTGGCCGTCGCCCCGACGCTGGACCGCGACGGCACGGCGCAATCGCTTGGCGTGACCGCGTTCCTGCGGTGTCCCAAGTCGCGCGCCACGGGCCACATCGGGCTGGCGCACCGCTGGAACGACACCGATGGCGGCGATTACGATTACGAGTCGGACACGATCAGCGCGGGATTGAACATGCCGCTGCCGGGGCGCGCGGCGCTGGACGTGAGTTACTCGCGCATCTTCGAGCGCTACGACAACCCCAACAGTTTCTCGGGGTTTACAACCAACCGCCGCGACGACGTGGACATTGTGCGCGTGGAAGTGTCGAAAATCCTCGCCGCCGGCTGGTCCGTCTGGGCGGCCTACAACCACGTGCGCGACGATTCAAACCTCCCGACATTCGACTATTCACGCCATACTTGGACCGCGGGTGTGACGTTCCGCTACTGACCCCCGCGGTCGCGACCGACCCGACCGCACCAGTCTGAAAGACCAAACAGAAAACTAAAAAACTCCTTCGCTCCGAAGAAATCGGCGTCGAACTCACCGAAGGCTTCATGATGTCCCCCGAAGCCAGCGTCAGCGCCCTCGTCTTTCACCATCCCGACGCGACTTACTTCGGCGTCGGCGACAATCGAGAATAACCCAAAGGAGACGCCATGAACCGATTCGCATTGATGTTTCTTGCGGCGAGTTTGCTCGTCGCGGGTTGCGGCAAATCTGGACAGGACGATTCGAGCGCGAAGAAAAATCCGCGCGCTAAATCAGCGGAGGATTTTCTCGACGCGGATGCGTCGCCTGCCGAGCGTAAGTTTCTGGTGGCGGCGAAGCCGTTCGTGCTCGCCATTGCGAACCGTAAATACAACGAGGGGTATCTGCAGTTGTCCACGCACGCGCGGGCGCGGATGTCGTTGAACCAATTCGCGCCCCACGACGACAAGGCGCTGGTTGAATTGTGGGAGAAAAACCCCGAGACGTTCATCATTCCGTCGAGGTTCGCCGAGTTGATGAAACTGACGGAAACGGCATACGGCGCGCCGCACAAACCGATTTCGTTGCGCGTCGAGTCCACCGACCCCGACATCCTGAACCGCCGCGGCAAGGAGCCGCTCGACAGGCTGGATTCGATCTTTGCGATTGGCGCGATGCCTGACTCGATTCCCGCCGACATTCGGCGCGCGAGTGTGCGGGGGCAAATCGCGACGCAGTTGCCGCGCGAGGAACTGGAGAAAATCGCGAAACAGGAGGAAACGACCGTTGAGGAATTGCTGAAGAACCCCGACTTTGCGCCCTACTTCACGATCAAGGTTGTGCTCGTCGAGGAAGAGGGGCAACTCAAGGTCGGCTACTTCGAGTTCCTGCCGCCTTCGATGCTGGATTGAGCCTGCGGTATCAGCGCGCAAACGGACGCGCGATTTTCGCTGGCAGGCGCGGCACGCTTTTCGGGCGCGGAACCGTTGCGCAACGATTCGGTCGCCTTGCACCCCGCAGCCACGGCGTATCGCGCAGCGAGGGGAGACGTTTCCACCGCGCCGCCGTCGCGGACGTAACGGACGAATTCGGCGACGATGCGCGGGGCGGCGCCGCCGTAACGCTGTTGGAATCGCGCAAAATTTTCGGGGTGCGGGTCCGCGCCCGCGACGACGCGCAAGCCTTCCTCGGGGCGATGCGCCAGCGCGGCGGGCGAACTGCGCTTGCCCAAACCGATGGCGCCGAATTGAAGCGGGTTGTTTTTCACACCGCGCCGAGATTGGCGAAACGCGGCGGGAATGGCAAGCCGCCTGAAATCCCACAGAACTTCCCCAAATTGGAGGGACGCGCTCTGTCGCGTCTCCCGCTTCGCGGGACGGTCACGACGGAGCGTGACCCTCCAACTCGCTCTGCGTCAATCTTCTGAATCAAAATGGGGAATG
>Ga0187892_10008560_pt1 | contig 13947 bp, 13 predicted proteins | sample MA1701073metaG_FD_139345 | JGI IMG/M metagenome (GOLD analysis project Ga0187892, IMG submission 139345) | Bio-ooze microbial communities from a basaltic lava cave in the Kipuka Kanohina Cave System on the Island of Hawaii, USA - MA170107-3 metaG ...
AAGATATCTATTCATACCGTCCGCCCCCCGAAGGGGACGCAAACGGCGTGCCAGCGACTGACTCGGGAAGCCCGTAAGTCCCTTGTTCCGAGGGCATTACCCATGCGGTATGCGATCAGCTGCGCTTCCCGAGGAACTGACAAAAATTGTCACCAAACGACGCGCTTTGACGGTTTTTGGCTGACCCCAAATTGACCCCCCTTAGCGCCGCTGATACAGTGATCGCCATGGATGTGGTCATTATAGCCGCCTTTCGCACGCCCATCGGCAAATTCGGGGGCCGGTTGAGCGAACTCCACCCGGCCGAGTTGGGCGGATTCACTGTGAAAGGCGCTCTGGAGCGCGCCCAAATCCCTGCTGAGGCAGTTGATGAACTCATCGTGGGCTGCGCCCGTCAAGCAGGGCAGGGCCCCAACCTGGCTCGTCAAGTCGTCCGGCGTGCCGGGCTTCCCGATTCCCTCCCCGCCTTTACCGTCAATAAGGCCTGCGCCTCGAGTCTGAAGGCGCTTACTCTCGCCGCCCAATCCATTTCCGCGGGAGACGCCCGCCTGGTGGTCGCCGCCGGAACCGAATCGATGTCGCGGGTCCCGTTTCTTCTCGACCGCGCCCGGACCGGGTACCGCCTGGGCCACGCCGAGGCGGTGGACGGCATGTACCGGGACGGATTCCTGTGTCCGCTCTGCGGCGAGCTCATGGGAGAGACGGCGGAAACCTTGGCCGACCGATACGCCATCGGCCGCGAGGAGCAGGACCGGTACGCTCTCGAAAGCCAGACGCGCACCCGGCGGGCAACCGAAGGAGGCCGGTTTCACGACGAGATCCTTCCAGTTCCTCTCCCGGACGGGAGCCTCTTCGATGTCGACGAGCACCCGAGAGCGGGCGTGACCCTCGAGGCCTTGGCCAAGCTCCCGCCTGTCTTCAGAAAGAACGGTACGGTTCACGCAGGGAATTCGAGTGGCATCACGGATGGCGCCGCGGCGATCGTCGTCGCTTCGGGAGAGCGCGCGCGGGAGTTGCGCGCCCGGCCCCTGGCCCGGATCGCGGGCTATGCCACCGTCGGAATCGACCCGGCCGTCATGGGACTGGGTCCGGTGCCCGCCATCCGCCGGCTGGAGGAGAAGCTCGGGTTCGCGGCAGACGACTACGACCTCATCGAGCTGAACGAGGCGTTTGCGGCGCAGGTGCTGGCGTGCGATCGGGAGCTAAAGCTCGACCGCTCCCGGCTAAACGTGAACGGCGGGGCGATCGCCCTGGGGCATCCGATCGGCGCGACGGGGGCTCGGATCGTGACGACGCTGGTCCATGAGATGGGGCGGCGCGGCGTTCGCCTGGGGCTGGCGACGCTGTGCGTTTCGGGTGGCCTGGGGATGGCCGTCGCGCTGGAACGCGTCGACTAATTCCTTGCCGCCGCCACGATCGAAGCTATGATCCTCAAGCTATGGATTTCGAGAAACACCAGAAGGATGTCGAGAAGCTCGAAAAGGCGCTTCCCGGCGTCCGGAAGGGCGAACCGTCGGCGCTCAAGGAGTTTGCCGTCGGACTGCGGGACATCCTCGTCGCCCTCCTCAAAGACCGCAAGGAACCCATCCGCCCGGGCCAGATCTTCAAGGATGCCGCCGCCAAGAACCTCGTGCCGGGCGACATCGCACCGCGCGGCGACGTCCTCCTGGTCCGCTGGGCCGGCAACGTCACGCCTCAAGACCCGCAGGCCGTAAAGGACGACGCCGAACGCATGTCGGCGCTGGGAGAGAAGACGCTCCCGATTCTGAAGGCCTACACCAAGGAAAAGAAGTAAGACACTTGCCGCGATTCGGCTTCCCAAGGTATCATCGCAGCCCCGATGGCCATCCAGAACGTCGGCGTGGTGGGCTGCGGCCTCATGGGCTCGGGCATCGCCCAGGTGTGCGCCCAGAAGGGCTTCAAGACCGTCGTCCGCGAAGTCAACGACGAGTTCCTTCGCAAGGGGATGGACCGCATCCGGAACTTCCTGGGGGAGGGCGTCCGGCGGGGCAAAGTCCAGCAGAGCGAAATGGATCAGACCCTCGCCAACCTCCGCGGGACGACGTCGCTCGCGGACCTCAAGGACTGCGACCTGGTGATCGAGGCCGTCGTCGAGAACCTCGACGAAAAGAAGAAGGTGTTCGCGGAGCTCGACCGCGCGTGCAAGCCCGGGACGATCCTGGCTTCCAACACGTCGAGCATTCCCATCGCCTCGATCGCGAGCGCCACGCGCCGGCCCGACCACTGCCTCGGGCTCCACTTCATGAACCCGGTGCCCCTCATGAAACTGGTCGAAATCGTGCGGCCCGATGCCGCCTCGGAGGAAACGTACCGGACGGCGAAGGCGTTCGTCGAGTCCCTCGGCAAGATCACCGTCACCGCCAAGGATACGGCCGGCTTCATCGTCAACCTTCTCCTGGTGCCTTACCTGTGCGAAGCCGTGCGGGCGGTGGAGCGGGGCCTGGCCACCCCCCAGGACATCGACACGGCCATGAAGCTCGGGTGCGGCATGCCGATGGGGCCCCTGGAGCTCCTCGATTTCGTGGGACTCGACACGACCCTGTTCATCATGGACGTCTTATACAAGGAGTTCAACGACCCCCGGTTCGTGGCGCCCGCGCTCCTGCGCACGATGGTGTCCGAAGGGAAGAACGGCAAGAAGGCGGGCCGCGGGTTTTTCGAGTACGCGAAGAAATGAAGCTGGCGCTGCTCGCGTTGATCCTGGCCGCGCCGCGCAATGGGGTCAAGCTCACGATCGAGAGCCCCGACAAGGTCCTGCGGCCCGGCCGCAAGATGCCGGTCCGGTTCACCCTGGAGAATGCCGGAACCGCGGAAGCCAAACTCGACGAGCCGGACACCTACCTCGAGGGCCTCGAGATCCGCGACCCGGACGACAAGGTCGTCAAGGCCACCGGAAAGACGCGCGGGATCACCAAGCGCACTCCCACCGTCGAGCCGGGCGGGTTCATCGGCCGCACGGTCGACCTCTCGAGCGTCCTGTCCGTGCCCCCGGAAGCGGAAGGCTGGTATCGCCTCCGCTGGTCCTTCGGCGACGCCCAGTCCAACGAGATCAAGGTCTTCGTGATGCGCGACTGGCTGGCCACGATCGAGACCAACCACGGGAATATCACGATCGAGTTTGCCCCCCACCTGGCGCCGACCCACGTCCTGAGCTTCCTGGGGCTGGCCCGGTCGGGCTTCTACGAAGGGTCGATCTTTCACCGGATCATCGCGGGGTTCATGATGCAGGGAGGCGCTCCGCGGGACCCGAAGAAGGATCTCAAGACGCCGCTCCGGGCGGAGTTCTCCGGCGAGAAGCACGTCTTCGGCACGGTCTCCGCGGCGCGCACCAACGACCCCCACAGCGCCACGTCCCAATTCTTCATCTGCTTCGGGCCCGCCGCCCACCTGGACGGAAACTACTCGGTCTTCGGGCAGGTCGTCGAAGGGGCGGACGTCGTGAAAGCCATCGAGCGCGTGAAGACCGACCACGTCAGTCCGTGCAAGGGGTGCGCCCAGGCCCTTCCGCGGACCGGCAGCTCGCGATGCTGCGGCACGCACCACCAGGACAAGCCGGAAAGCGACGTCCTCATCAAGCGGGTCACCCTCTCCGAACGTAAGAACTGAAAACCATGAAGGAGTTTCAGATGCGCAGATGGGCGCTCGTTGTCGTGGTGCTGGCGTGCGGCGTCGCCGCAGCCCAGGAACCGGCCAAATCGGACGTCGTCCTGACGCTGGCCGCGGACAAGGCGGAGTACATTCTGGGCGACGACGTCCAGATCGAGGCCACCCTGGCCAATAACGGCGAGAAGGAGATCGAACTCACCGAGCTCGCGTTCGACGACCGGTCGCTGAGTTTCGACGTGACCTTCGAGACCGCGCCCGGTAAACCGAAACAGTTCCTCTTCTCGGTCATTCGACCGGACCCGCACCTGGTCGACCGCGTGCCGCCGCCGCGCGTCTCGCTCAAGGCCAAGAAGTCGGTCATCGCACTCTTCCGCGTGCCCACCCTCAAGCCCGGCCCGCTGACGATTACGGGCGTGTACAAAGGCTCCGACAAGGAAGTCAAATCCGCGAGTCTCGCTCTCAAGGTGAGCCCCCAGGCGGGGGACGCCGCGCGGCTGGCGGCCATCCTCGACACGTCGAAGGGGACCTTCCAGATCGACCTGCTCCCCGAGGAGGCCCCCAACAACGTCTCCAACTTCGTGGCGCTGGCGCGCCGCGGCTTCTACAACGCCATGATCTTCCATCGGGTCGTCAAGAACAGCTGGATCCAGACCGGCTGCCCGTACGACAACGGCTACGGCGGGCCCGGCTACTCCGTCCGCTCCGAGGGGGAGAGCCAGTCGCTCGTTCACGAGCTCGGCGTCGTTTCGATGTCGGGCAACATGAAGACGAACTTCACGGGATCCCAGTTCTTCATCTGCCTGACGAAGATCCCCGCGTTCGACAAGAAGTTCACGATCATCGGCCGCGTGCCGGACGCCGGCCAGGACACGATCCGCCAGATCGGCGGGGTCGACGTGGACAAGCAGACCGATCGCCCGACGAAGGAGGACGTCCGCCTCAAGGAAGTGAAAATCGTGGCGGTGAAATAAGGTTTAAGGTGGACCTGAAATTACACATGCCAGTCTGCTCACCTCTTGAAATCGTCTCGTGCTTTGGGGTTCGGACGATTTCAAGAACTGAAAAAAGAACTTCAAGAAATCGTCCGCACCCCCAACGACGGGACGATTTCTTAGCTCCTCCCGGCGGCGTGCTTTGTTTCGGCGTGCTCCACCCCGATCGTGTCGTGCTCCCGTAATGAGCGCCTCGTCCCTTCTGATCGACTCGGCCGAAGGGATCGCCACCGTCACGGTGAACCGCCCGGAGAAGCTGAACGCGCTCAATTCGGCCGTGATCGCCGAGTTGACGACCGTGTTCGAACGCTTTCGCGACGACGCCGCCCTCCGGGCCGTCATCCTTACCGGTGCCGGAGAAAAAGCGTTCATCGCCGGGGCAGATATCGCGGAGCTCGCCCGCCTGGGGCCCGCCGAAGCGCGCGAGAACGCCCGGAAAGGTCAGGCGCTGACGGCCCTCATGGAGGGCCTGGGGAAACCCGTCCTGGCGGCGATTAATGGCTTCGCTCTGGGGGGCGGCTGCGAGCTGGCGCTCGCCTGCGCCGTCCGGGTGGCCGCCGAAGGGGCAAGGCTCGGCCAACCCGAAGTAAAGCTGGGGCTGATCTGCGGGTACGGGGGGACTCAACGTCTGGCACGCCTGGTCGGGCGAGGGAAGGCGCTGGAGCTTCTCCTGACCGGGGAGACGGTCGACGCGGCGGAAGCGCTCCGGATCGGGCTCGTGAACAAGGTCGTGCCGCGGGCGGCCCTGCTCGACGAGACGCGGGCCCTGGCGCGCCGGATGCTGGCCGGCGGCCCGGTGGCGCTCAAATACACTCTCCGCGCCGTGTACGCCGGCCTCGACGTCTCTCTCGAGGAGAGCCTGAACCTCGAGGCGGAGCTTTTCGGGCGCTGTTTCGAAACGCAGGACATGAAGGAGGGGACCTCCGCGTTCCTGGAGAAGAGGCCCCCGAACTTCACGGGACACTGAGTCCGTCCGAGATTTCGTGAGTATGGAATGCACCACAAAGGCACGAAGACCACAAAAGCCCACAAAGTTACCCTTGGGAATTTCGGCCCAGGTTCTCGGGTACATCTTTATGGTCTTGGTGTCCTTCGTGTCTTTGTGGTGAAAAACATGCTCATGAATCCAGCGGGACCTGCTTAGGATGGCCGGCGACATTCTCGGGGATCTCAAGTTCGTCAAGCTCGCCTCGTTCGGCGACCTGCCCGTCGCCGAGGCGGTCCAGAAGATCTTGCGGAGGCGCGGGATCGCCGCGATCATCATCAACGACGAACGCTTCCAGACGCGTCCCGAATCCGAACGCGCCGAGGCCCCCTCGCCGCCCGAGGGCTTCCGCATCGAGGTTCCCGAGGCGGCGCTTGAGAAGGCTCGCGAGGCACTCGCCGAGCTGCGAAAGTCCGAGGGCGTATGAGCGGTGACGAAATCGTCCTGGTCGCCGGGGCCAGAACCGCGTGGGCCGAGTACGCGGGCACACCCGGATTCGGGGCCTTCAAGGACATCACCGCCGTCGAGCTGGCCGCCGTCGCCGCCCGCGCCGCGATCCAGAAGAGCGGCGTACGCGCGGGAATCATCGACCACTGCGTCATCGGGAACGCCATGCAGACCGGGCCCGACGCGATTTACGGCGCCCGTCATGTCGCCCTCAAGGTCGGAGCCCCGATCGAGGCGGGGGCCGTGACCGTGAACCGCCTGTGCGGTTCGGGCATCGAAGCCGCGGCCCAGGCGGCTCGGCTCATCCGGTGCGGCGACGCGTCGTGGGTCCTGGCGGGCGGGATGGAGAATATGAGCCAGGCGCCGCACCTGCTCCGGGGGGTGCGCGGCGAACCGGTCCGCTTCGGGCGCGACCTGCAGCTCGTCGACTCCCTCTTCGAGAACCTGAAGGACCCGTTCTGCGGGCTCTTCATGGCTCAGACCTCGGACAACGTGGCGAAGCGTTACGGCATCTCCCGGCAGGCTCAAGACGAGTACGCTTTGAGGAGCCACCGCGAGGGGCTTCGGGCCGTCAAGGACGGTCTCTTCCGGGACGAGATCGTGCCCGTGCCGGTGAAGCGGAAGGGGGAAATGGTCCCCTTCGAGTCCGACGATCACCTCAAGCCGGACACATCGCTCGAGAAGCTGGGTTCCTTGGCGCCGGCGTTCGGGAAGGAAGGGACGGTCACGGCGGGCAACGCCAGCGGGATCGTCGACGGCGCCTGCTGTCTGGTGGTGACCACCGGCTCGCGCGCGGCCGACGCCGGGGTCCGGCCGCTCGGCCGTATTGTCGCCTATGCCGTCGTAGGCGTGCCGCCCGAGACGATGGGCATCGGGCCGGCGCCGGCCATCCGTGAGACCCTGAAGCGCGCGGGGCTGGGCCTTGCCGATCTCGACCTCTTCGAGATCAACGAAGCGTTCGCGGGCCAATACCTCGCGGTCGAAAAGGAGCTGGAGCTCGACCGCTCGAAGGTGAACGTGAACGGCGGCTCGATTGCTGTGGGCCATCCGCTGGGGGCCACGGGCGCGCGGTTGCTCCTGACCCTTCTTTACGAGCTGCGTCGCCGCGGGAAGAAGCGCGGTGTCGCCTCGGCGTGCATCGGCGGCGGGCAGGGTATTGCCATGATCGTGGAAACGTAGGCCCTAGGCCTTAGGCCTTAGGGCTTAGCAGACTTGATTCCCCACCCCTTCCCCCTCCCCCTCGGGAGGGGGCGCAGGGGGAGAGGGGGCCCATCTGCTAGGGCCTAAGGCCTAGGGCCTATGGCCTCTGGTTTGATCGACCTGCACCGTCATCTCGAAGGCAGCGTCCGGTTCGAAACCTTCTGCGAGCTGGCCGCCGACGTCGGCCTCGACCTCCCCAAGCGCGAGCTGCGACGACGCACGTGCATGCGGGGTGAGAAGCCGGGGTTTTTGAGGTTCCTCTCGAAGTTCGAACTGTACCGGGGACTTTACCCGTCGCGCGACTGGATCGACCGGGTGGCCTTCGAGGCGGCCGAGGACGCGAAGAAGGACGGAGTGATCTATCTCGAGCTTCGGTTCAGCCCCGCCCACTTCGCTCGACGGATGAACGCGAAGGGCGAGGACGTCGCTTCGTGGATCGCACGGGGGGCGCGCCGGGCGAAGATCGACGTCAGATTCATTGCGACGTTCGGACGTCAGTTCACGTTGGCGGAGAACGGCCAGACGGTTCGGGCGGTCGAGGGCACGGACTTTTTTGCAGGCTTGGACCTGGCGGGAGATGAGTCGCGGCCGGCCGAACCCTTCCGGCCGCTCTTCCGGCGGCTCCGGCTCCCGGTGACGATTCACGCGGGCGAAGCCGGCGGGCCCGAAAACGTGCGGGAGGCGATGGAGCGCTTCGGCGCCCGGCGGATCGGGCACGGCCTCCGGATCCTCCGCGATCGGAGGCTCATCGAAACCGCCCGCCGCAACCACGTGCACTTCGAAACGTGCCTGACGAGCGAGGTCCAGACGGGCGTCGCCCGCTCGTGGGACCGCCACCCCGCCCGACGGATGTTCGAGCAGGGATTGTCGGTGAGCCTGAACACCGACGACCCGTCCGTCTGCGGGATCCGGCTGAGCGGCGAATTCCGCAAGGCGCTGAAGGCCGGGTGGGCCCGCGAGGATCTCAGGAAGGTTCTGCTGCACGCGGCGGGTGCGGCGTGGGTCGGATCGTCCGAAAGAAAGGCGTTGGCGTCGCTGTGGGTCCGTGAATCGTCTGGCGTGATACTATGATCGCGAGCCCCATGACTTCTGAAGCGAAGCCGGGCCGCTGGAAGGCCCTCCTGGTCCCGGGCGTGCCGTTCCTCCTGTCGATGGGACTCTCGCTCTCCACGGTCGGGTCGAACGTTTTCTGGCAGGATTCCGGCCTCTACCTGACCGGGGTGAAGGAGCTGGGCGTCCTGTACCCGCCGGGATTTGCGACGTATCTGATTCTCTGCAAGGCCTGGACGCTCCTCTTCTTCTTCCTGGACTACACGCTGGCTGTTCATCTATTCTCCGCCTCCTTCGGAGCCCTGACGGCGGGCACGCTCGCGGTCGCCGCGCGGGATTTCCTGCGGACGCGCGGCCCGCTCTTCAGGTCGACTCCCGAAGATCCGGGCCGGCTCGCCGAGGCGGCGGGCATCGTTGCCGGGTGCCTCGCGGCGGCCGGCTTCACGTTCTGGTTCACGTCGATCTACGCCAAGGGGTACACGCTTTACTATTTCGTCCTGGCGCTGCTGCTCTGGAGGATGATCCGGGCGGACGAAAGCGGCAAGGGCCGCGACTTCACGATCGTGGCCGTGCTGATCGGGCTTTCCTGGCAGGTCCATCCGTCCGCCGCGCTCCTCGGGTTGGCCTTCCTGCTTTACGTCTTTTTCCACCGCAAGGTGGTCGGCTGGGGTGGAATCGTCTGGCGGACCGGCGTGGCGGCGGCATGCGCCGTCGGACCGTCGCTCATCCTCCTGCCGATCTTCGTGGCGCGCGAGCCCTTCGTGGCCCTGGGGGAACCCAAAGGGCTCTGGGCCCTGCTGCGGTACGTCTCGGGGCGACGTTTTCTGACCATCCCCGATGTCTTCGGCTACGATTCCACCAGGGCCGCGAGTTTCGGTCAGTATTTCTGGGAAGAGTTCCTGGGGATCGGCCTCGTCCTGGTGACCGCCGGCTTGGCGATACTCGTCAAACAGAACCGCCGCTTATTGATCGGGATCGCGGCCTGGTTGATCCCGTTCACGATCGTCACCATCCTTTTCAAGCTCGAAGGTCAACATGACTGCTGGTTCGTAGCGGCCTGGATGCCGCTCTACCTCGCGGCGGCGGCCGGCGCCTGCGCGCCCGGGCGGAAGGTCGGGCGGCACGCCGTCCCGGCGCTGGCGGCGTGCGGGTTGATCGCGCTCGGCTGGGCGGCCCTCCTGAACCGCCCGCTGCTGGACAACCGCGCGTACATTCTCCCGGAGCTCTTCGGGAGAACCTATCTCGATCACGTCGATCGCGACGCGGTCCTGGTGATGTACAACGACGACCCGATCGTGATCGTCGAGTACCTGCAGCGCGTGAAGGGAAGGCGGCCGGACATCGCTTTCGTCCGCGGCCCCTTTCTCTACATGGCCCCGACGGCCGATCGGGATTGGTACGACCAACAGATCCTGAAGCGGTACCCTTTCCTCCGAATGCCGGACTACCCCGCCTTGGAACGAAGATTCCCGGGCGCCTACATCGAATACATTGCCTCGGCGGCGTTTCTCAACGCCAACGCAGAGTGTGGGAGACCGCTCTTCTGCAATTTTCGGGCGCCGCCCGAAATGATCCGACCCGACTATGCGCTCGTTCCCGCCGGGGCGCTGTGGAAACTCGTCCGGCGCGAGGACCAGAAGGTCGACCTGCGCTATTGGCAGTTTCCGATCGAGCCGGAAGAGGTCCGGCTGAAGTATCGCCGCGAGCGGGGCCAATTCGTCCGGACTCTCCCCGGTCAGTTGATGGTCAAGCCCGAAAGTTACGAGCGCCGGTTCCTGAGAATGCTGCTGCACGCGCGCAGGAACCTGGGCGAATGGTTGTCGCACAACCGGAACCATGAGCAGGCGGTTCGAGTATTTGAGTCCATTTTGCGCCTGGACGCGGAACCGCTCAAGGAGGCGGAATTCGCGTACTGTTACGCCGCGTCGGTCTACGGCATCGGAGAGTTCGCCAAAGCGGAGCCGTTCCTCCGTAGGGCCCTCGACCTGGCGACCTTTCCGGAACGCCGATCCTCCCTGCTCCTATATCTCGCGAAGATCTATCGAGGACGGAAATGCGAGGACCAGGCACGACAGTACTTCGAAGCGGCGCTATCCGTGCCCGGAATCGATCCCGCCACACGAACTCAGATCCAGGAGGAGTGGAACAAACCGTGAGCGGCCCTGCCTGGGCGCCCCCGCCGTAAGGAAACGCTTCACCTCTGGCAAGAGTCTGAAGTAGAATCCGGACCCCATGACCGTACGCGTCCGGTTCGCGCCGAGCCCGACCGGCGACCTGCACATCGGCGGCGTCCGCACGGCGCTCTACAACTTCCTCCATGCCCGCCACGAGAAGGGCGTGTTCGTCCTCCGCATCGAGGATACCGACCAGCAGCGCAACCGGGAGGATTCGCTCCGGACGATCAAGGACGGGCTGGCGTGGTGCGGCATCGGCTGGGACGAGGGTCCCTTCTACCAGAGCCTGCGGCTCGACCGGTACCGCGAGTGCGCCGCCCAGCTCGAAAAGGCGGATCGGGCCTACTGGAAAGAGGATCCCGACAAGGGGAAGGCGCTCTATTTCAGGATCGACCGCGGCCGGATCGGGTGGAAGGACCTGATCCACGGCGAAATGGCGTTCGATACGTCGCCGGACCCGGACCTCGTCATCGTCCGCTCCAACGGATTCCCGACCTACAACTTCGCCGTCGTCGTCGACGACCACGACATGGGCATCACGCGCGTCCTGCGCGGCGACGAGCACGCGCCCAACACACCCAAGCAGATCTCCCTCTACCGCGCGTTCGGCTGGACGCCCCCCGAGTTCGGCCACATGCCGCTCATCTTCGACCCCGAGGGCGCCAAACTCTCGAAACGCGAGATCGACAAGTACCGGCAGATCGGCCTGCCGGTCACCGTCGACGAGTGCCGCCGCCTGGGGTACCTGCCGGAGGCCATCGTCAATTTCCTCGCCCTCCTGGGGTGGTCCCCCGGCAAGGACGTCGAGCTCATGACGATGGACGACATGATCCGGCTTTTCACGGTCGACCGGATCGGGAGCTCGCCGGCCCGGTTCCTGGTGGACAAACTCCAGTCGATGAACGGGCACTACATCCGCCAGTCGTCGCTCGACCGCCTGGTGTCCCTTTGCCGCCCCTACCTCGAGGCCGCCTACGACCTCAAGGGCTTCCCGGCCGACACGGTCCGCGAGGCCGTCCGCCAGCAGCAGTCGCGGCTGAAGCGCCTGGACGAGATCGTGCCCATCACGAAGTTCGTATTCTCGCCGCAGGTGGAGTACAACCCCCAGGCGGTCGAGACGTGGCTGAAGGCCAACGGGGGGAAGGCGATCCTGGAGGAGCTCCGCGGCGGGCTGGCCGCCATGCCGGCGATCGAGCGGGAGCCCGTCGAGGCGCTCCTGAAGACCGTGGCGGACAAGCACGGCCTCAAGCTCGGCAAGGTCGCCCAGCCGCTCCGCGTCGCCGTCACGGGGAGCGACGCCAGCCCCCCCATGCACGAAACGCTGGGCGTCATCGGCAAGGAACGGGTCATGGCCCGGATCGACGCGACCCTGAAAATGCTATGAGCAGCGTACTCGTCGTCGGAAGCGTGGCGCTCGACACGATCGAAACGCCCCACGGGAAGGCGACCGAAGTGCTCGGCGGCTCGGCCACCCACTTTTCGCTCGCGGCCGCCTGCTTCGCGCCGGTCCGCCTGGTGGGAGTCGTGGGGAAGGACTTTCCGAAGGACCACGTCGAGATGCTGCGCGCCCGGAAGATCGACCTCGCCGGCCTCGAGATCGGCGACGGGAAGACCTTCCGGTGGCACGGCCGCTTCCTGGGGGACATGAGCCGCGCCGAGACGCTCTCCGTGCACCTCAACGTCTTCGAGTCGTTCAACCCGCGGGTGCCGGCCTCCTTCGCGGCGACGCCGTTCGTCCTCCTGGGGAATTCCAGCCCGCTGACCCAGAAGTCCGTGCTCGACCAGCTGCGGGACCCGACCTTTGTCCTGCTGGACACGATGGATTTCTGGATCCACTCGCAGCGGAAAGCCCTGCTGGAGCTGCTGCCCCGCGTCGACGCGATCTGCGTGAACTTCGAGGAGGCCAAGCAGATGGCCGAGGCGACCACGGGGGCCCAGGCGGTCCGCCGCCTCCTCGGCCTCGGCCTGAAGACGATCGTCATGAAGCGCGGCGAGCACGGAGCCACGCTGGCCACGAAGGATTTTCAATTCACCATCCCGGCCTACCCGACGGAGCGCTTCGTCGACCCGACCGGCGCGGGCGACTCTTTCGCGGGCGGCATGCTGGGGTACCTCGCGGAGAACGGATTCGAAGCGGCTTCCCTCCGGCGCGCCCTCATCTACGGGTCGGTGATGGGGTCCTTCACGGTGGAGGAGTTCGGCACGAAACGGCTTCAGGGCGTGACCCGCGACGAGGTTGAATCCAGGGCCAGCAGTCTTATGAAGATGATTACCGTGTAAAGGCCATAGGTCGAACAGCGAGGCCATGGGCCATGGGCCATAGGCCATAGCCAGAGACGGAGAAGATGGAGGAAAGAGGTGGCAACGAAGAGCCTGATTCCGAGCTTTAAGGATCTGGTCGTATGGCAGAAGGCGATGGATCTTGCGGTCCGTCTTTATCCGATAACTCAGAAGTATCCGCCCGATGAAAGGTTCGATCTCATCGCGGAGACTCGAAAAACAGCTCGTTCCGTGACTTATAATATCGCGGAAGGGAAGCGGCGGTTTTCGTCGAAGGAGTTCCGTCAGTTCATTTCCATAGCACAGGGATCGTTGGGTGAACTCCAGACACAAGTTCTCATCGCGGGTCGGCTGAAGTATCTTGAGCCCTCGGAAGTCGAAGGTCTCGAACGAGATATTGAAGAAATCGGAAGGATGCTGCGTGGTCTCGAAAAGGCATTAGCTTGAGTTTGGTTCTTCTGGCTACGGCCTACGGCCTACGGCCTATGGCCTAAGAAATCCATGAACGGCAAGAAAGAATGGATGCTGGGGCTGCCGGGCCACAACGAAGTGGTCCGCCTTGAGGACGTGGCCCTCCTCGCCAAGGGGGGCCAGCTTCGTCCCACCGACCTGGTCAAGAAACTGGGCGAACCGTGGCGCGCCGCGAGCGAGGTCCCGGAGCTACAGGAGCACTTCAAAGGCGCCCGGCCGACGGCCCCCGCCGTCGCTCAGGTGGCGCCGCCCGCCCCTCCCAGGCAGACCGAGCCGCCGCGCCCGACGACGCGGAGCATCCCGACTTTTGCCCGCCGGGGATCGGAGGCGGCCGCCGCAAAGCCCGCGAGCGAACCGGCAAAGGCGGTCGAGACGCGAGGCCGGCCGGCGTCCCCCGCGCGCGAGACCCGATCGCCGGCGACTACCGCGCTGAAGGTCCCTCCCAAGGCGGAAGCTCCGGCGCCGGCCGCGAAGACCCGTCCCCTGCCGAAACCGCCGCCCCGGCCGAAGCCGACCGTGGAGCCGATGGTCGCGAAATATTTCTCTCCGGTCGACATGCTCCGCGCGGCCTCGTTCGCGTTCGAACCCAAGAAGCTCCTCCTGAGCGCGGGGCTGCTCTCGCTGCTCATGATCGGGTGCTCGGTCCTCGCCTACATGTCCGGGAGCCAGGTGACGCGTGCCGAGCGGGTCTTCGTCGTGGCGGCGACGGCGCTCCTTTTCT
>Ga0187892_10008561_pt1 | contig 13946 bp, 16 predicted proteins | sample MA1701073metaG_FD_139345 | JGI IMG/M metagenome (GOLD analysis project Ga0187892, IMG submission 139345) | Bio-ooze microbial communities from a basaltic lava cave in the Kipuka Kanohina Cave System on the Island of Hawaii, USA - MA170107-3 metaG ...
CATCAGCGGCATCAGCCGGTGCCGGTGCCGGTGCTTCGTATCTGAACAGTATTGCCCCTAGCTGCGTGCCCTCACGCAGGCCGTCAACGAGGCGTCGGGCGAGCAGCGCACTGCGACCGAAGCGCTGGTCACCTCGGCTGCATCCGTGCTGGAGCAGGCCGGCACCCGGTTCGCGGCGATGCTGGAGGCGCATGCCGGCCAGGCCGGCGAAGCCGCGGTGCACGTGGCCGCCGGCGCGCTGGAAGTCGCGAGCCTGGCGGAGGCCTTCCGGCAAGGCGTGCAGTCCTTCCAGGCCGGCAACGAGAAACTGGTGGCGAGCCTGGACCGCATCGAGGCCTCCCTGGCCAAGTCCACTGCACGCAGCGACGAGCAGCTGGCCTACTACGTGGCACAGGCGCGCGAGGTGATCGACCTGAGCATCGCCTCGCAGCAGGGCCTGGTGGAGCAGCTGCGCCATGTGCAGGCGCAGGCCCAGGCCAGACCGGCGAAACCGGCCCCTGCCCTGGAAGAGGCCCGCGCGTGATGGAGCCGGACGACCACGACGGCGGCGCGCAGCTGGCGCCGGTCTGGGCGGTCTTCGCCGACCTCATGACCGGCCTGCTGGGCGCCTTCGTGCTGGTGCTGCTGGGCGTGCTGGTGGTGCAGATGGACCTGGTCAACAACCTGCAGGCCGAGGTGGAGAAGCGCCGCATCGAGGAGCAGCGCCGCATCGCGCTGGAGAAGGCGCTGGCCATCCCGCTGGCCAGCGGCCGCGTCACGCTGGACAACGGCCGCATCGGCATCAGCGGCAGCGTGCTCTTTCCGCTCGGCTCCGACCAGCTGCGGCCCGAAGGCCGGCAGCTGCTCAAGAGCCTGGTGCACCCGCTGCGGGTCTACCTGGGCGAGCGCAACGAGATGCTGATGGTCAGCGGCTTCACCGACGACCGGCCGATGCCCGAAGGCAGCCGCCGCTACACCGACAACCTGGAGCTGTCGGCGCAGCGGGCGCTGGCCGTCCGCGGGCGCTGATCGACGAGGGCATGCCTGCGCCCCAGGTCTTCGCCGCGGCCTTCGGCGCCGAGCAGCCGGTGGCCTCCAACGCCAGCGAGAAGGGCCGCGCGCTGAACCGGCGGGTGGAGATGGCCCCCGTGCCGCGCTCTTCCGGCGCCAAGACGGCGGCCTTGCAGCGATGAGCGTGCGAGCGCACTTCGCGCAGGCGCTCGCCGCCCGCGCGGCCGGGCAACCCGAGGCGGTGCGGCGGCTGCTGGAAGCGAAGCTGGCGAACATGACGCCAGGGGAGCCCGCTCTGCCCGTGCCGACGCCGCGCAAGAAACCGGCGCCCGCATGCACGCCGCTGGCGCAACTGAACGACTACTTCCGGCAGGCGCGCGCCGCTGCGGCCGAACCGCTGCTGCCCGGCGAAGTGGAGGATGAACACGAACTCGCCAGCGTGCGCCGCTTCCGTCGCACCTGGAACGGCCGCCTCGCGCTGCAGCAGCTGGATCAGGCGACGGCCCGCCAGCCGGCCAACGCCGGCCCGCTCAACTCGCACATGCTGGTGCTCCGCTCGCTGGACCTGATGCGCGAGCTCTCGCCCGACTACCTTCGGCGCTTCCTCGTGCAGCTGGAGGCGCTGCAGTGGCTGAAGCGCGCGGAGCAGAAGGCGCCGCGCGAAGCGGGCAAGGCAGCGGCGACGGCGACGCCGGCAAAACGGGGCCGGCGCAAGGGCTGAGCCCCCGCGTCCACGCCCGCGTCACCCCCTGCGCCTGCGCTCCGCGACCGCCCCCAGCACCCCGCTCGCCGCGATCAGCCCGACGCCCGCCAGCGTCCAGGCGTCCGGGGCATGCGAGAACACGGCCCACCCGGCGAGCGTCGCGAACGCGAGTTGCAGGTAGAGATAGGGCGTTAGGCGCGACGCCGGCGCCATCCCGTAAGCCTTCATCAGCAGGAAGTGGCCGGTCATGCCCAGCACGCCGACCACGCCCAGCAGGCCCCAGTCCCCCGGCGGCAGCGCCTGCCAGGCGAGCGGCAGGCCCAGGGATGCAAGCAACGTCCCGATGGCACCGCTGTAGAACTGCGTGGTGCCAGTGTCCTCGGTGCGGGCCGCCCGGCTGGTGAGCCACTGGTAGCCGGTGTTCACGGTGACGATGGCCGCGGCCAGCAGCGCGATGGAGGCGGAGGCACGCACGCCGGGCCGCAGCACCACGAGCGCGCCGGCCAGGCCGGCAGCCACGCACAGCCAGCGCACGGGCGGCACCGGCTCGCGCTGGACCACGGCGACGGCCAGCGTGAGCGCCAGCGGCGTCAGCAGCAGGATCGCCGTGAACTCCGCCAGCGGCAGCATGCGGATGCCAACGAAGCCCACGAGGCTGGTGCCCAGGAGCAGCACGGCACGCCCGAACTGCAGGCCCGGGCGCCTGGTGTGCAGCAGCGCCCGGCCCCGCCGCGGCAGCAGCGTCGCCGAGACCACCGCCAGCTGGAACACGTTGCGCGCCCACACCACCATGAGGGCCGGCACGCTGGCGGCGAGCAATTTGGTGGTCGTGTCCATGGCCGCGAAGCAGGCCATCGCGCTGGCCATGAGGACGATCGCCACCAGTTCCCGCATCCCTTCTCCCGTGTTCCGCTTTTCCGGCGCTCAGGGCTTGGCCGTGGCCTTGATCTCGGTCGCCAGCGCCTCGTACTGCGGCTTCTCGTGCGCGACGAAGTCGGTGAGCTCCTTGGTGCCCATGTAGCGGATGGTCAGTCCGCGGCCGTTCATGAACTCGATGAAGGACTTCTCCTGCATGCCCTTGGCGAAGCCGTCGTGCAGGTACTTCACCGCCTCTTCCGGGATGCCGGCCGGCGCGCCGATGGCGCGCCAGGTGCCGATGGACAGGTCGATGCCCTTCTCCTTGAGCGTGGGCACGTCGGGCAGGATGGCGCTGCGCTTGTCGGACATGACGGCGATCACCTTCATCTTGCCGGACTGCACGTGGGGCAGCACTTCCGGCGGGCTGGCGACGAAGGCCTGGATGTGGCCGCCCAGCAGCGCCTGCACGGTGGGCGCGGCGCCGTTGTAGGGAATCTGCAGCAGGTCGATCTTCGCCTTCTTGGCGAAGGCGGCAGAAGAAAGGTGCCAGATGTTGCCGAAGCCGGAGTTGCCGACGCTGATCTTGCCCGGATCGGCCTTGGCGGCGGCGATGAAGGCCTCCAGCGTGTTCAGCTTCGAATCCGCCGGCACGACGATGCAGGCCGGGTCCTCGTTGACCATGATGATGGGGCGGAAGTTCTTGCCCGAGAACGTGAGCGGCTGGAACACCGGCAGCGTGAAGATCTCGGAGGTATAGGAGTTCAGGTTCAGGCCATTGGGCTGCTTGTTCGCCGCCTGGGCGAGGCCCACCGCGCCGCCGGCGCCGGGCAGGTTCAGCACGACGATCGCCCGCTCGTCCAGGTGCTTGCGCGAAGCTTCCATCAGCGCGCGAAAGGTCAGGTCGGTGCCGCCGGCCGGGGGCACCGGGATGATGAAGTTGATGTTGCCTTCGGGCAGCGGCGCCTTGGGGCCTTGGGCAAAGGACGGGACGGCGCCCGCCATCAGTGCGAGGGCGGCGGCGGCGACGAGGTGGCGGCGGATCTTCTGCATGGCTTGTCTCCTTGGGGAATGGTAGGTGGGTTCAGGCGAGAGTGACGGCCGGGCTGGCCGGACGGTGGGATGCGGCATCGACCACCCGCTGGCGCGAGCAACCGATGTGGTGCATGAGGGCGGCAGCGGCTGCATCCGCGTCGCGGCGGCGCAAGGCCTCGATGAAACGCAGGTGCTCCTGCATGGCCGGCAGCACGCGCTGTGCGGCGATCTGGCTCGCGTCCAGCGCGATCAGCCGCACGTGCAGGCTGTTGACGCGGTAGATCTCGGACAGGATCTCGTTGCCCATGGCGTCGACCATGCGGTCGTGCAGGCCCCAGTCCAGCTGTTGGGCGTCGGCGTCGAGGGCAGGATCCGGCAGCGCCGCGCGGGCACGTGCGAGCATGTCCTGGTGCTCGTTCTCCAGGCGGTCGAGTTCCGCCATCGTCACCACGTGCGTGAAGTGGGCGATGGCCTCGCGCTCGATCATCTGGCGCACCTGGAAGGCATTGCGGATCAGCTTCAGGTCCACCGGCGCAATCTGCAGGCCGCGCTTGGGCACGGTGGACAGCAGGCCCGCGGCTTCGAGCCGCGGCACCAGTTCGCGCACGGCGCCCAGGGGCATGTCCAGCCGCTCCATCAGCTCGCGCTGCGACAGGAACTGGCCGGGACGCAGCCGCGCCGCGCGCAGCTCCAGGCAGAAGCGCTCGTAGGCCTCGGCGCGTCCGGACAGAACGCGCTCCATCAGGCGTGCTCCGGCAACATCTTGCCCGGGTTCATGATGCCGCGCGGGTCCAGGGCCACCTTGATGGCGCGCATCAGTTCCACGGCCTCGCCATGCTCCACCTGCAGCTGGTGGATGCGATGCATGCCGATGCCATGTTCGCCGGTGCAGGTGCCGCCGTAGCGGATCGCCCGCAGCGAGACGCGATCGGACAGCGCCTCGGCCCGGTCGCGCGCGCCCGGCTCCTCGGGGTCGAACAACACGGCAAGATGGAAATTGCCGTCGCCCACGTGGCCAACCAGCGGCGCGACCAGGCCGCTTTGCGCGATGTCGGCCTTGGTCTCCAGGATGCACGCCGCCAGGGCCGAGATCGGCACGCAGGCGTCGGTGCCTATCATCTTCCAGCCCTTGCGGTAGGCCACGTTGGACTCGTAGTTCTGGTGGCGCGCCTTCCACAGGCGCGTGCGGTCCTCGGGCTTCTCGGCCCAGACGAAGCCGCTGCCGCCGGCGTCGTCCGCCAGCGCCTGCATGGTTTCCACCTGCTCGGCCACCGCGGCCGGCGCGCCGTGGAACTCGATGAACAGCGTGGGCAGCAAGGCGAAGCCCTCCAGCTTCGAGTGCCGGATCACGGCGTCGATCTGGACCTCGTCGAACAGTTCGATGCGCGCGACCGGCACGCCCACCTGCATCGCCTGGATCACCACCTGGATCGCGGACTCCAGCGTCGGGAACTGGCAGACGGCAGCCTGCACCGTTTCCGGCAGGCCCCACAGGCGCAGCTGCACCTCGCTGATCACGCCCAGGATGCCCTCGCTGCCGACGAACAGGCGGGTGAGGTCCAGGCCGGCGGCGGTCTTTCGCGCGCGGGTGCCGGTGCGCACGATGCGCCCGTCGGGGGTCACGACCGTGAGCCCCAGCACGGCGTCGCGCATGGTGCCGTAGCGCACTGCCGCCGTGCCGGACGCCCGCGTGGAGGCCATGCCGCCCAGCGAGGCGTTGGCGCCCGGGTCGATGGGGAAGAACAGTCCGTGCGAACGCAGGTGCGCATTCAGCTGCTCGCGGGTGACGCCGCCCTGCACCCGGCAGTCCAGCGCTTCCGGGCACACATCCAGGATGCGGTCCATGCCCGAGAGGTCCAGGCAGATGCCGCCATGGACCGCGACCACGTGGCCTTCCAGCGAGGTGCCGGTGCCGAAGGGGATGACGGGCACGCCGGCGTCGTTGCAGCTTTTCAGCAGGAACGCCACCTCCTCGTTGTCGCGCGCGAACACCACCGCATCGGGGGCCGCCGCATCCGGCACGCCCTCGCCGTGGCCGTGCTGGTCGCGCACGGCACGGGCGGTGCTGAGGCGCTCGCCGAAGCGATCGCGCAGCCGCGGCAGCAGCGCTTCGACGTCATGGGCCACCTGCAGGCGCGGCTTGGCGAAGCTCAACTCAGGCTCCCAGGTAGGTCTGGCGGACGTAGTCGTCGTGGATCAGGTCCGAGGCGGCGCCCTGCAGCACCACCTTGCCGTTCTCCAGCACGTAGCCGCGGTCGGCGATCGACAGCGCCGCATAGGCGTTCTGCTCCACGATCAGGATCGTGCAGCCGGTCCGGGCGATGCGCCGGATGTCCGCAAACATTTCGGTCGTGAGCTTGGGCGAGATGCCCATGGACGGCTCGTCCAGCAGCAGCAGCTTGGGATCGGACATGAGGCCGCGCCCGATTGCCAGCATCTGCTGCTCGCCGCCGGACAACACGCCGCCCAACATGTGCGCCTTCTTCTTCAGCACCGGGAACAGCTCGTGCACCTCCTCCAGCGTGCGCGCCAGTCCGGCCTTGTCGCCGCGGCGCACGTAGCCGCCGACTTCCAGGTTCTCCAGCACGGTGAGCGTGGGAAAGATGCGCCGGCGCTGCGGCACGCAGGCGACGCCGGCCGCGATGATCTTCTCGGTGGGGACGCCCGCGATCGAACGGCCCTCCAGTTCCACGCTGCCGGCGGCGGGCTTCAGGCGCCCCATCACCAGGTTGAGGGTCGTGGACTTGCCGGCGCCATTGGCCCCGAGCACGGCCACCACCTCGCCGCGGCGCACCTGCACGGAGACGCCGAACAGGATCTGCGCCTGGCCGTAGAAGGCGTCGGCATCGCGCACCTCCAGCACCAGGTTCGCGCGGTCGACGGCGGCCAGCGAGGCCGCCTGGGAATCGGGGAGACGGTCCATCACGACTTTCCTTTCAGGCGGCAAGGGGTTGCGGCGCGGCGCCGGCATCCACGTCGTAGCCGGCGCGCTCGCCCAGGTAGGCCTCGATGACCTGCGGATCGCGCTGGATCTGCTCCGGCGTGCCCTCGGCGATCTTCTCGCCCAGGTTCAGGACGACCACGCGGTCGCACATGGACATCACCAGCTTGATGCGGTGCTCCACCACCAGCACGGTGGTGCCCTGCGCGCGCAGGCGCTCCAGGATGTCGGCGAGTTCCATCACCAGGCCGCCGCGCAGGCCGGCAGCCGGTTCGTCCAGCAGCAGCAGGCGCGGTCGAGTGACGGTGGCGCGGGCCAGTTCCACCAGCCGGCTCTGGCCGAAGGACAGGTCGCCGGCGCGGCGCGCGGCCAGGAAGCCGATGCCCATCGCGTCCAGCGCCGCGAGCGCCGCCACGCGCGCGGCCGCCTCGTCGTGCCGGCCGGTGCCGTCGGTCCAGGCCAGCATCACGTTTTCCAGCACGGTCATGGACTCCCACAGGCGCACGTTCTGGAAGATGCGGGCAATGCCCTGGCCGTGAATCTCCCAGGCCGGGCGCTGCGAGATGTCCTGGCCGTCCAGCAGGATGCGGCCTTCGTCGGCGCGGATGATTCCCGAGCAGACGTTGATCAGCGTCGACTTGCCCGAGCCGTTGGGGCCGATCACGCCCAGGATCTCGCCCTGGCGCACCTCGAAGCTCACGGCCTCCAGCGCATACACGCCGCCGAAATGCTTGGCCACGCCCTGCACCTGCATCAGCACGGGGGCGTCTTCGCCGGGAACGTTCTGCGGACGCTGCGTCGCGGGACGGTCGCCGGCCTCCGCCGCCTCGTCCTGCTTCATGGACAGCACGCCACCGGGCTGGCGGCCGTGTTCGGTGCGCGGCAGCCAGGGCGCGAGCAGCCAGTCGCCGACCACGCCCAGCCCGCGCGGCGCCAGCAGCAGCACCGCCACCACCGCCAGGCCGAACACCGCCATGTAGACCGTCTGCAGGTCGCGCAGCTCCTCGGGCAGGATGGTCACGACGGCGGCGCCCAGCAGCGTGCCGCCGATGGAGCCCAGACCGCCCAGCACCGTCATCAGCACCAGCTTGATGCTCTCGAAGATGGTGAAGTTGTTGGGCGAGATGAAGCCCGTGGACAGGACGTAGAGCCCGCCCGCCAGCGCGCCCAGCGCGCCGGACAGGACGAAGGCGCGGATCTTGGTCATCGGCGAATTCACGCCCATGGATTCGGCGGCCAGTTCGTCGTCCCGCACGGCCCGCATCTGCCGGCCCATGCGGCCGCCATAGAGCTTCACCGCGAGGGCGTAGACCAGCAGGGTCACGGCCAGCAGCGGCAGGTAGGCCTGTTCGTCCAGCGTCTTGCCCAGGAAGGGCAGCGACAGCGTCGGGATGTCGCGCAGTCCCATGGGGCCGCCCGTCAGCGGTTCCTCGTTCAGGACCACCAGGCGGAAGATCTCGTTGAGCGCCAGGGTCGTGATCGCCAGGTAATGCCCCTTGATGCGCAGGGACAGCAGGCCCATGGCGACCCCCACCGCCACGGCCAGGGCGACGGAGGACGGCAGCGCGGCGAACCAGGGCCAGCCGCCCTTGAGCATCAGCAGGCCGCAGGCATAGGCGCCCACGCCCATCAGCGCGGCCTGGCCCAGAACGATCTGGCCGGTGATGCCGGTGACGAGGTTGAGGCCGATCGCGGCGATCGCGGCGATCCAGGTCAGGTTGAGGACGTGCAGCCAGTAGCCGTTGACGCCGACCAGGGGCGGCAGCGCCGCCAGGGCGACCAGGGCGAGGAGGAGCAGCTTGCGGGCGAACATGGTCACGGCTCCTTCAGGCGCGGTCCGCGTGCCGCTCGGGCAGCAGGCCCTGCGGGCGCACGGCCAGGAACATGAGCAGCAGGCCGAAGGCGATCACGTCCTTGTAGGTCGAGGAGATCCAGTAGGCGCCCAGGTTCTCCGACAGCCCCAGCAGCAGCCCGCCGACGATGGCGCCGGGGATGCTGCCGAAGCCGCCGATGATCATCGCGACGAAGCCCTTCAGCCCCACCAGCGTGCCCATCTCGGTCGTCACGAAGAACAGGGGCGCCAGCAGGATGCCGGCCAGCGCGGCCAGCACGCTGGAATAGGCGAAGGTGCCCGCCAGGACCTTCTGCACCGGGATGCCCATGAGGGCCGCCGTGTCGCGGTCCACGGCCACGGCGCGCATCACCTTGCCCAGCGTCGTGCGCTGGAGCACGACGTGCTGCAGCACCGTGAGGGCCAGCACCACGGCCACGATCAGGATCTGCTGCCAGCCCACCTGGATGCCGGCGATGGTGGCCAGCTTGTTGCCCAGCGGGCCGGGATACATCAGCGGCTCCGGCCCGTAGAGGATGTGCGCCATCTCCTTGAGGAAGATGCCGAAGCCCACGGTGGCGATGATCGCCACCAGCGGCCGCTGCTTCTGCAGGCGGGCGAACACGATGCGCGAGAACAGCGCGCCCAGGATCGCCATCACGGCCATGGCCGCGAGCACCGCGAAGATGAAGGGAAAGCCCAGGGCCGTGATGAAGGTGGCCACGAAGATGTAGGCGGCGAAGGTGACGAACTCGCCGGCGGCGAAGTTCACGACCGCCATGGTGTTCCACACGAATGCATAGCCCAGCGCGATGAGCGCGTAGATGGCGCCCATGGCGAGGCCGCTGGTGACGATCTGGTCGAGCATGGCGGTTCCTTGCTTCTTACAGCGCCTGCACCATGCGCTGGACGGCCACCATGCCGGGGTCGTCCAGGCCCATGCTGCGCTCGGCGAACATGCGGGCGCGGCCGATGCGGTTCGGCCGGTTGCGGAAGGCGTCGAGGGCCTGGCCCGTGGCGGTCTGCGCCGCGACCTTGAGGACCTCGGGCGAGCGTTCCTTGGCATGGCGCAGCGCGCTGGCGATGGCGGCCAGGCTGTCCAGCATGGTCTTGTCGCCCTGGGCTGCGCCGCCGCGCTGCGACAGGGCGGCGCCGACCTCGTCGAGCAGGTGCACCAGCGCCTCGAGGTCGAGCGCTTCGCGCCCGTCCACGGTCTTCGCGGCAGTGAGGAAGGCCACCGCCAGCAGCGTGCCGAAGCTCGAGCCGGAAGCGCGGGCGCAGGCCTGGGCGCAGCCTTTCAGCAGCGCCGGCAGCGAAGCGGGCGGCGCAGCCAGCAATTCGCGCAGGTTGGCCGCGCACTTGGCCAGGGTCGTGCCCAGGTCGCCATCGCCGAGGCGGGCGTCCAGGGCATTGAGTTCGGGGGCGGCGGCCTCCAGCGCGTCGCAGCAGCGGGCCAGGGCGCGCGTGAGCGACGCGGCGTCGAGGAGGGTCAGGGCAGCGTCCTGCATCACACCCTCCAGAAGGGGCACTGCGCCGGCGCCTGCAGCAGGCGCTCCAGCTCGCCGTCGAGCGGCATCAGCGTGAGCGATGCCCCGGCCATTTCCATGGAGGTGGCATAACGGCCCACGAGCGGCATCACGGGCGAGACGCCGCGTCCCGCCAGCACCTGCGCCACGCGCCGGTACAGGATGTAGAGCTCTTCGTGCGGTGTCGCGCCGAGGCTGTTCACCAGCACGGCGACGCGGCCGCCGCGGTCCAGCGGCAGTTCCGGCAGCAGGTGCGACAGCATCTCGTCGGCCAGGGCGTCGGCGCTCTTCATGGCACCGCGCCAGATGCCGGGCTCGCCATGGATGCCCATGCCGAACTCGATCTCGGCGTCGCCAATCGTGAAGCTGGCCTTGCCCGACTCGGGCACGACGCAAGGCGTCAGCGCCACGCCGATGGAGCGGCAGGCGTCGGCGGCCTTCTGCGCGGCGGCGGCCACTTCCTTCAGCGAGGCACCTTCGGCGGCTCGGGCGCCGGCGACCTTGAACGCGTACACCATGCCGGCGACGCCGCGGCGCTTGATGCGGTCGACGGCCGGGGCGCTCGCCACGTCGTCGGCCACGCGCACCGAGACGACGTCCAGGCCTTCCATCTGCAGGAACTCCTGGCTCATGTCGAAGTTCATGCGGTCGCCGCCGTAGTTGCCATAGAGCTGCAGCACGCCGGCGCCGCCGTCGGCCGCGCGCGCCGCCATCTGGCAGTCGCCGACGCGCGGACCGGCGAACACGTTGCCGACCGCGCAGGCGTCCAGCAGGCCTTCGCCCACGTAGCCCAGGAACACCGGCAGGTGGCCGGAGCCGCCGCCGGTGACGATGCCGACCTTGCCCGGCCCGGCGCCGCCGGCGCGGGCAATGACGCGGCCATCGTCACCCAGCCGGCGCAGCTGCTCCGGGTGGGCGGCGACCAGGCCCTCCAGCGTCTCGTCGACGTAGGCCTGGGGCGCGTTGAGGATCTTCTTCATGGCTGGCCTTCGCTGCGCTCAGAACTTGACGGTCGTCCGCACACCGGGCGCCTTGTTCCTGATCTCGACGATGTGGATTTGGTGGTTGCAGTCGCCGTTCTCGGCGCAGCGGAAGGCGGCGAGCACGCCCGTGTGCTGCAGGCCGTTGAAGGCCGCGCGCACCTTCTGCGGATCGGCGGAACCGGCCTTGTTGATCGCCTTGGCGGCCAGCCAGGTGGCGTCGTAGTAGGCGGCGGCCCAGATCTCGGCCGGCGTGTTGTACTTGTCCTTGTATTTCTTCGCGAAGGCCTGGACCAGCGGGTCCGGGTTCTCGGCAACGAAGTCGTCCGCGCTCAGCACGCCGTCGCTGAAGGTGTCGGTCAGGTTGAGGAAGGTGGGCTGGCTCATGGCCGTGCCGGCGAAGTGCACGTCCAGGCCCATCTGCTTGGCCTGGCGCACGATCAGCGCGGCCGCGTCGATGTGCGTCCACAGGACGACGGTGTTGGCGTTGGCGGCCTTCAGGCGGGCGAGCTGGGCGGAGAAGTCCTTGTCCGCGGCGTTGTGCGCTTCGACGGCCACGGGCTTGAGGCCCGCGCCCTCGATGGCGGACACCACGCGCTGGGCGCCGGTCTTGCCGAAGTCGTCGTTGACGTGCAGCACGCCGATCTTGTCGGTCTTGAGTTCCTTGACCGCGAAGGCCACCAGGGCCTTGGACTGGATGTTGTCGTCGCCGCGCACCCGGATGACGTACTTGCAGCCGCTGTTGGTCACCGGGATGCCGCTGGCACCGGTGATCGAGACGACGGTGCCGTTGCAGTAGATCTTCTGCGTGGCCATCTGCGCCACCGAGAAGTGCGGGCCCAGGAAGACCGGGACCTTGTGCACCTGCATCAGCCGGTTGACGGCGTTGATGGCCGCGTTGGGGTTGTCGCCCTGGTCGTCCTCGAACACCACGGCCAGCGGCTTGCCCAGCACGCCGCCGGCCTTGTTGATTTCCTCCAGCGCGAGCTCGACGCCCTGCTTGTAGTACTTGCCCAGCTGCGCGCGCGGGCCGGTGAGCGGCGCCGAGGCGCCGATGGTGACCTGCGCGAAGGCCGGGACGGTGGGCAGGGCCAGGACGGTGGCGAAGGCGGCGGCGAGGCCGCCGCGCCGCAGGGCGGTGCGGATCATGGTTTGTCTCCTCGGGTTCGTGGGGCGGCGGGGTCGGCGCGCGCGACTCAGATGTCGTACTGCATGACGCGGTCGAACTCGCGCCGGATCGCTTCGGCCTGCTTCTCGGTCGTGGCGGGCATCGGCATGCGCGGTACGCCGGTCTCGCAACCCTGCAGCGCGAGCGAGAACTTGATGTTGGCGGGCAGGTTGTCGTGGGCGATGGCGTTCCAGAAGCGCAGCATCGCCTGGTGGATTTCCTTGGCCTTCTTGTGGTCGCCGGCCTGGACCGCGTTCCACAGGTTGAGGCACACGCCGGGGATGGCGGCCGGCTGCGCGGCGATGGTGCCGTGGCAGCCCAGGGCGAAGGAGGGATAGAGCAGCGCGTCGACGGCGCTGTAGACCTTCTTGCCTTCCGGCAGGTTGATCAGCAGGTCGGCCATCAGCTTGAGGTCGCCGGCGGACTGCTTGACGCCGATCACGCCGGGCATGTCGCGCATGATGCGCACCAGCAGCGCCGGGCTCAGGTAGTTCCAGGGCACGACGTTGTAGATGATGACCGGGAATTTCGTGGATTCGGACAGCGCCTTGAAGTGCTTGTAGGTGGCGTCCTCGTCCGGCTTGAACACGTAGTGCACCGGCGTGACCTGCAGGCCGGCCACCGGAAGGTGGGCGATGGACTTGGCGCGGGCGATGGCGTCGCGGGTGCTGTTGACGATGATGCCGGCGACCACGGGGATGGCGCCCTTGACCTCCTCGCAGGCGATCTCCATCAGGCGCTTGAACTCTTCCGGCGAGTAGGTGTGGCCCTCGCCGCTGCTGCCGCCCACGCAGATGCCGTGGACCTTCTTCTTCACCATGAAGCGGCAGACGCCGCGGAAGGCCTGCTCGTCCACCTCGCCGTCGGCGGTGAAGGGGGTGACGATGGGGGGGATGATGCCGTTCAGATCGGATTGCATGGGAGTCGATTCCTGTCGCTGCGGGAGTGATGACGCGCTGATTTTCTACTGACATGTTAGTTTAATGTCAGCGGGAAAACCCTGACAGCCTTCACGCGGAGTTTGCGCTAGACGCGCGCGACAATGCGGGGGTGAGCCCAATGACAGCAGCCAGGCGCAAGCCGGCCCCCTCGCCCGTCGCGCCCGTGGCGGCGGACGACGCCGCCCTCTCCCCTTCCCTGCGGGCGCTGGCTTACGAGCGCTTCCGCAAGGCCATCCTCGGCGGCCAGCTGCGCGCCGGCCAGTTCGTCTCCCAGCGCGAGCTGGTGCAGCTGCTGGACGTGCCCCTGGGGGCCGTGCGCGAGATGATCCCGAGGCTGGAGGCGGCGCGCCTGCTGCTCACCGTGCCCAAGCGCGGCCTGCAGATCGCCCACATCGACCTCAAGCTGATCCGCAATGCCTTCCAGGTGCGCGCCATGATCGAACGCGAGGCGGTGCAGCACTACGTGCGCTCCGTCTCGGATGCGGAACTCGAAGAGGAGGAGCGCAAGCACCGGGCCGTGCTGGAGCGGGCCCTGTCGGGCCAGCCCGACGCCCGCCTGGACCAGGATGCCCTGGCAGTCGACTGGCACCTGCACGACCGCATGGTCGACGCCATGGGCAACGAGATCCTGTCGGAGATCTACCGCGTCAACAGCCTGCACGTGCGCATGATCCGGCTGGACGCGCAGCAGGTGCGGCCGCAGCGCGTGGTGCCGGCGATGGAGGAGCACCTGCGCTTCATCGCCCTGCTGAAGGCGCGGGACGAGGCTGGCGCGGTGAAGGCGATGCAGGAGCATGTGGAGCAGTCGCGCCAGCGGGTGCTGAATGCGATGCTGCAACACGGGGGTTAGCGGCAATACTGTTCAGATAGAGTCTTTGCGGTCATAATCCGATTCCATCGAGGCTTCGATGGACGGGAACAATGGCCAGAACACGCAAGGCACTGCCAGCGAATGTTGATGTTGCGCATCTGATCA
>Ga0187892_10008562_pt1 | contig 13942 bp, 7 predicted proteins | sample MA1701073metaG_FD_139345 | JGI IMG/M metagenome (GOLD analysis project Ga0187892, IMG submission 139345) | Bio-ooze microbial communities from a basaltic lava cave in the Kipuka Kanohina Cave System on the Island of Hawaii, USA - MA170107-3 metaG ...
GGCGGGGTCACCGCCATACGCCCCCGCGGTGGTGGGAAAGTCGGGCGAGGCCGTGCCCCCGGTCACGTAGATGTTGCCCTGCGGGTCGAACACCACATCACGAATCTGCTCGAAGGCCGACCCGCCCAGATAGGTGGAGAGCGTCGGCTGCGAGGCCAGAGGGCTGGCGGTCGTGCTGGCTGTGGCGCTGGTGGTGGCCGTGGCTGTTGGCGGAGGAGTCGCCGTGAAGCTGAGTGTTGGTGTGGAGCTGGGTATCGACGTCAGTGTAGCTGAGGTTGTCGGTGTGAGGCTACCGGTGGACGTGGCGGAGGCAGTGGGCGGCAGAGTCCCTGTCGATGTGCCGGTCGGTGTGGCTGTCGCCACGGCCGTGAGGCTAGCTGTGACTGTCGGTGTAATGGCTGCGGTGGCGGTTGACGTTGGAAGAGCAGAGCTGCTGGGTGAGGGTTCCGGCGTTGGTGTGTCCGTCGACGAGTCGGTGGGTTCTTGGGTGCGGGTTGGGATCGGTGTTTCGCTGGGTGTGGGCGGCGCTGTGCCGGTGGGCGAGAGTGTCGGTGCGGCGGTTGCGGTGAGCGGGTATGTTGACGAGCCGATGCACGCGGGAATATCACCGGCCGAAAGGCGTCCGTCACCGTTCGTATCCTGCGCCTCGCTATTGCCGTCGGCGTATATGGCCGTCAGCAACTCTTCGAGACCTGAATCATCGACCGCACCACGGCAGTCGCCTCGCGCGGATCGTACGCAGACGGCAGTCACGCTCGCGTACAAGGTCACGGCCAGCAAGGCTGCCAGGCGGGATGCTTCCAATCGCATTCGAGGTCCTCGCGTGTGAAGGTGGTTGTCGGCAAGCCGGACGAACGATCAGCCGATCGACTGTCGCCTACCGTCGCTCTCGTCGCCGCGCGGGCGCTGTCGCTGCAGGTCGAGCTGGTAACGCTGTACCATCCACAGCTCACGCTGGATGATATTGCCTTGTTTCAGAACCACCCCCAAGACGAAGAGAAGGATGGCCACGACGAACAATGAGAGGCTGAGCAGCGCGGTATAGGCCGACACCATTCGCAGGTAGAAGAGTATTACGGCGCCAACGAACGCCACCACGCCGAAGGCGAACGACAGCAGGCTCATGGTCCACACATAGCGCACCGGGTTGGCGAAGATGCTGAAGAGGCTGTGTGAGACGATCAGACGATTGACGCGTGACGAGCTCTGGCGCGGCACGGGTTGATCCCGCAGTTTATAGTCCTTCCACTCCAGGATGGCCGGGATCTCGCGGACGCGGTAGCCAAATGCTGTGGCCTTCAGTAACACTTCCAGGTGCAGTTCCTTGTCGTCCTCGAACAGCGGCAGTGACTGAATGACCGCGCGCCGGTACGCGCGTGTCATCCCGGTGTTCATGGTCACGGCGTTGGACATGCACAGACGGATGATGTGGTTACCAACGCGACTGAGCCACACGCGCTTCGGCGGAACGTTTTTGTAACCGCCTCCCGGCAGATGTGGACTGGCGACGACGATGTCGGCCTCCGGCCAGCGGCGCATCGCCGCGTGGAGCTCGGCAACGATCGTGTCACCCCAAGACAGATCGATTTCAGTGGTGACGATGGTATCACCGCGGGCAGCGGCGATACCCGTCCGCAATGCGTAGCCACGCCCACGATTGCGCGGGTAGCTGAGGAGGCGGACGGCAGGGTGCTCGCGCGCCAGGCGCCCGGCGATCTCGTCCGAGCCGTCGGTTGACCCGTCGTTGACGACGATCAGCTCCCACTGCCCCGGCAGTGCAGCGAGCTGCTCCAGCATTTTGCAGATGGCGTGTTCGATGATCCCCGCCTCGTTGTAGAAGGGCGAGATGACGGACACGTCGATGCTCGAGGAATCGGTCCGGGCGGCGTCGTTCATGGTATCCCTCGCCGGTCGATGGCCATACGAAACCATAATTCCAGGACGATTAGACTGAATGCCTGCTTGACGAATACGAACTCCCGCTGATGCACGCGCCGGCGCAGCGCCGCGACCGCATCAGGCCGCACGATTCCGCGTGCCCGCACCGCATGGTCCGACAGAGTGTCGGCGAGCATGTCCTGAAAGGCTGGCTCGCGGAGGTAGTTCTCCAACGGCACGTAGAAGGGCATCTTGGGCCGTCCGGCAACCGCCGCTGGCACCAGGCGACGTGCATACCGACGCAAGAGGTACTTGGTTGCGCCGCGATGGATTTTCAGGCGAGGCGGTACGCGCAGGACGAACTCGACCAGCTCGTGGTCGAGGAACGGAACCCGCGCCTCGATGGCGCTCGCCATCGACATCTTGTCTTGTTTCATCAAGATATCCTCGGGCAGCCAGTCTCTGAACTGCAGGGCGAGGATGCGGTTGAGGAGCGGGACCCGAGCGGGCAGGGGTGGCGCTCCGTTGGAGGATACTGTGGCGCCCGTCAGGGCGCGCTGAAAGTCGTCGGTGTAGAGCGTTGCCGTGTCACGCGCGTCGAAGAGCGAGATGAGGTGCCGGTAAGCCTGCGGCAGTTGATCCGGCTCGAGCAGGTCCAGGAAATCCATGAGTTTCAACTTGCCCCGCTCGCCCAGCTCGGCGGGGTAATCGAACGCCAGGTTGACGACCGATGTCGGCGTCAGACCGAGGAGGGGCGTCAGGACGGCGTCCCGCAGCGCCCGCGGTACGACCCGCCCAAGCCGCGCACCAGCGAGCAAGGCGCGGTGAAACAGGTACCCGCCCAATGTTTCATCGGCGCCCTCACCCGTGAGAATGACCGTGACGTCCTCCTTGGCGCGGCGCGCCAGCTGGTACATCGGGATGACGATGGGGTCACCGAGAGGTTCGTCGAGGTGGTAGACGATGCGCGGCAGCAGCTCGACGTCCGTGGCGCGACATGTGATCTCGGTGTGCGTGCACCCGAGCAGCTTGGCGGTTGCAGCCGCCTCGCGCAGCTCGTCATATTGATAGTTGAATCCGACCGTGAAAGTGCGCACGGGTTTGGCCGTGAGCTGCGCCATCGCCGCGACGATCGTGCTCGAGTCCAACCCGGCGCTCAGGTAGGCGCCGACCGGAACCTCGGAGATCATGCGGCGGCGCACACTGCGCTCGAAACGTTCCGCGAACTCTTCGAGATAGTCTTCCTCGGTACCGGTGAAGGGACCGGCGTACGCCTGTGGTTCCCAGTAGCGGTGCAGGGCGACTTCGCTGCCCCTGATGAGAGCATAGTGCGCGGCGGGGAGTTTGCGCAGCTCGCGAAACATTCCGCCCGGTCCGGGGACGAAGCGCAGCGCCAGGTAGTCGTGAACGGCGTGCGGATCGAGGGTCGGCTGAAAACCCGTGTAGCGCAGGATGGCCTTGAACTCAGATGCGAACAAGAAGCGACCGCCATCGAGCTGGACGTAGTACAGCGGTTTAATGCCGAGGCGGTCGCGTGCCAGGAACAGCTCGTGCCGCCGCTTGTCGTAGATAGCAACCGCCCACATACCCAGCATGCGCTGCAGGCAGGCGGGTCCGAGTTCCTCGTAGAGGTGCAGGATCACCTCGGAATCCGAGCGCGTACGAAACTGGTGGCCACGTTCGAGTAGCTCCTGCCGCAGCTCCTGGTAGTTGTAGACCTCGCCGTTGCAAATCAGCACCAGCGAGCCGTCCTCGTTTTCCATCGGTTGCTGGCCGCCGGTGACGTCAATGATGCTGAGTCGGCGGTGACCGAGCCCGACGCCGTCTTGGCGGAAGTAGCCAGCGCTGTCCGGGCCGCGATGCCGAAGCGCCTCAGTCATGCGCTCCAACAGCCCGCTTTCGTCAACGCCGAGGTATCCACAGATGCCGCACATGTGCTTGCATGACCCTCGTTTCAGTCTTCTCTGGCGCCACACTGCTGTCAAATCGAGCGACGCTGTGCCCTCTCAGCGCGGCGCGGCGTGCTCACGCCGCACGCATTCGCGCAGCAGGATGTCGCGGATGGCGTCGCCTCCTTGCTGCGTATCTGCTGTGAGATGAGCCGCATCTGCTACAGTGCTCGATCCCAACAGCGGTGACGCGGCTTGTGCGAGCCGCTCTTGGAAGAGGCGCCCCTGAACGACCGTTGCCGTGTCGTCACGGGCGCCGGCGATGAACCACACCATGGTGTGCGGAAAGTGATACTCCCATTCTCCCAGGGCGAGGCTCGCGTCTTGAAACGCCCGCCGGTATTCCTGGTCCTGGCGGGCGCACGGTCCGCTGCCGTCGCTCGGATGGCCGAAGCCCCAATCGACGTAGCGCCGGCTTTCCAGGTTGAACCACGCCGCGGCGGCGCCGTCGTCGTGAAGGCAGCCGACGTCGAGCCGCGCGAAGTTGGGTCCCCCGTCCAGGACGACGAGCGACAGGACATCACCCAGTCCGTAGCGGCTGAGCGCGTATGCAAGTTGCGACGCACCGTTCGAATGCCCCACGGCGCAGAACGGCAACGTGAAGTCGTCGATGTGCAGGAACTCGTCTACCCAGCGCAGCACAGTCGCCGGCCGACACGCCAGCCGACCGTGCCCGCTCACATGGCCGGCCGACGCCAGGAACCAGTTGCTTTTCCAACGCAGTTGCACGGTCCGGAAGCCGGCGTCGCGCAGGTCCTGGATCACCCGTGGAGCCTCGGCCCCGATATCTTCCCAGCGAAATCCTCCGATGAAGCCGCTGGCGAAGAGGATCGTTCCCCGCCGCGGTCCCATCGGATCGCCGATCAGCAACTCCGCTCTTTGGTCATCGAGGTCGGGACAAGACACGGTGACTTCGTATTGGTAGGGCTCCTCGCCCGGTCGTTCGAGCGACATCACGCGCACCGTACCGAGTGGGTGCCGTCCGTTCTCTGCAGCCCTCGGAGTGCTCGTCGGCAGTGCCATCGCTTCCGCCGGCAACGCCCCGACCGAACGATCCACCCTTACGAATAGCTGTGCCGGCGGATTGACGAACGCGAGTGAGCGGTGTTGGAAGAGCGAGCCGGTACGCCCGGCCAGGGCGCGGCGATACCCGGATGAGCCGTCCTCCAACGTCCGATAGATCTTCGGGGGCAAGCTCCATTCATGGACCGGTTCGAAGGGCCACACCGGAATGACCGCGACGAACGCCGGTGGGGTGCTCGCGGCCTTCCAGGGCCAAGGCATGACGATCTGACCTGGCATGGCCTCCGCTGTCATGCTGGCGTCCAGGTGCGGCAGCTTGAGTGGATCGCCGTAATAGCCTAAGCGCTCTCCTCCTTTCATGTGTGTCCGTAACCACGACGCCATCTCGTAGCGCGAGTCGAACAGCATAGCGTAGGTCAAGTCGACGCCGCGCAGCAGGGACCAGGAGGCACAGACGATCAGCGACGCGAGGCCAATCCAGCGCACCGTGGTTCGGCGGTCGCGCAGTGCTGCTGTGACGGCGTACGCGGCGTACAGCGCCATCAGATACGCGATGGGCATGACAAAGCGCAGCTGGACGAAGCGCGCCGGCACGATGACACCTAGTAGGACTCCGATCGCGGGGAGCGCGAATACGAGGGAGTGTGGGGCGCGGCGCAAGCAAAGCACCATGCCAATGACGGCGGTGACCGCGAGTGGGGCGCCGAGGGACTCGAGGATCTCCGCGACGGTCTCGCTGGCTAGCGTCACGTACCCGTGCACGGTCGAGGGATTGGCGAAGTACGAGTGTGCGCCGCCGCGAGCCACGAAATCCAGATGCGCCCAGTATCGTCCCGGATGAAGAACCAGCCCACTGGCGACGGCGTACACCGCGGCACCGGTCACCAAGCCCACGGCCAGAGCCCGCGCAGCGTGATACCGCTCCGCGCGCTCTCGACCCGCGAGGGAGCGGTAGGCAAGCACCGCACCCACGACGAGGAACACGGCGTAGCTCTGGTCCTTGGTGGCCGTGGCCAGCGCGGCCCACGTGCCCAACCATGCGGCCCGACGCGGCGTGATACCGTCGCGCAAACACGTCGCGAAGACAGTTAGACCGAACGTCGTCCAGCACAGGGCGCCGATGTCGACGTTACTGGTGCGCGCGTAGTAGAACGCGGGATACAACAACAGGACGAACGGGCCGGCGATCATGGCCGTATCACGTCCCCAGAGAATGTGTGCGGTGCGATAGGCCGCGACGACCACGGCGGCCGCCAACAGCACGCTGGAGAATCGTGCCGCGAGGGTCATGCACGCGAGAGCGCTCACCGGGTCGGCCAGGCCATATGGATAATGGACCGACGGCGCCCCCAGCTGTCCCGACAGCCACAGCCCCACCATGTAGGGGCCGACGAAGACAGCCTGCACGACGTAGTGGAACAGCGGATATTGCGGGTTGAACGAAAAGCCGTGCTGAGTCGGGTTGCCGTTCCGCACGACGCTGTACAGCTCCGCAATCGGTCCGAGCGGAGCCAGCTCGTCGGCTCCCCACGGCTTGACGCGGTCGGCAGCCGTCGCGTAGGGCAACCCCCACCAAAGCCCCGGGGCGTAGAGCACGACCGCCGCTAGAAAGAGGATCAACTCCGGGCTCCGCAAACGATCCCAGCGCGGCCCTGAGAGCAGCGAACGGCGAGAGGTATTCAAGTTAGTCCCCGTGCGGTTGGCATCGATCCACTGAGATTTCTTTTCGGCTCGGCAATCGAACTTGACCCCACCCCAGGTGCGCAGACGCTCGGCAGAGCATGTCTCGTGTCTGTGTGACGTCGGGCGCGCCTACGCCCGTTCGTTGTGCGTCGCCGCTCAATCGCCGAAGGTGACGATTCGCTGACGCGTTATGCCCGACGGAATGCCATTCGCGTCGATCTCGTCCGGCTCGTGGCCGACGAACGACGCGTCGCTCAGCTCGTTGTTGATGAAATAGCGAGCCGAGCCCATGTGAATCGTGGTGAAGAGCCTGCCCCAGCGGAGGTGCTCGACGCGCGCGCCATCCGGGCCGACGATCCGGTCCGAGATTCCCACGCTCGCGTCACTGAAGTCGAGCGTTCGCGTGAAGCGGATATTCACAGGCCGCTTGCGGTAGATGAGCACTTTCACGAGGTAGCGCTTCAACCACCGAGCCAACGCAGGCGCCCGTCCAAGCGTGACGGTAAAGAGTCGGAACGCTGCAAACGTCAGTGGGCGCATCGTTGGTCTGGAGAACTCGCAGAACCCGCCGGTGACCTCAATCCGATCCGACCCGACGTCGACGCGCCGCGTGCGATCCTCATACTGGCTGGAAAACGCCCGGCCGCATCGGAGGCGGCCGAGGTACCCGCAATCGCTGTAGACGAGCTTGCCACGGGAGCGATCAAAGACTTTCATCACCCCGCCTTTGGCTGTGCCGACGAATGCGTCGTAGCGGGGGCGACGCACACGCGCGATGCCAGCCTCCGGAAACCATACGAGCTCCGCCTGTTTCGACGGTTCCTGCGCGGTCATTGCGGCGCGGTTTGGGTCGGCGCACGCCAGGAATGCGAAGACGAGATTGTTGAGGAATGGGAAATAGTTGTACGGATCGACGTTGCGCAGTCCAGCTGCGGCGCCGCTCATGACCGAGGGCCGCATCGTCGCGGCGATCCACGCTGCCGCCGAGTCGCGGTGCGCGAACATCTCGAAAGCCGCGGGGTAGTAGGTCTGCGTGTTCCGACTGGCATATTCACCCCCCAAGCTGCCGTCGGGGTGAACGAAATGGGCAAGGAATGCCATCGAGCGGCCGAGTGAATCCGCCACGTCGGGGCTCTGGGTGAGTTGCCAGCAACGCCCGAGATAGAAGCTGCCATGCGTTTGGTAGCCAGGGTCGGCACCGCCGTACTCCTCATACCACCCCTCGCGAGATTGGTGGTCGAAGATGCGCTGCAGAAAATAGCGGCTGCGCACCGCGAATCTGTGCTCGCCGGTGAAGCGGTGCACGTGGAGCAGGGCGGCTGCCGCTGCCGCCAGATGGTTCGACAAGACCCCGTGGGTCTCGTCGTTCCGCACTAGCCAACTGCCGGCGCGAGCCAGGCTCGCGCCGACCTCGGCGCGGGCCTCTGCCGGCAGCGCGTCACCCAGGAAGGCAAGCGCCTCGCCGACGTAAAAGGTGGTGAAGGCGGTTGCGGCCAGCGATCGCTCGAACGGGTAGGCCTCGTCGAAGCTACCGTCGCGGTGTTGGATGCCGGCCCAGAACCGTAGTCCATGGCTGATCCAATCGAGAAGGCGCGGGTTGTGGTAGTAGGGGCTGCCCTCGATGTCCGCGTACAGGAAGCTCAGGACGCAGAGGGCTTCCTGGAACCGCGCCCGCGGGAAGTCGACGAACTTCCACGCCCAGTAGGTGCGGTCGCAGCAGCCTGCCGTTGGACTCAGCGTCTCTCGGTCCATGAGGCCGAGCGCACGCGGCGCCTGTTCGAGGATGGCGCTGGCGTACAGCGCAGCGGGTGAAGCGCCGGACAGAAGGGGGATCTGATTGCCCTCCTCGGTTGCCCCTCTTCGTCCGTGTTCAGAGGAGGGGTTGGGAAGGGGACCGGTCATGACTCGGGCGCGTCGTAGTCCACTGCTAAGCCGGAATCGAGACTCTCGTGAATCAGGAATGTGGCCTGGGTGACGGCGATGAGGGTATCGAAGTCGATGGGCATGGGTCCGCCGCTGCGCACGGCGTTGACAAATGCGGCCACCTCTTCCGTGTGTCCCTTCGCCTGATTGAAGAGCCGGTGGCGGCGCCGCCGATTCTCGCGGTACAGCGTCAGCCGCTTGTAGTCATCGAGGATGGCCGTGCGTTGCGCACCGAACAGCTCGACGTATTCCTTGGCGAGCGACGCATCGCCGTTGGCGGTGTAGTGGATCACGCCGACCGAGCCATCCGACATGCGCATCGTGATCGTGACGTTCTGCCGATCGGCACTGCCCGGACCGACGAGGGGCTCCGCGAAGATGCGCCGCGGTTGTGCGTCGGTCAAGAAGGAGATGAGATCCACAAAGTGACACACCTCACCCAGAATGCGCCCGCCGCCCTGGACTGGATCCAGATGCCAGCTGTCCGCGGGTAGTGCGCCCGCATTGACGCGGTACAGGACCGAGATCGGCTCCCCGCGTCCGGCGAAGAACGCCTTGCATCGCAACGCCAACGGGGCAAAGCGGCGGTTGAAGCCGACCATCAGCCGCGGCGATTGCCCAGGCGGCGCGGCTTGGCAGATGTCAGCCAAGGATGCCGGCGTGAGGGCGAGCGGCTTCTCCACGAAGACTGCCTTCCCGCCGGCGAGCGCGGCTGCTGTAAGTGGTGCGTGCTGGTCGTGGCGCGTGGCGATGACGACGGCATCGATCGCCGCATCGGCGATGATTTCACCCGGGTCGCTTGTGCAGTACGACGCCCTATAGCGGTCGGCGACTGCCTTGCTCGTCAAACCTGACGCGGTGCAGACCGCGTGGCAGCGCACCGACTTCTGTTCGAGGAAGGCTGGCAGCAACACGCCCTTGGCGAACTGCCCGGCGCCGATCACTCCAATACGCAACTCGCGCGTCAATGGAGCCGCGGCCGCCGGCACCGCATGGACGCTGACGTGGGGTGCCTTGGGGGACTGGTCCGGATACTCGAGGACGATCGCGATGGCCGGTTCCTTGCGTTCTCCGGTCACGATGGCGTAGGCCATCTGCGCCTCGTCGATCGCGAAGCGGTGCGTGATCAGCGAGCCGACGTTGACCAATCCGCGTGCTTGCAGCTCGAGGAAGGAGCGCATGTTGCGGTTCTCCGTCCAGCGGACGTAGGGCAATGGGTAGTCGACGCCGCGTTCTTCGTATGCGGGATCGTAGCGGCCGGGTCCATACGAGCGGCTGACAACGAGCGTGACTTCCTTCTCGAAGTACGGTCGGCGCTCGATCTCCATACCGACGTCGCCGACCACCACGACGCGTCCCTTGAGACGACACAGCTCAGCGGCCTGCCGGATCGGGTCGCTCGACTTGGTGGCAGCACAGATCAACACCGCGTCCGCGCCACGGCCACCGGTCAACTCCGCGACGGCGCCGCCGAGGTCGGTGCCGGCCGCGACGGCACGATGGGCGCCGAGCTGCACGGCCAGGTCGGTCTTGTGCGCATCAAGGTCGGTTGCCAGTACCGTGGCGCCTGTGCAGCGTACCAACTGGGCGGCGATCTGCCCCACGAGCCCTAGGCCCATGACCACGACGGTCTCACCGAGTTCGATCTTCGCCAGACGCATACCGTGCATCGCGATCGCACCCATGGTGACGAAGCAGGCGTCGTCGTACGACAGGCCGTCTGGGATCGCTGCGGCGAGGTTGCGCGGGACATAGTCGATCTCAGCATGGTTTGCGTAGTTCAAGCCGGCGCACGCAACTCGGTCGCCAATGCGAAACTCGGTGGCCTCCCCTCCGACGGCAATCACTTGACCGGCGCAGGAATAGCCCAGTGGAATCGGTGAGCTGATGAGATTGCGGACGACCTTGTACGTGCTCCAGTAACCCTCGTTCCGCGCCTTGTTGAGAACTTTACGGAAGAGATCGGGACGATCCATCGCCTTGCCGATCGGACCCTTGTTGGCCAGAGCGATCACTGCCCGTTCGGTCCCCAGGCTGACCAACGAGCGCTGCACGCTCACCAGCACTCCCGCGGGGCGCAGCGCCGGGGGCGGGACGTTTTCGACCTGCAGCGCTCCCGTCTTCAGATTTTGTATTACGGCCTTCATATCACACCTGGTGTCGTCGAACGGGACGCAATCAGCTGTCCCGTGCTGACTAGGCGGTAGTTGCGACGAACCAGGGCCAGCATTTCTTGGCAGCGCCGCACCTTCCATTGCCGTGAGAGGTAGGACAGCGTGAAGAGCGCTGCCGACCACTTGGGGAGCTGCCGGCGTGGCAACGGATCGGCAAAATCAGTCAAGTGAAAGAGCAGCACGAACGGTGCTCCCGTTCGGCGAAATCGCTTCAGGCCCAGACGAAAGTACCAGGTGCCGAAGACGAGGCTATATGACGGATGGAACGGCATCGGAAGGGGGCGATAGGCGGGCAAGGGCAGCTCCAGGAGTGCGTGCGCGCCGAGTGGGTGATGCGGGGTCGCCGCCACGCGGGAGACACCGACGCGGTGTGCCGAACGTGCCGTCGGAAACAAAGAGGAGTCAAACGCATACCCAGCTTCTGCGAGAAGTTCGAGGGTCGCACGGTCCATATCGAATCCGGGGGCGCGAAAGCCGCCGACGTGGACCTTCAATTCTGCGGCAAGACGTTCGCGGCTCTCAAAGACTTCACGCCGCTTCTCGTCCAGTGGTAGAGCGGTCAAGCTGCGGTGCGTCAACGAATGGGACGCAATTTCGTGCCCTCGCCGGACAGCATCGCGTAGGGCCTCACGTTTGCCCCGATGGTCAACATCTTCCGCGATGACGAACAGCGTCGCCCGTACGCCTGCCTGGTCGAAGACGTCAAGGGCGTGGCGGAGACCGCTGACGAAAAGCTGGTCATCGTGTCGGTCGTATGGCCAGCCGTGTGCCCGATAGATGTGCGTGGCTCCGTCAAGATCGAGATGGATGACGGCGACGGGCTTCCCCTCCCGGACACCGTCCCCTTGCTCGTTGCGCGTACCGCCGTCGTGCGTGAGACCCATCACGCCGGAAGCTCCCTCACAGTCCTGTCGAAGGCGAGGACAAACCGTCCGCCTTCACCGGCGGGTTCTCGGACTCCGAACCCGTTCTCGATGAAGAAGCGCCTCGCCTCCGCGGCGGCGTTCGGATCGCGGTACACGAACCAAACTCGCTCCACCGCATGCAAATCGATCTCAGACCACTTCCGCTGGGGCAAGACGGGAGCCCACCACCGCCACTGCTTCGCTGAGTAGAGCACCTCTAGGCGACCCGTGCGACCGAGTCGCCGCGTCCATTCCCAGTAGACCTGTGGACCAGCGAGACTGTCACACAGGATGAGATCTCCATCATTGACTTTGTCCGCGAGCAGCGTGGTGACTTGACGTGCGGGCGACGCGTCCGCAGACGGCGCCACCGTCACGGCGATACTGATCAAGACCCAGGGAAGGACGATGCAGTAGAGGAGCGCGACTCCCGCGCGTCGGCCGAACTCGCCCAGGAAAACTACCAAGATCCAGAATGCCGGCAGTACGGCCACTAGGAACCGCGCGTCAAAGGCCGGTTCGCCCAGCTCGGACACCGCGTACAACAAGCCGACGGGCATTCCGACCATGACGACGGCCGACCAGAACCAACGCGCGTCGTCGCCGCCCGTATGGCCCGGCGGCCAGAGCAACCGCACACGTGGCAAGGCAAGCACGACGAGCGCCGCCATTAGCAACGCCGCCACAACGATCAGCGGACGACGAGCCCCAGACACTTCACCCGCGGGAGTCTCGCCGAACGGGTTCCATCCAGATGGGATCGCGCTGAGAAAAAAGAACGGGAGCTTGAGCACTGCATGCACCGGCTCGCGGTCTACCCAACCAAGGTTCGGTTGCAGTCCCCGCGCCTCGAAAATGGGGAAAGAGTACACCAACCACGGAAGCAGAGCGATCGTCGCCAGCGCTACGGCCGCGCCGAACGCGAGCGGGCGCGGCGCGTATAGCCAACCAACCACGACGAATGCCGCCAAGAGGAGTATTCCGGAGTAGTGGGTGTAGGTCAGAAGAGTGACGGTCACGGTCCAAACGATCAACCTCGGCGGCTGCGGACGAATGCGCCAGCGTTCCCAGAAGACGAAGGCGCTCACCGTCAAGAGCAGCGTCAACCCGTACATGCGTGTCAGATTCGCGACCTCCCCGCTGCGAAAGAACGTGCTGGCGAACAACAACGACACCAAGCGCCAGTGCCGAGTCAATCGACTCGCCGACCAGGTGAAGAGCCCCAACGTCAGCGTATTGATGAGCAGCGGCAGCGCTTTGGCCGAATCGTCCGTCCGCCCAAAGGCACGCAACCAGGCACGCTCCACCAGGTACATGAATGGCGGGTGGACGAGATCCCATCGCACCGCGTCCAATTGGTCCCCGACTGGTTCTTGGGCGTGGAGCAACCCCCATATCTCATCGGGCCGAAGCGTTCGTTCCCACGCTACGACCGCGAGCACTAGATAGAGCGCGATGAGCACGCTAGCCCATCGTATCCAGCCGAGCTGCGTGCGCCGCGTGTGTGGAGTCGACAACGGGGTCACGGCGGCGGTTCCCCGCGAACTTTGAACACGTGCAAGCTATGGTTCAGCACGGATGTTCTCGGAAACTGCAGGACCCACTGGTAGGCTCCCGGATCGTCCAAGAGTTGGCCGGATAGATGCGTGGCACTGACGACGACTGTGCCCGACACCCTGTGCCCTTCGGGGAGAGGCAGTGCGCGAATACCGTACACCGACGGCTCGACACGCCCAAAGTAGGCAAGATGCATCGTCTCGTCGGGGTGCTCAGCCTCGTACTCACGTAGAGCGAGAAGGCCCTGCCCCCAATCGAGGTTGCTGTCGGTCAACAGCTGGTAGCTCTCCTCGGCCTTCACCAGCGGTGTAAAGTAGGAGAGGTAGTCCGGTGCATAACGCCCGGCATCGCCGATCTGGAGCGCGACCGCCCCTATCAGTAGCACCCGCACCAGGCGCCGTTGCGCCAGCGTCCATAGCGCAGCGCAGAGCAACAGCAGGAACGGGTAGACAGGCAGGATATGCCGATCTCCGATGTTGATCTGACTGAAGATCGCGAAGGCCATGTACACGACCGGAAACAGCATCACCATCCAGAAATGACGAGGTAGCGGCAGTCGTCGCGCCAGGGCCAGCAGCGCCGCCGCCGTCGTCAAGAGCAGCACGACCGGAGGCCACTTCAAGAGTACCACGGTCGGAAAATATGCCTTCCAGCCTCCGGTCTGCGAGACGGTTCCCAGGAAAAAGCTGGGATGGCCGCGTCGATTGTGCCTGACGACCCTGAGGAATCCCTCCAGATATTCTCCGGCGGGAACTGGGATGGTTGCGTGCAGCGGCAGAGTTATTTCGGCCGTCGGCACTTGGTTCCGACCAGGCGATCGGACACTAATGCCGCCCTCATCCAGGGTGAC
>Ga0187892_10008563_pt1 | contig 13942 bp, 8 predicted proteins | sample MA1701073metaG_FD_139345 | JGI IMG/M metagenome (GOLD analysis project Ga0187892, IMG submission 139345) | Bio-ooze microbial communities from a basaltic lava cave in the Kipuka Kanohina Cave System on the Island of Hawaii, USA - MA170107-3 metaG ...
ACGCCGCCCAGCGTCGCTTCGCTCCGACGGTGGCCGGAATGCCCGGAACAGGTGGCCGGAATCAATCGGAATGAGTGGCCGGATTACGCCGGAACAGATGGCCGGAATGGCCGGAATACGCAGTGAGCGGCGCGAACGGCTACTGGCTGACCGTCGCGACGAGCCAGGCCGCGCTCCCCACCAGCACGAGCGCGACCAGCTGCAACGGAGCGTGCGCGATCTCGGTCAGCGTGACGAGTCCGAGCTATACGCCCACGGCCGGGCAGCTGAGCGCGGGAGTCACCTACTACTGGAAGGTGCAGGCCTTCAACAGCGCGACCAGCCCCCGCACGGACGGAAACTTCTCCAGCGTGTCGAGCTTCACCACGCAGGCGACGGCTACTATACCCTCATCGCCGCATACCCTGATATCACCGGGGAGCACATCCGGCCCCGGTCCCCTGCTCACCACATCGACGCCGACTTTTGCCTGGACGGCGGTAACAGGGGCGACAGGATACGGTCTCCACATCAGTGACATCACCTCCGGCTCGCCGATTCTTGTCTACGACAACGATAACGTACCCAACGTGACCTCTCTCACCCTTACGTCTGGGATTCTGGTGGCTGGCCGGAACTACCGATGGAACATGCGGGCTCGCAATAGCGCGGGTTTCAGTGCGACATTCTCGGGCCACCTTTTCTTTCGAAGGTAGCGGTGGACCTCGCCACGTATGATTCAGTACGCGTCATCGCCTGTCAGCACGAGTTCGAGTCGGTCGCACGCAACCGCGAGGTTCCGGACGTAGAACGCGAACTCCTCGGGCATCAGTCCCGCGGCCGGTACCCAGCTCTTGCCGGTGAGTCGGTTACGGCCATCGAGTCGAAATCCGACAAGCTCGCTCAACCGGTTCTGCGCCCAGATTCGGTCGTGTGGATCAGGCATCCGGTCAACGACGCTCGGCGCGGCAACCCTGGAATCCAGAGTCAATCCCCGATCATCAGCATCGACGCGGACTCGCACACGCTGCTTGCGAGCCCCAATGACGACGACCAGCCACTCGCCGTCCACCTGAATCCCGGCCGCACGGGCGAGAGACTGCCAGTCAACGCTCATCGGCGGCTTCACCACGGAGGGTGGTCATCGTCGTATCGGAACGATCATCCGAAGCCAGCAGTTCGGCCTCGAGTTCGTCCGCCTCCTGCGTGATGCGCGTAACCAGCTCGAGGACTCGCTCCGCGTCTGACGCAGATCCACCCAGCAAGACATCACCCTCGACTGCGACATTGTACGTGCCTGCATCGGGCTCGCGGACAGTCGCTACTCTCGCCACGGCCGATCGAGTCTCCCAGCCTTCAAGGAGGCGCCAGAGATGGCCCGCAATATGGCCGACCGGGCTGACACAACGCACGATCGGCCGGCCCCCGGCCGTGCGCAGGAACAGAGCAAACGGTTGTGTTCGGTCCTGGATGGTGCGGACGCCGATCAGACCCTGCTCGGCTGCGGTATCACGCCATTCGATATCAGCGTGTGACACCAACGCGCGAAAACCGGCAAAACGCGCATAAAGTGTCTCGGCGGCCGACGCGTCCACCGCGAGTGGGATATCGTCACCCTGCAACATCTCAGGCATCACATCGAACGCGGTCTTCAACTGCGCGTCCGACGGCCCGTACGACCGAGGCTGGCGCAGCACCTCCCTGGTCAAATCGATGCGTTTCTCTTCCTCCCGCGGTACGATCAGATCCTTGTGCATGAGCTGGACGAACTGCGCCATGCGCTCGAGCACGCGATCCACCTGCAGCACTTCCACGGTCTCACGCAGGTGTGGGTAGTAGACCTGCAGAAGTTCGTCTCCGACGGGTAGCTGCTTGAGCAGGCCCAGCCGTCGCTGCGTCGCTGAGTTGACTCGGTCGATACGGCCCGTTCGCTGTTCCATGGAAGAAGGCATCCACGAGATGCCGTAGTGATAGACGGACGAGCAGAACGTGTGGAGGTCCTCCCCTTCCTGAAGCAGGTCCGTGCTTACAAGAACGAGTGGATAGCCGGGCATGCGGAACTGCCTGACCAGCGTCTCGTTCACACGTCCGGACATGCCACCGACGGGTTGCTGTTCTCGCAACAGCCGGCCAAACGACTCCGTGAGCTCGTCAAGGCGCGCAGTGCGGATATCGGGGGCGTTAACGTCGAGGAGAAGCCCGAAATGGAGCAGCGCTGCGTGGATCTCATGGTATGCACGGAAGCCGTTGGGCTCTGACTTCTGCCTCGACAGTGTTTCCAGAAAGGCGCCGATCAGGAATCCGTCATCATCCGCCGCCGCGCGGGCGCCCCGTCGCAGCGTGCCGAGATGATTGGCCACAAGCGTCCACAAATCGATGCTCGCGTGGCCGAGCCGGCAAAGCGCGGAGAGGAGTTCGCGCCGCATTTCACGGTTACGAAACCGCGTCGCCAAATCAGCGGCAGTCTGACCTACCTCATCCCAGAGCTTCACGCCGGAAATGGCGTAGTCAATCGGTAGCGCCGCGTAAAGATCCGGTTGAGCACGCAGCGCCGTAAACAGCGTACGCGTGGACAGCCAATCCCTTGCCGCAGGCGCTTCCTTTCGGGCGGCCGTGCGTCCACTCGCCTGGTCGAAGCGGGAATCGAGAATGACCCGTGCCGGTATCGCGAGCGGCCGCTCGGCCCGCGATAATTCCTCCAGCGCGGCGCGCTGGAAGCCGAGGAAGTAGTTCTTGCGCTCGGCCTGCCGCCCGGACGCCAACCAGCGGGCCACGCTTTCGCGCATCCGACCATCCAGAACGTCCCACGGCTCGGACAGGTAGGCCGAGAGCCTCGCTGGCGCTTCCGCCGGCTCGACGCCAAGCAGCCAGGCCACCCAGTTGTCCTCGAAGAAAGTGGACAGCGCTGCACTGGCCTGGCCGAACCGTCGCTGCAGCGTTGGGCCGCTGAAGACATCCGGCGGTCCCTCGCCGCGAAAGAACCAGGCAAAGAACGAATCACTGCCACCCTCGTCGGCTCGCGCTGTATCGGATGGCGCTGCGTTCTCGCCGCCGCCCGCGCGCGCTCCACGCTCGATGTCCACCCGGCGCTCTTCTCGATAGCGATCGAATGCCGGCAGCAGCTCCGCCATGACCTCCGGCTTGAGATCCCGCCTCAGTCGCTCGAGCAGGTACCGATCATACCGCTCATCGAGTTTGCGCTTGAGTTCACGCACGGAAGCGACGCGGCGCACAAAGACGAGCGCCTTTTCACCCGTTTGAAACGAGTCTGCAAGCCCATCGACCACCGAATCCATCTTCGGGTGCGGCAGCTCGGTACCGAACTTGCGCCGATAGTCCCTCGCCAGACGGTTGATGGCCCTGACGTCCGCACCCAACCTCTCCAATTCATCCGCAGTCTGTTCACTCTGATCGAAGTTGCTGGGAGTCTCAGTCTCGTCCGTGGTTGCAAGGCCCACCGTCTCGAGGAAGCTCTCGAAGGAGGCGAGCATGCCGATCTGGAAGTTGTTATTGAAGCGGGGCGACTGAAGCGCTTCGCTTACTTTCTTCTGGACCAGCGCCACGACGAGCCTGCGCTTGTGATCGGGCACTTCCAGCGCCTGATCGTGGAGATGCACACCACCCGCTCGCCACTCACGGCGGTAGATGTTCTTGGTCAGTGTCTGGCCGGCTGCCGAAAGGCTGGTTATGCGCCTGATCAGGATCCGCCGGGCGCACTCGCGTTTCGCGTCCGGACTCGCATCGCGGTCCGCGAGGGTCATGAACCCCTCCGCTTTGCCGAAAATGTCGAGCTGGTTCCAGAGCTGCCGATAGTCGTTCTCGACAGGCGTGGCCGACAGGATGAGAAGCCGTTGGACGCGAGGTCCATACGCGGGGAACCCGCGTGCGCCGTCACCCGGACTGGCGCCGAATGCAAGGCGCAGAACACGATTTCGTACGGCCCTGGATGCGACACCGTGCTTCAGGTTGTGGCCTTCGTCCACGATCAGCAGGTCGAAGCTCGGCAGAAGGCAACAGACTGCGCGGGCAAAGTTGTCCTGGAACGCTTCCTTGTCTCTGAGGTCGAGCCACGCAGGATCCAGCCAGGGCAGCTCCTGAAGCAGCAGCTCGCGCTTCTTCTTCATGGCCTCCGAACTGCCAAACGCAAGGCTGAAGCTGGTCAGCCGCGCGATGAAGTCGCGGTCCGGGTCGAGCACCGTTTCGCGGACGAGATGCAGCAGGTCGGTACAATGCACGAGAGTGCGAGCGGGCGCGTCATGCAGCGCGCGAACGCGAAGATCCCTGACCTTGACGTTGTTGCGGGCGAACTGCCGGAACTCCTTGCCCCACTTCTTCTGGATGTTCTCGCGCGGTGCGAGGATCAGAGCGCGGAAGTCCGGATTCCAGTGCCGGAACAGCGCGAGCGTGCCCAGCGCCACGAGCGTCTTGCCCATCCCCACTTCATCAGCGAGGTATGCGACGCGCTCTCGCTCGAGGATGTTGTGTAGCGCGACGGCTCCAATCAACTGGCCGGCGGCGATGTCCGGGGCAATGCGCCCGGAGAAGTCGAGCAAACGGCGAGCCGAATCGACACTGATCATGGCGAAACAGGTGCAGGCGGTAGCTGTTTGAGGAACCACGCCTCGAACCACTCCAGGAACTGACGGCGTTCGGTGGGACTGCCCAGCTCCATTCGCTTCCTTACCGCGAGCGCCTTCTCAACCTGCTCGAGCACGTGTTTGAGATCGGTGCGCCGTTCGCGGGCGAACTCGGGATGACTGGAGCGAATATGCTGCAGCAGCTGCTTCGCACACAGCGCGACAACGTACACGTGAACGGGATCGTCCTGCTCGACGGATTCCTGGGCGCGCGCAATAAGCGCCGGCAGTGAATCGTACTTCTGTCCGAAGAGATAATGCTCAACCTGCTTGAGCCGGCCGTTCTCGAGTGCGTCGTCCAGCCTGGTTTGGAGTCCGGAAAAGGCCTGAAAGATCCCGGCGAAAGTGGAGAAGATCGATGGCACGTTGCCGACGGGCGGCGAGATCATGGTCAGGTCGGTGGGCGACAGCTCCCGGATCCGCGCTTCGATGAACGCCGCTTTCTGCTCGGGCGTCAACAATGCCCAGTACCTGAGAATATCCTGGATCGGCAACGTCTGGAGAAGCGACGGCTTGTGGGCCATGCCCTCTTCCTGGACCAGGATTGTCGCCGGCGGGTCATCGTCTGCTTGAACACCCAGGAACGACGTATGCCCGAGGATGGCCTTCAGCTTTGCGGCATTCTCGGCCGTCAGTTCCGTCCAAACCAGCGGCGGAAGGTTGTGCAGTTCGAATTGCGGTACGCCTCCCGCGTCGATCCGGAGTCGAGGCGAGGGGAGCGGATCATCCCAGAATGCCTGTGCGCGGCCCGTGTCCCAGAAGAAGCGAACGCCGAGACGGCTGGAAACGGTCGGCTCGGCTTCAGATTCGCTGCTGAAATCCGCCGGGCTGTCGGAATCCGGTTCGAGCCACCAGCCGGGCTTGCCGGAGTCGACTTCCACGAGCACGCCGGTTTCGAAATTGCCGCCACGGGAATGGCCGGCCGTCGTCAGGTTCACGGAGCCGATGAACAGCGCCTCATACGCAGGGGACCGGCGGAAAAACCGGTACACTTTTGCGTGCACCGTTCGGCGGACGATCATTTCGCTGCGCCCGGCCGCAACCAGGGCCTCCGGGAGATGCCCCCACTCGACTTTGCGCACGCCGGTGTCGTCGAGCGTGGTCGCCAGAGCTGCCACGTTCGACCAGTACTCCTTCGAGCATTGCGCCACGCCCTGATCATCGCGCGGCAGCAGCACGCGGACCTCGCGCGGACTGAAGCGCCGGATCAGCTCGGCCAATGGTTCGGCCGTGCGTTCGTCGAAATAGGGTGAGATCACCTCCAGGTTGCTGCCGTCCAGACGCTTTCCGGCGGCACGGTCGAGCCACTCGGCTACGCCATCACCGCCGGAATAGAACCGCGGCCGGAGCATGCCGTGCGCGCTGGCTTTCTCGTAGGACGACGTTTCTCGATTGATGAACTGGTGGATCGCGTCCAGTGCGTCGTGACGCTCCTCGGCTCGACAGACTCGTTTGATCCGGGCGATCAGCTGGAGCAGATCATCGCGAAAACTGCACCGCTCTCCGGTAGCGACCTCCTCGAAATGGCAGACCTCGACGTTACGCCACCAGCCCGCCTCCGTCAGGTTGGCCGACATGGTCGCGACCAGCAGCTGGCGCGCCACAGGACCCCCGGGCTCCGCTGGCTCGTCGCGCAAGAGCAGCAGCACATTCTTGGGGTGGAAGTAGCCGTTCTGGTGGATGGGGATCCGCCGCACATCCAGTTTGGCGGACTCCGCGCCCTTCTCGAGGCCGTCGCGATCGTAATAGACGGCGACATGATTCACATTCTCGCGCAGCGCTTCATCCAGCATGAGCAGCCGGACTTCCGGCGCCTGGCTCGGAATGTCGATGAATACGGAAAGTACTTCCTTTTCGAAGAAACCGGGATCGAAGCGGAACGTCAGAAATACCGCGACCTCGATGGTGCGGTCCGCCAAGCGCTGCTGAAACGCCTCCGACAGTACGGCGCGCGGAATGTCACTCATCCGGAGGCTTCCAATTGGGACTGGATCATCTTCAGGGACGAGATGAAATACGGATTGCGCCAGAGTGTGCGCAGCGCGCCCCGATCGGGCAGGCGCCTCGATTCGTCCTTCAACCGCACGTTCAGCCGGCCGTTTTCAACCGTTGCCCATGGCTGAGATCCGTCGCGGTCACGCATGGTGGCTTCGTTCTGGGCGACAACCAGACGAACCAGGTCCGCGTAATCGGCTCGGCCGAGCGCTTCGCCAATGGCGATCACACGGGCGGCGATCTCGGTGTTGTCCGAGACCTGCTCCAGCCGCCCTCGCAGACTGCGGACTTCCTCCAGAGACAGGAGTCTCGTTCCCTCTCCCCACGCGAGTCGCGCCTCCGCAGCGATACTGTCCAGGCGCTCCCGGTTCCGGGTGAGAACGAAATCGAACAGATGCGCAGAAGGCGCGAGGATATGTTCCAGCCGGCGAATCGCCTCGAGTTCATCAACCAGCTGGTCATGTGACTGCCGCCCTGCCGCAGCGATCACCGCCTCCAGCTCGAGCATCCCGAACGGTTCATCCGCAGGAAGCCGGCGCAGGTGATCCGCAAGCAACCGCTGCAATCCTTGCGTCCGGTCCGCCTCACCGCCGAACACAAGGCGCTCCCGGTACACACCGGCCTCACGTGATGCAAACTTGGGTCGATGGAGATCGGCAACCGCGTGCCCCAGCGTCGCGTGCCGGCCGTCGAGTTCCAGAGTCTTGCCATCCTCGGAGAGGATTTCCGTCAGGTTATCGAGCACTTTCCAACCCGACCGGCGGAGGGCAGGCGCATACTCGGCATCGACAAACTCGGCAGCGGCCGGTGTCAGAAGTGGCTCCGCCTGCAGGAATCCGCTGACTCGAGCAGCGACGGTATAGAGGCCCCAGAGGCCGTACAGCTTCTGGCTGCTGAGTATCTGATTCTCCGACCCAGTCCCGAGAGTGACACGCCCACCCTTCTGCAGCCTGGCCGCGACCCGCCGGATGCCGCGAAAGTCGGAACGGTCCGCGTTGTAATGATAGCGGCAATAGCCTGCCAGCTGCTCGAAGCGCAGGAACACATCGAGCGTGCTCGAGTCATCCCCTCCCGGGCGTTCACGAACGCGCTCGGCAAACCAGTAGCCAAGCAGAAGCGTCGTGAAGCCACGGACACTCACTGTCTGCGTGGTGAGGTTGCCGACGACGCGCCGGCCGAACCCACCCCAGATGGACATGTAGCCGAGCGGGTCTCGCGAGCCTTTCACTCTGGCGCGCTCGTCCAGCTCTGTCAGGAATGGTGTTCCCACGTCCGGAGACCCCGATGCAGCTTTGGATCGGGATGCCATCAATTGTGAGCGGCTCACATGATCTTCTACGTGGCCTGTTGGCCAAAGCACGGTCACCGATCAAAGTACCAACCCCGTCTGACGGCGCCAGACGACGGGCATCCAGACACAGCATGCCGAGCGACATGAGATTTGCGCAGGTTGCAAGGATAGCAATTCGGGCCCATAATGGTCGCGTTTCTGGTTCCTTCGCCCGCTTCGAGGGCTGATGGCCACGCCCGGCACCGGCGTGGTCTTGCGAGCTTCGCCATCCGCGACATGATTGGCCAATGAGCGACGAATTCTTCACAAGACCAATCCTCAACTCACCTTACGAGTACCCGTCGCAGCACTGGGAGCTGGACGCGGACGGGCAACCGACGCAGCGAAAGATCGCGTCGCGGCGAAGGGCACAGTTCATCACCCCCATCCCCAAGCCCAAGAGGCGCAAGGGAAGAGGTGAGCAGAAGCAGATTCTGTTCGATGAGGGGAAGGGCCTGACAACAGAGCAGCAGGCGTACGACCCCACGCCCATCATCAACGAGCTGCGCTACGAGGTTGACAAATGGCGCAGCCTGCCGCCCGCGAGCTGGCAGGTCACGGCGGAGACGGCCCGACTGCTCCACCACTGGCGCCACCACCCGTTCGGTCACATCCGGCCCTTCTTCTGCCAGATCGAGGCGGTCGAAACGGCTATCTGGCTGACGGAAGTCGCGCCGAACCCGCGCAGCGCAGGCAAGCGCTTTCTGGAGCACCTGGCCAGCGTCAACAACGAGGCGAACCCGGAGTTGTTCCGGATCGCGCTCAAGCTGGCGACCGGCGCCGGGAAAACCACGGTCATGGCGATGCTCATCGCATGGCAGACCGTGAACGCGGTCCGCTCGCCGAACAGCAAGAAGTTCACGCGAGGGTTCCTGATCGCGACTCCGGGAATCACGATCCGCCACCGCCTGCGCGTGCTCCAGCCCAATGATCCCGACAGCTACTACCAGAGCCGGGAACTCGTGCCGGCCGACATGCTGCTGGACATTTCGCGAGCACGCATTGTGATCACGAACTACCACGCTTTCAAGCTGCGCGATCGCATGGACCTTTCGACCGGCAATCGCGCACTTCTCGAGGGGCGGCGCGGAGCCACACTCAAGACGCTCGAAACCGAAGGTCAGATGCTTCAGCGCGTGATGCCCGAGCTGATGGGCATCAAGAACATCCTGGTCATGAACGATGAAGGCCACCATTGCTATCGCAGGAAGCCCGGCACTGAGGCCGAAGCCGAGTTGAAGGGAGATGACAAGCAAGAAGCGAAGAAGAACAACGCGGCCGCTCATCTCTGGATATCGGGCCTCGAAACGGTCAACCGTAAGCTCGGCGTCGCACGAACGATCGATTTGTCGGCGACGCCGTTCTTCCTGCGCGGCTCCGGCTACGCAGAGGGCGCGCTCTTCCCGTGGACGATGAGCGACTTCTCGCTCATGGACGCCATCGAGTGTGGAATCGTGAAGCTGCCGCGCGTACCGGTCTCCGACAACATCCCGGGCGGCGAGATGCCGCGGTTCCGGAATCTCTGGGAGCACATCCGCAAGCACATGCCGAAAAAGGGCCGTGGCAAGACGAAGACGCTCGATCCATTGAAGCTGCCCGTCCAGTTGCAGACCGCACTCGAGGCGCTCTACGGGCATTATGAGAAAACGATCACGTCCTGGCAGAACGCCGGAGTCACAATCCCGCCCTGCTTCATCGTAGTCTGCCAGAACACCGCCGTCTCGAAGCTCGTTTACGATTTCATCTCCGGCTTCTACCAGGAAAACGAGGACGGCACCAGGCAGCTGATGAACGGGCGGCTCGCGCTCTTCCGGAACTTCGACGATTACGGCAATCCGCTGGCACAGCCTCGCACGTTGTTGATTGACAGCGAACAGCTCGAATCCGGAGAGGCCCTCGATGACCGCTTCCGCGACATGGCCGCGGATGAGATCGAGCGTTTCCGTCGCGAAATCATCGAGCGCACGGGCGACCGACAGCAGGCCGAGAACCTGACAGACCAGGAATTGCTCCGCGAAGTCATGAACACCGTTGGCAAGGCAGGGCGGCTTGGTGAGCAGGTGCGGTGTGTCGTCTCGGTCTCGATGCTGACTGAGGGCTGGGACGCGAACACCGTGACGCACGTCCTGGGCGTGCGCGCCTTCGGCACTCAACTTCTTTGCGAGCAGGTGATCGGCCGCGCGCTGCGCAGGCAGTCGTACGATCTGAACGAAGACAATCGCTTCAACGTCGAATACGCGGATATCCTGGGCGTGCCGTTCGATTTCACAGCGAAACCCGTCGTCTCGACACCCCAGCCGCCTCGCCAGACAATCCAGGTCGAGGCCGTCAGGCCCGACCGCGACCACCTCGAGATCCGGTTCCCGCGCGTCCACGGCTATCGCGTGGAGCTGCCCGAGGAACGACTGACCGCACTGTTCAACCAGGATTCCGTTCTCGAGCTGACACCGGAGCTGGTCGGGCCATCGATCACCACCACTGCCGGCATCATCGGCGAAGGCGTGGAACTCACACTTGGCCATTTGAAGGACCTGCGGCGCTCCACGCTGCTATTCCATCTGGCGAAGCACCTGCTTTATTCCAAGTGGCGGGACCCCGGCGAGGAGGCCAGGCTGCACCTGTTCGGCCAGCTGAAGCACATCACGCGGCAATGGCTGGACACCTGCCTGGTCTGCAAGGGTGACACGTACCCCGCGCTGCTCATGTATCACGAACTGGCGGACATGGCCTGCGAACGTATCACGGCCGGCATCACGCGCTCCCTGATCGGCGAGCGGCCCATCAAGGCCGTGCTCGATCCCTACAACCCCGCCGGTTCCACGGCGCACGTGAAGTTCACGACGTCGAGAACTTCCCGGTGGCAAACCGATGCGCGCCGCTGCCACATCAACTGGGTGATCCTGGACAGTGATTGGGAAGCCGAGTTCTGCCGCGTTGCCGAATCGCATCCACGGGTGCTTGCCTACGTCAAGAACCATAACCTCGGCCTCGAGGTCCCCTACCGGTTCGGCTCGGCGACGCGCACGTACCTGCCGGACTTCATCGTTCTCGTGGACGATGGGCACGGCCCGGCGAACCCGCTGCGGCTCGTCATCGAGATCAAGGGATATCGCCGCGAGGATGCCAAGGAAAAGAAGAGCACAATGGAAACACACTGGGTGCCGGGCGTGAACCAGCTGGGCACGTGGGGCCGCTGGGCCTTCATCGAACTGACACAGGTCTTCGAGATTGGTTCCGAATTCGACGCAGCCGTATCCCGCGCGCTCGAAGCGGCGAGGGCTCCGGCCGAGGCACCAGCCGCTTGACGGCATGCATGGAATCAGGCACCAACTGGTGTATATTCCATGCATACCAACAGGAGGCGGCATGCGCACCACGATCAACCTGGATGACGAGCTGGTTCGAAAAGCCCAGGCGCTGACCGGTTTGAAGGAACGGACGGCGGTGATTCACGAAGGGCTGCGCGCGTTGATCCAGCGTGAGAGTGCGCGGCGGCTGGCACGGCTGGGCGGGACCTCGTCCGGGCTCAAGGCGCCACCGCGACGGCGCTCGCGCGCGCCGTGATTCTCGTGGACACGTCCGTCTGGGTGGACCATTTCCGCCGGACAGACCGCGGGTTGGTCGCCGTGCTGGAAGCCGGCCAGGTGCTGATGCACCCGTTCATCCTGGGCGAGTTGGCGTGTGCCGACTTGCCGAAGCGAGCGGTCGTGCTCCAGTCGCTTTCGGACCTGCCGGCCGCGCCCGTGGCTTCCGACGAAGAAGCGCTGCACTACATCGACCGAAACAGACTGAGGGGGCGAGGTATCGGTTACGTGGACGCCCACCTGCTCGCCTCGGTGACACTCGAGGGAACCGCACGGCTCTGGACTCGGGACCGGTGGCTGGCGGACGTCGCGGCCGATCTCAACCTCTCGCTGATGACCAACGACTGACGGATCCGGACAAGCGATGGCAACGAAGCGAACGAAGAAGCCGATCGAAGTCGCGACGCTTCAGCATGAGGAAGCGAAACGCAAGAACATCCCGACGGCGGAGTACCAGTCGGTGGTGGAGAAGGAAGCGCAGGCGCCGATCCGTCTGGCTTACGAGCGCCGGAACCGCGACCTCGATCCGCAGCTGGTGTGGCGAGGCAAGGATGAGCAGGACTGGAGCGATCTGGTCGTGCACGCTCCGCCGCTCTACATCCAGGAGAAAGTGCACCCAAAGGCGCTGATCGACGATCTGCTGCGCGCCACGAACGAGAAGCGCTACGAGTCCGGCGAGGTGATGCCGGACCTGTTCGCGGATTTCAACGGACTTCCGCTCGGTGTGGATCGGACCGAGTTCTATCAGCACGACCAGAACTGGTCAAACCGCATGATCCTGGGCGACTCGCTGCAGGTGATGGCAAGCCTGGCGGAGCGCGAAGGCCTGCGCGGCAAGGTGCAGTGCATATACATCGATCCGCCGTACGGCATCAAGTTCAACAGCAACTTCCAGTGGAGCACGACCAGCCGCGACGTGAAGGATGGCAACGCGGCGCACATCACGCGCGAGCCGGAGCAGGTGAAGGCGTTCCGCGACACGTGGCGCGATGGGATTCACAGCTATCTGACGTACCTGCGAGATCGGCTGACGGTCGCGCGCGATCTGCTGACGGAGAGCGGTTCGATCTTCGTCCAGATCGGCGATGAGAACGTGCATCGCGTCAGGGGACTGATGGAAGAGATCTTCGGGGAGGACAACTTCGTTTCCCAGATTGCGTTTGCAAAGACGACGGGATCAACCGACGAGTTCCTTGGTCAGACCACAGATTATCTCCTTTGGTTTGCGCGAAACATCAAGCACGTGAAGTTCAGGCCTCCGCTGAAGACAAAGCGTGCTGGGGAAGCGGGGGGCACCAACTACAATCGAGTTAGGGATGCCACAGGTTGGAGCACAACCTTGAGCTCGGCGGATGGGTTGCAACCTCGAGCGGGCGGGGGCGACTTGCGTGTCTACGCGCTCGACAACCTAACGTCGCAGAGCGCTGGCCGTGACAAAGGAGAAGGGGCAGCGTCCTGGTTCGGGGTGGAATGGCAGGGCGCAACGTTTCGTCCGGCCCTCACGGTACGGTGGAAGACGAACGAACACGGAATGACACGGTTGAAGGCTGCTGGCCGCCTTGAGGCGACGGCGAGCCGTCTTGGTTACGTCCGCTATCTGGAGGATTTTCCGGCCGTACAGGTAAACAACCGATGGGAGGATGTAGGGGCGAGCTTCATGGTAGACAAAGTATACGTCGTCCAGACGTCTCCGACAGTTGTGCAGCGTTGCGTGTTAATGACAACCGATCCTGGCGATCTTGTTCTCGATCCAACCTGCGGCTCGGGGACGACTGCATACGTCGCCGAGCAATGGGGACGTCGTTGGATCACGATCGACACGTCGCGCGTGGCGCTGGCGTTGGCTCGCGCCCGGATCATGGGTGCCCGCTATCCGTACTACCTTCTGGCAGACTCGCGCGAGGGTCAACTCAAGGAAGCAGAGATTACGCGAAGCGCTCCGTCATCGCAGCCGGTGCGCGGCGACATCCGCCACGGCTTCGTCTACGAGCGCGTTCCGCACATCACGCTTAAGTCCATCGCTAACAACGTGGAGATCGATGTTATCCAAGAGAAGTGGCAGGCCACGCTCGAGCCGCTGCGCGAGCAGCTGAACGCCGCGCTTAGGCAGGCGTTGGAGGACTGGCAGATCCCGCGGGACGCGGACGCCCAATGGCCGGACGCCGTGAGAAATCTGCACGCGGACTGGTGGGAAGCGCGCATCGCCCGCCAGCAGGAGATCGACACATCCATAGCCGCCAAGGCCGAGTACGAGTACCTCTACGACAAGCCGTACACGGACAACCGAAAGGTGCGCGTGGCCGGGCCGTTCACGGTGGAGAGCCTCTCGCCGCACCGTGTGCTCGGCGTAGACGAGAATGATGAGTGGATCGACCACGTTTCGGAGCGCTCGCCGGAATACGGAGCGGGTCGGAGCT
>Ga0187892_10008564_pt1 | contig 13942 bp, 13 predicted proteins | sample MA1701073metaG_FD_139345 | JGI IMG/M metagenome (GOLD analysis project Ga0187892, IMG submission 139345) | Bio-ooze microbial communities from a basaltic lava cave in the Kipuka Kanohina Cave System on the Island of Hawaii, USA - MA170107-3 metaG ...
CGGGTCGGCGATCCAGAAGATCGCGTTGCGGTCGAGCAGCAGGTCGCGCAGCGTACCGCCGCCGATCGCGGTCACCACGGCGATCGCGCCCACGCCGACCCAGTCGAAGCGCTTCCGTCCCGCCGCGAGCGCGCCGCTGGCGGCGAACACCGCGACGCCGACCAGGCTGAGGGCGTAGAGGATCATGTCTGCCGCTGACTACGTTCCTTCATCAGCTCGAGATAGCGACCCGCCTTCATCGAGACGAAGATCGCGTCGGACTCCGCGCACAGCCGCTCGCCCGCGTGCAGCGTGCCGTGCACGTAGATCTTGCGTCCCTCGACGCGGGAGATCTTCGCGCGGAACGTCACCTCCGTGTGGAGGGGCGTCGGCGTGCGGTAGACGACGTGGAGCGTCCCGGTCATGCCGGGCGCGCCGCTGAACGTCTCGGCGTAGCCCAGCACCTCGTCGAAGGCCGCCGCCACGTAGCCGCCGTGCACGCACCCGGGCGGTCCCTCGTAGGCGGAGCCGAACACCACGCGCGCCGTGACGTTGCCCTCGGCGTCGGCCTCGACGTCGATGGGCGGCGCCAGCGGATTGCTGCGGCCGATCAGCGGGCTGTAGTCGAAGTGGCCGCCGCCCTCGGCCTCGGCGTCCTCCTGCTTCGCGTCGGCCAGCGCGCTCTCGGAGAAGCCGACGTAGCGGTCGCGGCGCGGATGCGTCGCGAGGTGCTCCGCGTAGTCCTCGAGACGCGCGGCGGCGACGTCGAGCTCGGCCTGCGGCGCGTTGCTGGTGGTGAGACGCTCGATCACGGCGCGCATCGCCGCGGCGAGCCGTCGGCGCGCCAGCCAGACGCCGGAAACCGGGAGGGAAGCCGCCTCCCAGCGGCGGCGGAAGAAGCGGCGTGCGGGATCCTCGTTCGCGCTCACGCCGCGCTTCCGCCGAAGGTGTCGAGGATCGCGTCGAGGTTCTCGCGCAGCCGCTCGGGGCGCACGCCCACCGACGGCGCGTAGAACAGCGGGTCCTCGGTGAGGCCGCGCCACTGCGCCAGCCGGTCCTTCGCCTCGTCGGGCGTACAGGCGATCGCGATCTCGTCCACGAGCGCGTCGGGGATCGCCTCGGCCATCGCCTTCGTGTCGAACTTGCGCAGCGCGGCGCGGCAGGCCTCGCCCACGTGACGCAGGCCGTGCAGATCCAGGATCGAGTGATACAGCTCGGTCGTGTAGTAGAAGCCGATCTGCCCCTTCGCCTCGCGCACGGCCTGCTCGCGCGTCGGCGCGAGCGAGGTCAGCACGTAGGGCGCGAGCACGCACGAGCCTTCGGCGCGCCCCGTCTCCTTCTCGCCCTCGCGAAGGCCCGGCAGCGTCATCTCGCGGTGCCAGCGGCGCGTCGCGATCGGGTGGCCGACGAGGCCGTCCGCCACCGCGCCGGCCGTGCGGATCATCCCGCGGTTCACGGCCGCGATCCAGATCGGAACGCGCGGCCGCGCCGCGCCCGGGCGCGCGAAGATGGGGACCGAGATCTTCCAGAACTCGCCCTCGAAGCGGAGGCCGCCGCCCTTCTGGGCGTCGAAGGCGCGGTTCAGCAGCGTCACCAGCTCGCGCATGCGTGCGGCGGGACGGTCGAAGCGCACGTGGTACCAGTCCTCGTTCATGCGCCGCGTGGCGGAGCCGAGGCCGAGCACCATGCGGCCGCCCGAGAGCTCGTCGATGTCCAGCGCGGCGCTGGCGTGCAGCAGCGGCGTGCGCGTGAACGCGTTGGCGATGGCGGTGCCGACACGGATCCGCGAGGTCTGCGCCGCGAGCGCCGCCAGCGGCACGTAGCCGTTGCGGTTGAAGAACTCGATCGTGTAGACGCCGTCGAAGCCCGCCTGCTCGGCGCGCACGCCGAGCGCGACGTCGCCGCCGACGCTGCCGCTCATCAGGATCAGGCCCGGACGCATGACGGCGTACGGTAGCGCTTCCCCGCCCGCCCCTCGAAGCTGTTAACTTCGCGCGCCGTCATGTCTGCCGACGAGAAGCCGCTGCTCGAACGCTTGCGCGCGATGGTCGGCGTCGCCCACCCGCCGGAGGTGGCGCGGGATGCAGTGAACGCGGCGATGATCCGGCACTGGTGCGACGCGATGACGGACGGGAATCCGGTGTACACCGACCCGGCGTACGCCGCGAAGTCGATCCACGGCGGGATCGTGGCGCCGCCCGCGATGCTGAATGCGTGGACGATGCCGGGGCTGCCGGGGAGGCGCGGGAACGATCCGGCCACGAGCCCGATGCACGCGCTCGACGAGGCCGGCTTCAGCTCCGTGATCGCGACGAACAGCGAGCACGAGTACCTGCGCTACCTGCGCCCCGGCGACCTGCTCCACTCCGCGAACGAGCTGCTGGACGTTTCGGAGGAGAAGCAGACGGGGCTCGGCCGCGGCCACTTCGTGACGTCGCGGACGAGCTATCGCACGCAGGGCGGCGAAGAGGTCGGCCGCATGTTCTTCCGCCTGCTGAAGTTCAGGCCCGGGACCGGGCGCTCCGCGCCCCCGCGCGCGGGCGGCGTTCCCGCGAGCGCCCCGCGTGAGCACCCGCCGCGCCCGCCGCGCCGCGAGACGACGCTGCGCGCGCACGAGGTGCGCGAGGGCGACTCGCTCGCGCCGTGCCCCGTCCCGATCACCACCACACTGATCGTGGCCGCCGCGATCGCCTCGCGGGACTACCAGGACGTGCACCACGACCGCGACGCCGCCATCCGGCGCGGCACGCCCGACATCTTCATGAACATCCTCACCTCGTCCGGCCTGGTCGCGCGCTACGTGACCGACTGGGCCGGGCCCGAGGCGCTGCTGACGGCGCTCCGCATCCGGCTCGGCGCGCCGAACCACCCCGGCGACACGATGCTGCTCGAGGGCCGCGTCGCGAAGGCGGACGGCGGCCGCGTCGAGCTCGAGCTGCGCGGCAGCAACCGGCTCGGCGATCACGTGACGGGGACCGTCGAGCTGCGGCTCGAGTGAACGGAGATCATCGAGTTGGATTTCGACGACAGCCCCGAGGAAGCGGCATTTCGCGCCGAGGTGCGCGCCTTCCTCGCGCCCCACGCGCCACGCGAGGCGCAGCGCTACCGCGGCGGGCACGAGCTCGCGGCGCTGCTCGCCGAGCAGCGCGCCTGGCAGCGCACGCTGTTCGCCGCGGGCTGGGCCGTGCCCGGCTGGCCGCGCGAGCACGGCGGCCGCGGGCTCAGCGCGGGCCAGCGCCAGATCTGGGGCGAGGAGCTGCGCCGCATCGGCCGCATCGGCTCGATGCTGTCGGGCGGCCTCGACATGCTGGGCCCGACGCTCATCCAGCACGGGAACGCGGAGCAGCAGGGGCGCTTCCTCGAGCCCACCGCGTGCGGCGACATCCTCTGGTGTCAGCTCTTCAGCGAGCCGGGCGCCGGCTCGGACCTCGCGTCCCTCGCCACCCGCGCCGAACGCTCCGGCGACGGCTGGCTCGTGAACGGCCAGAAGGTCTGGTCGTCCTTCGCCAACCACGCCGAGATGGGCTTCCTGCTCGCGCGCACGGATCCGAGCGCGCCGAAGCACGCCGGCATCGGCTTCTTCCTGGTGGACATGAAGGCGCCCGGCGTCGAGGTGCGGCCGCTCGTCGAGATGACGGGCGGCAACCACTTCAACGAGGTGTTCCTGAGCGACGTGCGCGTGCCGGCGGAGAACCTCGTTGGCGCGCCCGGCGCCGGCTGGGCGCTCGCGCGCACCACGCTGATGCACGAGCGGCTCTCGATCGGGAGCTTCTCCGCGCTCGAGCCCTTCGAGCGCGTGGCGCAGCAGGTGCGCGAGCAGGGCGGCGCCGACCCCGTGCTCGCCGACGAGCTCGCGCGGCTCTACACCTGGGCCAAGGCGCTCGACCTGCTCGCGGCGCGCGTGCGCACGCGCCTCGCTCGCGGGCAGGATCCGGGGCCTGGCGCGCTGGTCCTGAAGAACGCCGTCTCCGACGTGATGCTGCGCGCCGCCGACCTCGGCATGCGCGCGCTCGGCGACGCCGCGCTCGCTGCCGCGGGCGCCTTCCACCACGACTTCCTGTTCGCGCCCTCGATGCACATCGGTGGCGGCACCGAGGAGGTGGTGAAGGGCGTCGCGGCCGAGCAGGGCCTCGGCCTGCCGCGCGAGCCCGACGCGTCGAAGGGCGTGCCCTTCGGCGCGCTGCCGCGCTCCGGGGGCGCGCGGTGAACTTCGCCTGGAGCGAGGAGCAGGACGAGTTCCGCGCGAGCGTGCGGCGCTTCGTCGCCGAGCGCTGGCCGGTCGCCGAGGCGCGCCGGCTCGCGGCGACGGAGCGCGGCTTCGAGCCCGCCGTGTGGAAGCAGCTCGCCGGCGAGCTCGGGCTGGCCGGCCTCGTCGTGCCGGAGGCGCACGGCGGGCAGGGCTTCTCGCTGCTCGAGCTCTCGATCGCGCTCGACGAGCTCGGCCGCGAGCTGGCCGGCGGCCCGTTCTTCGCGACGGCCTGCCTCGCGGCGCGCGCGCTCGCGCACGTCGCCACGCCTGCGGAGCAGGCGGAGCTGCTCCCGGCGCTCGCGTCCGGCGAGGCGCTCGCGACGCTCGCGGTGGCGGACGCGCCGGCGCTCGCGACGCCGGATGCGGTCGCCTGCGAGGCGCGCGGCGGGCGCCTCAGCGGCGAGAAGCGCTTCGTGATCGACGCGCAGAACGCGAGCCTGCTGCTCGTCGCCGCGCGCGAGCGCGGCGGCGCCGGCGCGGAGGGCATCGCGCTCTATGCGCTCGACGCGGCGGCCGCGGGCGTACGCGTCGAGCCGGTCGCGGGGCTCGACCTCACGCGCAAGCTCGCGCACGTCCGGCTCGACGGTGCGCCGGCCCGCCGGCTCGGCGCGGCGGGCTCGGCGTGGCCCGGGCTCGCGCGCACGCTGGCGGAAGCCGCGATCGGCCTCGCCGCCGAGCAGATCGGCGCGGCCTCGCGCTGCCTCGAGCTGTCCGTGGACCACGCGAAGCAGCGCTTCCAGTTCGGGCGGCCGATCGGCTCCTTCCAGGCCGTGAAGCACCGCGCGGTGGACGCGCTCACGCTGCTCGAGCTGGCGCGCTCGGCCGCGTGGTGGAGCGCCTGGGTCGCCGCGCGCCGGCCGGACGAGCTGTTCGACGCCGCCGCGGTCGCGCACGCGACGGCCTGCGAGGCGTTCGAGAAGGCCGCGTACGAGTGCATCCACCTGCACGGCGGCATGGGCTTCACCTGGGAGCACGACGCCCATCTCTACTACCGCCGCGCGCGCGCCGACCGCGTGCTGCTCGGCGACCCTGCGGCCCACCGCGCGCAGCTCGCGCGCTCGCTCGGGCTGGCTGTTGCCTGAGGGGACGGTCCTGAATGTTGCGCGGCAACGATCAGGACCGTCCCCTCACGCAACCCGCCTTAGCTAGCGCCCCGCCCAGCGCGCGTCCTTCGGCACCACGAAGGTTCCCTCGGCCTCCGAGAACACCTCGCCGTCCGCGACGAGGCGGCCGCTCGTGATCACCTTGCGCTCGCCGCGGCGCTCGTGGCGCACGTCGAAGGCGAGCTCGCGCAGGATCGGCGTGCCCTTGCGGAAGCGCACGCTGAGCGTGCCGGTCATGGCAGGGATCTTCGCCCAGAGGTTGTGCTGGCCGAGGATCTGGTCGAAGAAGTGCGCGACGAAGCCGCCGTGCACGCAGCCGGGCGGCCCCTCGAAGGTGACGCCGAAGCACACGCTGCCGTGCGTGAGCCCGTCCTCGTGCGCGATGCGCAGCTCGGGGCGCAGCGGGTGGTGCGGGCCGAGGATCACGCCGCTCAGGTAGTAGGGACGCTGCGTCAGCGGCGTCGGACCCATGCGCGGCAGGGCGTCGCCGAGGGCGTGGGGCGCGAGCGCATGCTCGAGGGCGTCCACGGCCGACCGGGTGCGTTCGACCTCGGCCGCCAGCTCGGCGCCGAGCGCCGGCACCCGCAGCATGGTCTCGATCAGGCCGCGCAGGCTCCCGGCGAGGGCGACCAGCTCCGCGGGCGGGCGGTTGCCGAAGGACGACGCGGGCGGCTCGGACACGCGCCCTGAGATAGCCCAAGCCGTGTGACCGCGGCTGTCACGCCCGGGCGGGAGACTGGGCAGCCGAGGGAGAGAGGAGGAAGCGACATGCAGAGCCGAACGCGACGCGCCTGCCGGGTGTGCGGCGGCCGCGAGCTGGACGAGGACGAGGTGCTCGACGCCGGCGTGCTGCGCCTCGCCGAGTGCGAGCGCTGCGGCCACCGCTGGACGGAGCGCCCGCTGCTCGTCCTCGCGCGGCCCCTCGCGGCGGCCGACGCGGAGGGCGCCTTCGCCGCGTGATACCGTTCCCGGGTGCGGCTGGTCCTCTACACGGGGAAGGGCGGCGTCGGGAAGACCACCACGGCCGCAGCCACGGCAGCGTGCGCCGCCCGTACGGGCCGGCGGGTGCTCATCGCGTCGGCGGACGCCGCCCACAGCCTGGGCGACGTGTTCGGCGAGCGCCTCGGCCCGGAGCCCCGCGCGCTCGCCCCGAACCTCGACGCCGTCGAGGTGGACGCGCGCGCCGAGACCGAGCGCCATTGGGGCTCGATCCGCGACTACCTCGCCCAGCTCTTCCGCCACCAGGGCATCGAGGACGTCGTCGCCGACGAGCTGGCGCTGCTGCCCGGCGCGGAGGAGCTCACCACGCTGCTCGCCGTCGAGGCCTTTGCCACGGGCTCGAGCTACGACTTCGTGGTGGTGGACTGCGCGCCCACCGGCGCGGCACTGCGCCTGCTCACGCTGCCCGAGATGGCGCGCGCGGGCCTGCGCCTGGTGCTGCGCGTCCAGCGCGCGCTCGCGAGCGTGGTGACGCCGGTGGCGCAGAGCCTGGTCGCGGTGCCGCTGCCCGGCTCCGCGGTGTTCCGCGACGCCGAGCAGCTCATCTACCGGCGGCTCGCGAACCTGCGCACGCTGCTCGGCGACAAGCGCGCCAGCGTGCGCCTGGTGGTGACGCCCGAGCGCATGGTGATCGACGAGGCGCTGCGCGCGCGCACCGACCTCGCGCTCTTCGAGCTCGCCTGCGACGCGGTGGTGATGAACCGCCTGCTGCCCGAGGGCGCCGCGGGCGAGGCGTACTTCCGCGACTGGGGGCGGCTCCAGGCCGAGCGGCTCGCGGAGGTGGAGGCGCGCTTCGCGCCGTTGCCCGTGCTGCGCGCGCCGCTCCAGGCCGACGAGGTGATCGGCGTCCCCGCGCTCGCGCGGCACGGGGAGGCGCTCTTCGCCGGACGCGAGCCCGACGCCGTGTTGTGTCGCGAGCCCGGGCTGCGCTTCGTGCGCACGAAGGGCGGCGTGCGCGCGACGCTGCCGCTGCCCGAGGCGCGCGCCGAGGACCTCGACGTCACGAAGCTCGAGGGCGAGCTCGTGATCGCGACGGGCGGCCAGCGCCGCGCGCTTCCGCTCCCGCGTCACGTGATGCCGCTGGCGCTCGCTCGCGCGCGCCTCGAGGGCGGCACGCTCACGCTCGACTTCGCGGCCGCGGAGCCCTCCTGATGCGCGTCCTCCTGCTCACCGGCAAGGGCGGCGTGGGGAAGACCAGCCTGTCGCTCGCGACTGCGCTCGGCGCCGCGGCGCACGGCCACCGCGCCTTCGTGCTGTCCACCGATCCTGCCCACAGCCTCGGGGACGCGCTGCGCCGGCGGCTCGGCCCGCACCCGACGCCGGTCGCCACGGGCGTGACCGTGCAGGAGGTCTCCGTGCTGGAGGAGATGGACCGGAGCTGGTCCGAGATCCAGCGCTTCTTGCGCGGCCTGCTGCGCGACGAGGCCGACGAGCTGGTCGCCGAGGAGCTGCTCACCTTTCCCGGCCTCGAGGAGCTCGTCGCGCTGCGCGCGATCCGCGAGGTCGAGGCCACGGGCGCGTACGACGTCTGCGTGGTGGACTGCGCGCCCACCGGCGCCACGCTGCGCATGCTGCGCTTCCCGGACGTGCTGCGCATCTTCATGGAGAACTTCTTCGAGACGAAGCGGCGCGGCGCGCGGCTGGTGCGCCCGCTGCTCGAGCGCCTCCGCTTCGGCGGCCTCGTGCCCGGCGAGGAGACCTTCGACGCCTTCGAGCGCCTCTACGCCGACGTGGACGCGGTGCGCGCGATCCTGCTCGACGACTCGCGCACCAGCGCGCGGCTGGTCGTGAACCCCGCGCGCGTGGTGGTGGAGGAGACGCGGCGCTCGTTCGCGTACCTCTCGCTCTACGGCGTGGCGACGGACGCGGTGCTCGTGAACCGCGTGTTGCCGGGCGCCGCCAGCGAGGGCTGGTTCGCGCGCTGGGCCGAGCGCGAGCGCGAGGAGCTCGCTGCGATCGAGGCCTCGTTCCCCGTGCCGCGCTTCCAGGCGCCGCTCTACGCGCGCGAGCTCGCGGGCGTCGCCGACCTCGAGCAGCTCGCGCGCGATCTCTACGGCGAGCGCGACCCGGCCGAGCTGTTCACCCGCGCGCGCCCGATCCGGCTGCGCAAGCACATGGGCCGCCCGCGCCTCGAGATCGACCTGCCGGGCGCGGTGAAGGAAGAGCTCGAGGTGGCGGCGCACGGGCCGGACCTGCTGGTGCGCCTGCGCGACGCCACGCGCATCGTGGCGCTGCCCGGCTCGGTGGTGGGCCGCACGGTGCGTCGGGCCCGCCTCGAGAGCGGCGTGCTCACCGTCGATTTCGAATAGCAAGCGGAGCGCGCAGTGAGCCGAAGGCGAACGGAGTCACGACAGTGAGCCGCGGCCGTCCGGAGCAGCCGCCGCGCCGCATCGTCTCGCTGGTGCCGAGCCTGACGGAGTCGCTGTTCGCGCTCGGCCTCGGCGAGCGCGTGGTGGGAGTGACCGAGTGGTGCATCCATCCGGCCGAGCAGGTGGCAGGGCTGCCGAAGCTCGGTGGCACCAAGAACCCGGATCTCGCCGCGATCCTCGCGCTCGCGCCCGACCTCGTGATCGCGAACCGGGAGGAGAACCGCCGCCGCGACGTCGAGAAGCTCGAGGCGGCGGGGATCCACGTCTGGGTGACGTATCCGCGCACGGTGGCGGAGGGCGCGGCGGTGCTCGCCGAGCTGGCGGAGCTGGGCGCGAGCGACGAGGCGCGTGCGCGCGTGGTGGCGCCCGTGCTCGCCGCCGTCGCGGACGCCGAGCAGGCGCGCCCGGCAGAGGGCGTCCCCGTGTTCTGCCCGATCTGGCGCGACCCGTGGATGTCCGTGGGCGGCGACACCTACGCCCACGACCTGCTCGCGCTGTGCGGCGGCCGCAACGTGTTCGCCGAGCGCGGCGACCGGCGCTACCCGCGCGTGGCGCTCGACGACGTCGTCGCCGCAGCGCCCGAGGTCGTGATCCTGCCCGACGAGCCCTACGCGTTCGACGCCAGCGACGTGGCCGAGCTGCGCCGACTCCCGCTGCCTGCTGCGCGGAGCGGACGCATCCACCTGATCGACGGCACCTGGGTGTCCTGGTACGGTTCGCGGATCGCCGACGCGATTCGCGCACTCCGGAGCCTTCTCGCAGGTTAGTATGGGCGCGCTCTCGAGGAGACGACCTTTGATCCAGGCGTTGTTCGTCGTTCCGCTCCTGGCCGCCGCGCTCGCCGGAGCCGCCTCCGCCGCGAACCTCACGGACGTGCGCGTCGGGGTGCACGGCGACCACACCCGCATCGTGCTCGAGACCGACGGGAAGGCGCCCTACATCGTGGACGCGGGCGAGAAGGAGATCATCGTCCACGTCGATGCCGCGGCCACCGCGGAGGCGGTGACGGCGAAGAGCCCGCATCTGATCTGGGTGAAGGTGGAGCCGACGCCGATCGGCGCCGACGTGCGCCTCTCGCTGAAGCAGGCGGCCGACGTGAAGGCGCTGGTCCTGACGGGCCCCGACCGCATCGTGCTCGACCTGTATCCGAGGAAGGGCGCGCCCGCGCCGCTCCCGGCGCCCGAGCTGCTGACGGTGGAGGAGCCGCCGGCGGTGACCGCCGAGGCGCCGCCCGAGCCCGCGCCGCTCGACGAGCCGGGCCTGCCGGAGGAGACGGGGCCCGCGCCCGCGCCCGAGGAGCTCGCCGCCGCAGACGAGGCGCCCGAGGAGGCCGCGCCCGAGACGGACCCCGTGGAGCCGATGGGCGCCGGGGACGAGGAGCTCGCGCCCGAGACGCCCGAGGCCGAGGAGCCGGGGGCGCCGCCGGCACCGGAGGAGGTCGCCGCCGCGCCGGCTCCGGAGCCGCAGGTCGAAGCGCCCGCCCGGCCCACCACGCCCCTCGCGCCGGCGCCGTCGGGCGGCAACCGCTCGCCCTACCTGCTCGCCGCCGCGGCGGTGGCGCTGCTCCTCGTGTTCGTGTTCCTGCGCCGCCGGCTGCGCGGCGCCGAGCGCCCCCCGCTTTCGGGGCGGCGCGACGAGCCCCTGGCCGGGCCGTTCGAGCCGCCGCAGCGCGCCGTGCCGGTGGACGCGCCGGCCGCGTCCGGCGAGTCGCTCTTCGACGTCGAGGCGGACGCGCTCGGCCCGCTGCCCAAGGACGATGACGCGTTGCCGCGCGTGCGCGCCGCGAGCGCGGATTCCGGCGACGAGACCGAGCGCCGCATCGCGCACCTCGAGCGCCGCATCGAGGAGCTGGTCGACGCGCGCGAGCGCCTCGAGCGCCAGGTCGCCGCGCAGACCGAGGAGCTGCGCGTCCAGCGCGCCGCGATCGCGCGCACGCAGCGCGTCCTGCGCAGCGTCGCTCCGCGCACCGAGGAAGAGCCGAGCAGCGAGCCCGTCAAGGGCTGAGGGCACACGCCGCCCGCATCCGCTGGCGGCCTTCCTCGTCGCCGGTCGCCGCGTCCAGAGCTATGAGAAGCCGCCTGCCAGCTCGAGCGCACCGAGGGCGCCGGCGAACTCGCCCTCGTCGAGGAACAGCGGCTCGCGCCCGAATGCCGCGGTGATCAGCAGCAGCACGTCGCGCAGCGGCTTGTTGCCACGCAGCGTCGAGCCGCCGTAGACGATGCGGCGGACGCCGTGCGCGGCGGCGAGGCCGGTGCAGATCAGCGCGACGTTCTCGCCGAGCAGGCCCATGATCGCGTTGGCGAGATCCTCGGGGGCCGCGTTGTCGTGCACGCGCGGCTTGCCGAAGTTCGCGGCCGTGGCGTCGCCCATCAGCGCGATTTCGCCCGGGCGGTAGATGTCGGACACGAGCAGGTCCACGCGGCGGCGGTCGCCCTTCGCGGCGAGCGCGAGGATCTCCGCGAACGACGCGCCGCCGAGCAGGAGCCCGCCGAGGCCCATCAGCGTGCCCCCGCCGAGCGCGGTGCCGCCGACGCGCGAGACGCCGAGGCCCTGCGCCAGCAGCACGGAGGTGCCGGTGCCGAGGCTCACGAGCAGGTAGGGCTCCGTCACGTCGGGGCGCTGCGCCGCGAGGAGGCGGCGCACCCCGGTGCCCCAGGCCGAGAACTCCGTCACGCGCACGCTCTCGGTGGCGAGGCGGCGCGCCAGCTCGCCGGCACCGGCGCCGGTGAGGCCCAGCCGCCGCGGCTCGAGCTTCGCGACGCGCTGGGCCACGGTGTCGAGCGCGTTGGCCGGCAGCAGCTCGTGCGCGAGGTCGCCGCCCTGCCGCAGCGCGAGCTTCACGAGGCTGGCCCCCGCGTCCACGCCCACCGCCACGAGCTCGCTCACGCCCCGCCCTTCCCCTTCCTTCCCGTTCGTCTCGGCGTCGCTAAGTTCCACGCCGCTCTGGCCCGAAATGCGGCGGTCCGATGTATACCGAGTTCTACGGACTCCGAGAAAAACCCTTCTCGCTCAGCCCCGATCCGCGCTTCTTGTTCCTCTCGGACTCGCACCGGGAGGCGCTCGCGCACCTGCTCTACGGCATCGAGCAGGGCGAGGGCTTCATCGCCATCACCGGCGAAGTAGGGACGGGCAAGACCACGCTGTGCCGCACGCTGCTCCAGCGGCTCGAGCCGGGCAGCGAGGTGGCCTTCCTGTTCAACCCGCAGCTCTCCGGGCTCGAGCTGCTGCAGGCCATCGACGCCGAGTTCGGCCTCGAGACGCAGGGCAAGACGCGTCGCGAGCTGATGGACCAGCTCAACCGCTTCCTGCTCACGAAGCGCCAGGAAGGGCGCCGCGTGCTGCTGCTGATCGACGAGGCGCAGAACCTGGAGCGCGAGGCGCTCGAGCAGGTGCGGCTGCTCTCGAACCTCGAGACCGACACCACGAAGCTGATCCAGATCATCCTGATCGCGCAGCCCGAGCTCGACGCGATGCTCGAGTCGCCCGAGCTGCGCCAGCTCCGCCAGCGCATCAACGTGCGCTGGCGCCTGCGCCCGCTCTCGCCGGGCGAGACGCGCGACTACGTGCGCCACCGGCTGCGCGTGGCCGCCGGCGGGCCGCGCGAGATCTTCACCGACCTGGCGCTGCGGGAGATCCACCGCCGCTCGGGCGGCGTGCCGCGCGTCATCAACCGGCTCTGCGACCGCGCGCTGCTGGCCGGCTACGCGGAGGGCGCGAAGGAGATCGGCCTCGGGGCCGTGGCCGAGGTGCAGCGCGAGCTCGACGGGCGCACGGCCGCCGCCGCCGCGTACGCCCCGAGCTCCTCGTTCGGCGAGCGCCTGCACGAGCATCGGCTCGAGCTCGGCGCCGCGGCGGGCGCCTTCGCGGCCGTGGCGCTCAGCGCCGGGTTGATGTGGTGGACCGCGACCGGCGCGCCGCTCGTGACCGAGACCGTGGCGCCGCCCCCGATCGCGCCCGCGCCGGCGCCGGCCGAGCCGCCGCCGGTCGAGGCCGCGCCGCCGAGCGCGCCGCCGCCCACGCCCGCGCCGGAGCCCGTGGTGGTGGAGCCGCCGGCTCCCGTCGACCTCGCGAGCGCGCTCGCCCACAGCTCGCCCGCCGCGACGGTGGCCGCCTCGCTCGACGCGCTGCTCCGCCGCTGGGGCGGCGAGCCGCTCGGCGCGGACGTCCTCTCGCTGCCGCAGTTCACGGAGCTGCTCGAGAACACGGGCTTCGCCGTCCTCTCGCTCGAGAACGCGAGCCTCGAGCTGGTCGCCGCGATCGACCGTCCCGCGCTGGTGGTGCTGTCGGCGCTCGACGGCGCCCCGCGCGGGCTGCTGCTGACCGCGATCGACGGCGAGGCCGCGACACTCGAGGGTGTCACGCCCACTCCGCTCCGCGTGCCGCTCGCCGAGCTCGAGGCGCACTGGTCGGGGCAGGCGCTCGTGCCGTGGAAGGACCACGCCACGCTGCCGCCGCTGCTCGGCCCCGGCACGACCGGTCCGTCCGTGCGCTGGCTCCAGGAGGCCCTCGCGACGCTCGGCTTCTACGCCGGCGAGGCCAACGGCGAGTTCGGCGCGCTGACCCAGGAGGCGGTGCGCTCCTTCCAGACCCAGGAGTCGCTGCCGGTGGACGGCTGGGTGGGCCCGCTCACGCTGATCCGGCTCTACGAACGGTTGCCCGGCTACGCTGCGCCGCCGCGCCTCGCGAGCACCGCGAGCCTGCCCCGCGTCGCACCCCACGGAGGCACCTCGTGAGCACGATCCTGAAAGCGCTGCGCCGCGTGGAGGAGGAGCGCCCCGGGGCGCCGGCGGCGCCGCGTCGCGCCATGCGCGGCGATTTCGTGTCCGGGTCCGGGTCGGCTTCGCCGCCGCCGCGCCGCCGCAGGCGCAGCCTCAACCTCAAGCTGTGGGGCAGCGTCGGCGCGGTCGCGCTGCTGGCGGCGCTGGTGTGGCGGCGGCTCCCGCGTCCGCCGGGCGTACAGGAGGTGGTCGAGGCCGCGCCGGCGCCGCGCGCCGAGCGCGCGGCGCGCGTGCGTCCGAGCCCCGCGCCGGAGCCGGCCGCGCCGAGTCCGCCGCTGGCACCGCCGGAGGAGCGGCTCGCGCGCGTGGCGCCGCCTCCGCAGCGCGTGGCGCCGCCTCCGGAGGCCCCTGCGCCGGCGCCGGTGGCGCCGCCCAGCGCCGTGCCCGCCGCGGTCGCCGAGCGCCTGCCGCCGCTCGGCGAGACGCTCGACGCGCCGCCTCCCGAGCCGGCCGCGCCGAAGCCGA
>Ga0187892_10008565_pt1 | contig 13940 bp, 7 predicted proteins | sample MA1701073metaG_FD_139345 | JGI IMG/M metagenome (GOLD analysis project Ga0187892, IMG submission 139345) | Bio-ooze microbial communities from a basaltic lava cave in the Kipuka Kanohina Cave System on the Island of Hawaii, USA - MA170107-3 metaG ...
GGCCGCCCGGGCTGGTCAATCTTTCGGTCTTCGACGGACCGCCCGGAGAACCGGCCGAGTTGATCTACGACGACGAAGTCGTGGACAGCGAAACCGGAACGGTAAGCTGGCTGCTTCAGGCCGACCATCCGCGCGGCTACCGGATCTGCTGCCGTTGCGCCAACACGCCGGTGACGATCGCGCAGCAACCGTCGGCCGGCATCACGCGCTGCAATTTGGGTTTCAAGAAACAGATGTCCTGTGCCGACGGACGGCCGGTCGTCCGCTCGATGCCTTGCGGATAGGTTCGCATGAACGATCGGCGCGACTCTGAGTCATCCATGCCGGTGAAGACGGTCAGGGTACCGATCGCGCCGGACGCCGCCTTCGAGCTCTTTACGCGCGGTCTGGCGCGGCGGTGGCCGCTCGCCACGCATTCGATCGGCGAAACCGATGCGCTCGACTGCCGGATGGAAGAGCGGACCGGCGGCCATATCGTCGAGCTCGATCGCGACGGATCGAGACATGTCTGGAGCACGATCCGCGGCTGGCAACCGGCGGCTCGTTTGTCGTTCACCTGGCATCCGGGCCGTGCGGTAGATACGGCGCAGACGATCGAGGTGCGGTTCGCCGCCATGGACGATGGCGACACGCTGGTGACGCTCGAACATGGCGGCTGGGAAGCCCATGGCGACCGCGCCGCCGCGATGCGCGCCAACTACGACAGAGGCTGGGACATCGTGTTGGGCGAGCGCTTTGCGTCGGCCGCCGTACGCTAGTGCCCGGTCGATAATGCTGCGTTCGTCAGCGCCTGGAAAAGGCGGAATCTGTCACGTCACCCGAGATAATTCGGCAGGTTTTCGAGTGTTTGCGCCGTCTCGACGGCTGGAACGCCAAAGTACACATGAGCGTCCACGATTTGGAACGGGATCTCTTGGGGTGCCGTGATGTCGCCGTCGCCATCGATGAGCCGATAGGTGAGCGTACCGAAAACCGGATCCGGCGTGCCTGTCGCTTCGAGGTCCCAGTAGTTGCCGGCAAAAATGGTTCCTTCCGGGTTTCCGAAGATATCTTCGACGATCAGTACACTCAGACCGAAATAGTCTGCCGTCGCATAGCTGCCCTGCTCGAAAGAGGCATATGGCGCGAGAGGGACCGTGTTTTCGATACCATTGTCGACAAAAAGCATCGAGGCGGGATCGAGTTCGGTGCCGGTCCAGATACGCTGGTAGGTGACGCCATTGAATCCGACGGAATAGATATGGCCGCCGTCCGCCCCGAAATCCGGAGCCTCGAACACCTGGATCGATGCTCCGTAATTAGGGAAAGTGTCGCCGTCGGTGTCGACGGGATAGAAAGCCGAGTAACCCGTACCGGTTGGACCGACATTAGGATCGAACCAGATATTGTCAGCGCCAAGCCCGCCCGTTAGCAGATTGCCGGTTACACCGGAATCTCCATCCTGCCCGTCTTGAACGTCGATAAGAAAGAAATCGAATGCCGCCGTCGCCGGCGCATCATCCGCTATTTCCAGTGTAAAGGCAGCACTGGAAAAGTTTCCCAAACCATCGGTCACTTCGTAACTGAAGTTCTCCTGGAGCACATCACCCGGCGTCCCGAGATGCGAATAGGCATGGTGCTGGACAAAGTCGTAAGAACCGTCATCGAGATCGAATGTGATTGTCCAGATCGCATTGCCGCCATACTGAGCCGCGAACATCATCCTGTTTTCGACCGCATCGAAGTTGTCGGTAACCGTACCAAGACTGCCGTCGTTGTTACCCAGATAGGAGATCGAGGTAATCGTAAGCGGCGCTGGAATATCGTTGGAAAGCAGGCCATTTGCGGCATCGACGCTGGCAGAGGCAACGGCGAACCGGTATCCGTCGACGATGTCGTCGGCATACTGGTGCGGAAGCGGACCCACGGCACCGAGCTCTCGGGAGAACTCGTAGACCTCGCCGATCAGCGGCTGATTGCCCGTTCCCTCTGACGTTTCCTGGATACGCAATGCGTCGTTCCGGGCAATGACCATCGCGGCTGTCATGCCGTCATCCATGTTCCCGCGATCGCGATCGTCGTCGCCGATTCGGCGCGGTTCGTATTCCGGTACTCGGTACTGCAGCGCCGTTGGATCGAGCGGGCCGATCTCCGAGAGTCCCACCAAGACCTCCGGCCCCGGTCCCGGCGTGAAGGATGCCTGCTGGTTCGGGACATTCGTGGTGTCCCTAGGGCTTGCCTCCGGTTCGTCGGGTACGGGTTGCTCGCCCGGTATCGCGGTCACCGTCTCCGGCGGTTGAGCGGCTTCGTCGGGGTGCTCGACACCGACCGTCGGGTCTGCTTCCGCTGTTTCTGCGAGCTGCAGCACGCCATGATCGGATTGAGGACCTTGGATGTCCGTTGCCTGCGTACTGGCGGTGCCGGATGGCTCCGGTTCGCTCGGCTCCCTGACCGCGAATTCGCGAGTCGTTGCAACTTTGGCCATGCCGGCAGCGGCAATGCCATTCTCATCAGCCGCTACGGACGGCAGCGGCGTTGCGACACCGGTTGTTGTCTCGCCCGTCATAGGTACCCCCGTCAGCGATCGGCCCATGCGATCACCGCTCAAGAATCGCAATATTTCAGGAGTGTGATTCGCGGCCTATAGGTGTGGCGGCAAGACTCCAACACAAGCGCGTGTATTCACGCGATTTTTACCGATGCGGCATACTTGGTTGGTTTTGTGATCAGTGAAAATCGCGCGACGGATAGTCTTCGCGCCCCGGGCGCTTGACCTCGTCCGCGCGCGCCAGCGCCGGCGGCATGGTCGGCCCGTCCTGCGCCAGATGCGCAAGATCGACGGTCAGATCGGTCAGCCGGTCGGCGATGATGTGGATGACGCGGCCCTCGCGCTGCAGCCTGCCGTCGACGCCGAGCAGCTTCGAGGCCAGCACGATCCGGCGGAACCGCTCGAACGTCTTCGGCCAGATGATGACGTTGGCAATGCCGGTCTCGTCCTCGAGCGTCGCGAAGATCACGCCGCTCGCCGTGCCGGGTCGCTGGCGCACCAGCACCAGGCCGGCGAGCCGCACCGGCCGGTTGTTGCCGATCCCCGCCAGCCGCATCGCCTGAAGATAGCCGCGGTCCGCCATCGTCGGTCGCAGCAGCGCCATCGGATGCTGGCGCAGCGTCAGCCGCAGCGAGCGATAATCCTGCACCACCTCTTCGCCCGGCTTTGACGGCGGCAATTGCACCGCCGGCTCCATGCCCTCGCCCGCCTCGCCCGCGATGTCGAACAGCGGCAGCGCACCGTCCGGCAAACCCTTCACCGCCCAGAGCGCCTCGCGCCGGCCGAGCGCCATCGAGCGGAACGCATCGGCCTTCGCCAGCCGTTCGAGCGTCACGGCATCGAGCCCGGCGCGCCGGCGCAGCACCAGCGGGTCGCCATAGCCGTTGCCGCGCCGGCCGACGATGCGTGCCGCCACCGCCTCGTTCATGCCCTTGATCTGTCGCAGGCCCAGCCGCATCGCATAGCCGCCGACCGCATCGGGATCCGGTTCGAGCGTCGAATCCCAGTCGCTGCGGTTGACGTCGACATCGCGCACGGTCACGCCATGCTCGATCGCATCGCGCACGATCTGCGCCGGCGCATAGAAGCCGAGCGGCTGGCTGTTGAGCAGCGCGCAGGCGAAGGCCGCCGGATAGTGGCATTTCATCCAGGACGAGACATAGACCAGCAGCGCGAAGCTGGCAGCGTGACTTTCGGGGAACCCGTACTCGCCGAACCCTTCGATCTGCCGGAAGCAGCGTTCGGCGAATTCGCGCTCGTAGCCGCGCGCCACCATGCCCTCGATCAGCTTCTCCTCGAACGTATGGATGGTACCGACATGCCGGAAGGTCGCCATCGCGCGCCGCAACCGGTCGGCATCGGCGGGCGTGAAGCCGGCGGCGACGATCGCGATCTTCATCGCCTGCTCCTGGAAGAGCGGCACGCCGAGCGTCTTGCCGAGCACCTCCTCGAGATCCTTCGAGGGATAGGTCACGCTCTCCTCGCCGTTCCGGCGCCGGAGATAGGGATGCACCATGTCGCCCTGGATCGGGCCCGGCCGCACGATCGCGACCTCGATGACGAGATCGTAGAACGTGCGCGGCTTGAGACGCGGCAGCATCGCCATCTGTGCGCGGCTCTCGACCTGGAACACGCCGAGCGAATCGCCGCGACAGAGCATGTCGTAAACGGCGGCATCCTCCGGCGGTACGCTTGCGAGGTCGAACGGTTTGCCCCAATGGCTGCGGATCAGCGCGAAGCCCTTGGCGACGCAGGTCAGCATGCCGAGCGCCAGGATATCGACCTTGAGAATACCGAGCGTGTCGAGATCGTCCTTGTCCCATTCGATGACGGTGCGGCCTTCCATCGCCGCATTCTCGATCGGAACCAGCGCCGAGAGCGGCCCCTCGGTCATCACGAAGCCGCCGACATGCTGCGAGAGATGCCGCGGCGTGCCGATCAGGTCGCGCGCGAGCCCGATCGTCTGCGCCATGCGCCGCTCGGTCGGATCGAGGCCGAGCTCGCGCACCCGCTGCTCGGCGACGCCTTCCTGGCTCCAGCCCCAGATCTGGCCCGAGAGGCGACCGACGAGATCGACCGACAGTCCCATCGCCTTGCCGGTCTCGCGGATCGCCGAGCGGCCGCGATAGCAGATCACCGTCGCGGCCAGCCCGGCGCGGTCGCGCCCGTAACGCTCGTAAACATGCTGCATCACCTCCTCGCGCCGCTCGTGCTCGAAATCTACGTCGATGTCGGGCGGCTCGTTGCGCGCCGCGCTGACGAACCGTTCGAACAGCAAATCGTGCGTCGCCGGATCGACCGCGGTGACGCCGAGGCAGTAGCAGACGGCGGAGTTGGCGGCCGAGCCGCGGCCCTGGCAGAGAATGTTCCGGGAGCGCGCGAAGGCGACGAGATCCTGCACGGTCAGGAAATAAGGCGCATAGCCGAGTGTCTCGATCAGCGCCAGCTCGTGCCGGAGCGCCGCCGCCACCTTCTCCGGCACGCCGCGCGGATAGCGTTCGCGCGCGCCCAGTTCGGTCAGGTGCGCGAGCTCCTGCTGCGGCGTGCGGCCGTCGCGCGACAGTTCCTTCGGATATTCGTAGCGCAGCGTGTCGAGATTGAACGCGCAGCGTTCCGTGATTTCAACCGTGCGCGCGAGCGCCTGCGGATGATCGGCGAACAGTGCCGCCATCTCGGCGCCGCTTTTCAGATGGCGCTCGGCATTGGGTTCGAGCCGCCGCCCGGCCTCGTCGACCGTGAGATGCCCGCGGATCGACGTGACCAGGTCGTGCAGCCCACGCCGCGACGGCGCGTGATAGAGCGCATCGTTGACGGCTACCAGCGGCATGCCGGTTTCCGCGGCGAGTGCCGCGCGGTGCGCAATGCGGCGCCGATCGTCGCCCGCCAGCCGGTGCCAGGCCCCGAGATAGACCTGGCCGGGAAAGGCTTCGGCGAGTGCGCGCAGGCGGCCGGCATCGACACCGTCAACGAACCCTCCCCCTTCCCTTGCCGCGGTCGGCCGCGGCAGACCGCGGCGTGCGGAAGAGGGTTGGGGGGAGGGGTTGCTGCGCTGCGACGACGTTGCCTCTGCCGCCAGTGCCAGCACGATGAAGAGCTGCCCCGCCCCCTGTGCGCGCACATCGTCGAGGCCGAGCCGGCATTCGCCCTTGGGCGCGCGACGGCGGCCGAGCGTCACGAGCTGCGACAGTCGGCCATAGGCGTCGCGATCGGTCGGCAGCGCGACCAGCGTACTGCCGTCGTCGAGTTCCAGCCGGACCGCGGGGATGAACCGGAAACCCATCTCCTTCGCCTGTTGATGCGCCCGCACCACGCCGGCGAAACTGTTGACGTCGGCGAGCGCGAGCGCAGCAAGGCCGAGATCGCGCGCGGTCTCTATCAGCTGCTCGGGATGCGAGGCGCCGCGCAGGAAACTGAAATTGCTGAAACAGGCAAGCTCGGCATAAGCAACGGACATGACGGGCGGATCACGCGAACAGCCCGTGCAGGAACCAGCGCGGTTCGGCGCCGCTGCGCTCGCGATAGAGCCAGAAGCGGCCGCCCTCCTCGTCCTCGACCCGCCAGTAATCGCGCGCCGGACGATCGCCTTCCGCCGCCGCCCGCCACCATTCCGGCTCGATCCGCTCCGGCCCTTCGGCTACCGCGATCCGGCGGAAGCGTCGCCGGTCGCGCAGCGCGAACGGTGCGCCGCCGGCATCCTCCGTCACCGGCAGCGGTACCGGCTCGGCCAGCAGGCGCAGCGGTCGCGGCCGCTCGCGCCACCAGGACGGCATCGACGCCGGCCGCTCGACCGGCACGCGTTGCTGCGCACGTTCGGGCACATGGCTCTCGCGCGGCGCGAGACGGCTGAGCGAACCGAAGCCGAGCCGGTTGCCGAGACTGTCGATGAGATGATCGAGCGAAGCCGTCGGCACCGGCGCGGGCGTCGGGGGCGGTGTTGCCATTTTGCTGTCGGAAGTCGCAACCGTCGGCATTACGCGCGCTGATAAGGCTGCGCGGCCGATCACCATCTGCAGCGCGCTCAAGGGTTCGGCAAGGCTAGCCGCCAGCGTGACGGTCTCGATGCCGAAACCGGCATCGACGGTTTCGAGCTGCGGTGCGAACAGGCGGACGAGCGCGGCGGGCTCGCGGCCCGGCCGCGCGGTGCCCACGGTCAGCTCGCGCAGCGTGCCGTCGACGCGATAGAGCGCCAGCGTCAGCCGCCGCGCGCCCAGCCCTTCCGCTTCCAGCCCGCGACAGAGCGCAGGCGCCAGCCGCGTCAGCGCGGCGAGGATCGATGCCTCGTCGATGACCGGCTCGGCGAAGGAAAACCGCACGATGTGCCGCGGCGCCGGACGCCGCGGCGAGATCGGTTCCTCGAGACGGCCGATCGCCTGGTCGAGACGCTGGCCGACCGCGGCACCGAACCGCCGCGCGAGCGTCGCGCGCGGCATCGGATAGAGATCGCCGATCCGGCGCAGGCCCAGCCGGTCGAGCTCGGCAACCGTCGCCGCGTCGAGCCGCAGCGCAGCCATCGGCAACGGTTCGAGCGCCGCCCGCTGTCCGCCGGGCAATAAAATCGCGGGACGGCCGGATGCGGCGACAAAGCGCGCCGCCGCCCAGGCGGCACCCGGCGTGTCCGCCAGCCCGGCCTGCACGTCGAATCCGAAGCGCGCGATGCGACGCGACAGATCGTCGAGCAAGGCACCCTCGCCGCCGGCGAGATGCGCGCAGCCGGTGATGTCGAGCCAGACGCCCTCGCCGATACCGCCGGCGATCTCGTCCGCATCGTTTGCCATTTCGGTCGCGCCATCGACGGCGGTCCAGGGCGTGTAGCGGCCGCACCAGTCAGCCAGCCGCGCCAGCGCCGCCGCATCGCCCGCCGGATCGGCCGGCCGCACGACGAGGTCGGGCAGCAGCGCGCGCGCATCGGCGATCGCCATGCCGGGCAGGATGCCGGCGGCACCGGCCTTCGCATCGGCCATCGCGACGAGCGCGCGGCCGGCGTCGATGCGGGCGGTGACGAGCGGCGCTGCGTCCGGCGGACTATCCACCGGCGCCGACCGCCGCCGCGAAGCCTGCCGGAGACGCGCGGTCGCAAAGCGCGGCAGCCAGAGCGAGACGATCCGCCGACGGGTCATGATGCACCTCCACGTTCCACGAGCCGGGACGGCCGAGCCGGCTGCGCAGCAGCGCGAGCTGCCAGCGCGCGCGTTCGAAACCGTCGGGAAAACCGTCCGCATCGCTGCCGCCCGGCAGCGCCGAAACCTGCCAGCGGGTGGTGGCGGCGGCGACCGGCATGCCGGCACCGTTGCCGCCCGGCGATTGCAGCAGCAACCCGAACGGGCCGGCGGTCTCCGCCGCGAGCTGCAGCCGCCGCGCGGCCTTCGGTTCGATGCGATCGATCTCGGCGACCGCGCCCGCCAGGCCGGGCGTACGCAGCGCCTCCTCGAAGGCCCAGAGCCGGTCGGCCGGTCGCGGCGTTTCGGCGAGGATCAGCCGGCCGGTATCGAGCCCGAGCCGCGCCAGGCCCGGCCCGTAGAGATCGTTGCGCGCCGGCAACCAGAGCAGCGGCCCGTCGGTCAGGCGCTGCAGGCGGCCGAGCAGGAAGGCGGCGAAGCCGGTCACGGCTTCGTCGGAACGCCGGGAGCCGGCTAGGGCATGGCCTTGCGTACCGGTGACGACATGCAGGGCGGCCTGCGGCAGGCCGCCGCCGAGTGCGCGGTCGAGGGCTTCGAGCCCGAGGGGGATCGGGACACCGGCCCCGACCGCGCCCGGCGCGAGCCGGCCGACGAGCGCCCGAAGCGAAGCCATGCGCTCGTCCTGCCGACCCGGAGGGCCGGCGTCTGCAAGGGCGCGATCCGCCTCCGCGGCGGGAGGTTCGTCCGTGCCGGGGGTTGCGGCAGCGGACACCGCGAGGTCCGGATCTTCGGGGAAATCGATCCCCTGCCCGCGCATGACGCCGGTTTCCTGTGCTGAGTTCTGTTTTTGTTCTGTTCTGGTATTGTTCTAGCCGGCCGCCGAACGGGCTGTCAAGCGGGATAGGGAGAACGCCTGCAATCCGATGTCAAAAAGCGGCCTTGAGGGGCTCAGATCTTGCCGGCTGGCGCTGGCAAGCCCTTAGAGCGGAACGTCCGAAACGACCCCAAGGTCCACCTATCCCGCCGCGGCGGGATCTCGAATGACTCCGGCGCTGGGCCGCCGGACGCCCCCCATGCCTCCTGACGACGGGGCGCGCCGGCCCCGGAGCAGGATGGGTAATCGACTGTCAAAGCGGTCCCGGCGCGACCGATGCTGTCGCCATGGCAACAGCCCCGCATCTATACGGCCGCACCGATGCCGGGAACACGCCGCACTCAAGATTAACGCCACCCCAAGGAGCGCGCAACCCACAGTAATCGGCCTCCACGCACTTCTCTTGCCGGTTGCGTCGTCGGCACATAAGCTCGTTGCCGGTCCCGCTCCCATTCGTCCCGACTATCGGGAGGGGCGCATGCGTAGGTCGAAACAGGAACGAAGCCGGGCCGGCCACCGGGACCACCCATGCAACGCGCATCGGCTCATCCCTTTCGGCGCCCCACGCTCTCTTTTATCCAATGCTACAATGCGATTCGAATGGGAATCGGGGTGCCTTGCGTGAGCAACCGGCTTTACTACGGCGACAATCTCAGCGTGCTGCGCGAACACATCGCCGACGAGTCGGTCGACCTCATCTACCTCGACCCGCCTTTCAATTCGAACGCGACGTACAACATCCTTTTCAAGTCTCCGGCCGGAAAGAGCGCCGAGGCACAGATCGAGGCGTTCGAGGACACGTGGCATTGGGGAGAGGAGTCCGAGCGGGCATTCCGGCAGGTTCTTGCCTCCGCCAATACAGATGCTGCCCAGCTTCTGCGCGCGATGCGCGGCTTCCTGGGCGAGAACGATATGATGGCTTACCTCGCCAACATGGCGGTTCGCTTGCTTGAATTGCATCGCGCACTGAAACCAACCGGATCGCTCTATCTCCACTGTGATCCCACAGCGAGCCACTACCTCAAGCTACTACTCGATGCTGTCTTCGGGTTCAAAGGGTACAGAAGCGAGATATCGTGGAAGCGTTCAAGCGCTCATAGTGATGCCAAACAGGGACGCCGCATTTATGGGAGTATAAGAGATGTAATTTTCTTCTATTCGAAATCTGATCATTGGACATGGAACTGGCAATTTACGTCCTATGATCCAGATTACATTGAGACATTCTATCGACACAGGGAAAAGGACTCTGACCGTCTCTATCGCAATGACAACTTAACCGCCGCCAAGCCCGGTGGAGATGTCAGCTACGATTGGCCCGTCAAGCAATCGCCCGATGGCAACTGGACCGGCGATATTACAGAAGAGTTCAAAAACCCGAGGCAAGGTTGGACTTACGATGTAGCCCGGCCATACAAAGGCCGATATTGGGCATACTCGAAGGCAAAAATGATCGCTTTCGAGAAAGAGGGACGTCTTTCGTATACCAAGACGGGAATGCCGAACTACAAACGCTATCTCGATGAGATGCCGGGCGTTCCTCTTCAAAACGATTGGCAGGACATTCCTCCGGTATTGGGGCGACAAGATCTTGGTTACCCAACACAAAAACCACTTGCTTTGTTGGAACGTATCCTTATCGCATCGTCGAATGCTGGCGAAGTTGTGCTTGATCCATTCTGCGGGTGTGGAACTGCCATGCATGCAGCGCAGAAACTAGGGCGAGAGTGGATAGGAATTGATGTGACGGCACTCGCCATCGGTCTAATCGAACGTCGTTTAAAAGACGCATTTCCCGATGTCGTGTTCGACATTCATGGTACTCCCAAGACTCTCGAAGACGCGCTGCATCTCGCGAATCTTGACAAGTATCAGTTCCAGTGGTGGGCAGTGGGCCTGATCGGTGCGCGCCCGTATGCAGGAAAGAAGAAAGGGGCGGATCGCGGAATCGATGGAGTATTTTTCTTTTCACCAGACGGAAAGAAGTCCGAAATGGGGGTCGTGTCAGTCAAGGGCGGCGCCAATGTCGGCGTTGCCGCTGTCCGCGATTTGCACTCGGTCATGGAGCGAGAGAAGGCACCGATTGGTGTCCTAATCGTAGTGTCGCTCCCAACTCGCGCGATGGAGAAAGAAGCCGCCGCAACGGGTTTCTACAAATGTGACGCAGGCGAATTCCCCAGACTTCAGATCATCACTCTCGCTGAATTGTTCCAGGGTCGTCGGCCCAGAATCCCATTGGGCAACATGGGTGGAACCTTTCGTACCGCCGCGCGCGAAAAAATCAATAAGCAATCTCTGCTCGATCTTTAGCTGACGCTTCAAATCAGGAACGATAGACCCAAGAGAACTCAAAGGCTTAAACAAGTCTTTGGTAGTCTGCTCCCTTTGTTCTATGATTTTTCGGGACCATCGACGGGCAAGGGGCATCCGTCACATGGACGAAGGCTGGGCGGGCGCAGGAGCGGCGCGCGTCGCGGCCGGCGTTGCATCCGATGTTTCGGCGGCGCTGGCCAGGCGCGTCACCATCGTGGTGTCGTTGCGCGAAGGGCACGGGCTTGCCCTGCCGGCGCTCGACCATCTGCTCGCGCACACGCCGCCCGGCACACCCCTCCTCTATCTCGACATCGCCTCGCCGCCGCCGATCCGGGCGCAGCTCGAACGCCGCGCGGCCGAACGCGGCTTCACGCTGCTGCGTTTCGAAGCATCCACCTGGCCGTCGCAGACGCGCGCCGCCGCGATCGAACACATCGCGACCGACTATGTCGTGTTCATGGAAAACGACGTGCTGGTCGCGCCCGGCTGGCTCGATGCGCTGGTGCGCTGCGCCGACGAGACCGGCGCCGGCCTCGTCGGTCCGCTCTATCTCGAAGGCGGCGGCGCCGAGCCGATAACGATCCACATGGCCGGCGGCACGCTCGCGCGTCGCTCAACGCCGCAGGGCGACGCGCTGGACGAAGCCCATCGCCTGATGCATGCGCCGCTCTCAACCGCAAGCCAATGCATGCGCGCTGAATGCGACTTCGTCGAGTTCCATTGCCTGCTGGCGCGGCGCGAGATGTTCGATCGCGGCGTCTCGCTCCACCGCGGCGTCGGCTGCGTCCACGACCATATCGATCTTGCGCTGCAGGTGACGGCGCTCGGCCTGGCGATCTGGCTCGAGCCGCAGGCCAAGGTGCTGCAGCTGCGCGACGGCGACTACCTGCTCTCCGACCTGCCGCACTTGCGCTGGCGCTGGAATGAAGACGATGTCGAGGCCAGCATCGCCAGGTTCTGCGCGCTGTGGAACGTCGTACCCGACGAAGAATCTTTCCGCGGGGTTCATCGCTTTACCGGCGATCGCCGTCGCCAGCTCGACCCCGTGCGCAACGATCTGCCGCCAGCCGGCGCGGTTGAGTCCGGCACGGTCGCCCGCGACAGGGTTTCCCTGCTGAAGCAGATGGCAGACGCCGGCTATTCCGGCGACGAGTGCTGGCGCACGGCAACCGCCTGCGAATTCGCGATCAACGTCCATCGCCGCTGCCTGCGCGCCAACGGCAGGCCCTTCATCGAGCATCCGATCGGCGTCGCGAGCCTGCTGGTGCGCCACCGGTTCGCGGCCTCCCACGCGACGCTGGCCCTGCTGCATGCCGCCTACAGCCACGGACGGCTGGCAAACGACCGGCCCGCCGATCTCGATGCGCTATCGCGCGACATCGTCGCGACCTGCGGTGCGACGGTCGAACGTCAGGTCCGCACGCTGACCGGCGTGCTGGCCGATCCGCGAACCTGGCTCGCGCGCCAGCGAAATTTCGATGCCTTGCGCATGTCGTCGGTGCCGATGATTGCGGCTGCGACCGCGATCCTGATCGACGAGCTGACCGCACAACCGCCGGCGGAGCTACGCACCAATGACAACCGCGCCTGGCATGTGCTGCTCGATCCCGTGATGCACCGCATTGGGCGCCCGGACTTTACAGCGTCACTGACGCGCGCCGCGGGAACAAACGGCTTTTCCTGGGACTGGCTCTTGCAGCAACGTCGCGCGGCATGCCGTCTGAGCACGAGCAACGGTTCGCGCCGGACGTTGGAGAATGGCTGGTATCGCGCCTGGCTTCGGCAGCCCGCCGCCTATGCCGGCCGTTGCGAAACCGACCCGCCGCGCTCCCCGGACCATCTCGCCGCCGCCGGCTGAGACCCGGCGCACCGCCCATTCTTTCGATTCAGGAAGATATTGCCGACAACGGTTTAGGGCGTCGCGGCCGCGTCGGCATCCGCCCATTCGTCCGCTTCCGGCGGCAAAGGCTGCGCCGGCGGTCCGTATTTCAGCAGCTCGTTCGCGAGCGCGGTCTGGCGGCTGTCGTCCTTGCGCAGGCCCTGATAGATGCTGTCGGCCTGGTTTTCCGAGAGCGCCTCGACCCAGAAGCGTCGCCGGGTCGCAAGCTTGCGCGCCAGGCCCCGCTTCGCGCATTCGATGGCGAAGTTCAGGTCGACCATGTTGACGCTGGACCATGTACGCACGTCGAAATTGAGAACGTCGGTATGAAACGCCGCGCTGTCGGTTCCGATCACGTCGACCGGTTCGTGGCGCGTGCACATTTGCGCGCGATGGAAGGACTCCCGGTTGTCGCGGTACGATTTGATCGGCGGTTTGAGCCGCGAGCCGTGAACGCCGAGCACCGTCTCGCGCGGCAGCGAAGCGAGCTGCGAGGTCATGCGCTCGATATAATCCTCCGGATAGCGGATGTCGTCGTCGACGGTGAAATACCAGCAGGGTCCGCTGCACATGGTGAGCCCGAGCAGCTTGCCATTGGCGCGCAGGTCGCCGAACTCCTGCGAGCGCAGCACGACGATCTTGGGATGCCTGATGTCGACGTCCGTCTCGAACCGGTCGAGAAAGAGATAGAGCCGGTCGATCTGCCGGATGATCGAGCCGATCGCGGTCCGGACGCCGCCGCGGCGGCTCGGCATCGTCGCCATGCCGGCCATCACCATCGGTCGCGACTTCCAGTCGGCGCTCGGAACGATCCGGAACGGTCCATCCTCGACGGGTCCGGCCGGTTTCTTCGCAGCCGCCGGCTTCACCGCCGACACGGGCGAACCGCTGCGCTTCGCCGCCAGGTAGGCCGCCACCTTTGCCGGATCGGGCATCGGCGGCACCAGCGGCTTGCGGTCGGGATCGCGCGTCGCGAACGCCGTATCGGTCAGGCGCTGCTCGATTTTCGGTGCGAACGAGGCCGCGAACTCGCGCTGGCCGATCTGTTCGAGCTTCTCCGGGTAGGCGCTGGTGATGGCGCGCAGCCGGTGCCGCTCGATCCAGAGCCGAAGGATATTGTGCTCGTCGAGTTCGACGCCCCAGGTCTGCTGGAACGCGCGCACCGACTGGAAGGCGAGCTGGTGCGACCAGCGGAAGAGGAAGTACGGCAGATCTTCCTGCGACACCGCC
>Ga0187892_10008567_pt1 | contig 13938 bp, 12 predicted proteins | sample MA1701073metaG_FD_139345 | JGI IMG/M metagenome (GOLD analysis project Ga0187892, IMG submission 139345) | Bio-ooze microbial communities from a basaltic lava cave in the Kipuka Kanohina Cave System on the Island of Hawaii, USA - MA170107-3 metaG ...
TCGGCCCGGCGGGGCGGGGCGACATCGCCGCCGTCCTGGCGCCGGCCACCGTTCTCGTGCTCCTGCTGTCGTTCGGGCTGCCGACGGCCGCCGCCTACTTCGTCGACACCATCCCCGAGGAACGCCTGCTGCTCACCGCCACCGCCTTCGGGCTCGTGGTGGGCACGCCCGTCTGCGCGGTGCTGTGGTTCCTGGCCCCCGGCTACCTGGAGGGCCACTCGCCGGCCACCCTGACCTGGGCCCGGGTGGTGCTGCCGGCCGTGCCGCTGTCGGTCGGGATGGCGACCGCTCTGGAGATCCGCCGCCGTGTCAACCCCGGCATCAGCTGGAACGTCTGGCGCAGCCTGCCCCTTCTCGTCCCGGCGGTGGTGACCATCGGCCTGGCCATCGCCGGTGAGTTGACGCTCGAAACGGTGCTGGCCGCCAGCGTGCTCGGCTCGGTCATCCCACTCGTGCTGCTGGCGTCGCGCCTCCGCGCCGGGCGGCCGTGGACCGGACCGTCCGTGGACACCCTCCGCACCATGCTTCCCTACGCCTGGCGCACGGCGTCGCTGAGCACGGCCATGTCGCTGACCAGCCGGCTCGACCAGGTCATCCTCGTCGGGCTCGTCAGCCCCGGCCAGCTCGGCCTGTACGCGGTCGCAGTCATGGCCGCCTCGGTCACCAACCCGCTGACCGCGGGCCTGTCCCAGGCGCTGTTCGGGCATCTCCGGGCCGAGACGTCGGAGGCCCGCGCCCAGGCCCGCTTCCGTAAGTCGCTGAGAACCACCGTCCTCGTCTCCGGCTCCGTCGCCCTCGGCCTGGCCATCCTCGCGCCGTGGGTCCTGCGCCTCGCCTTCGGCTCGCTGTTCGCCCCCGCCACCACACCGCTGCGCCTGCTGCTCCCCGGCGCGGTGGCGTTCGACATCCTCGGCGTCATCGTGTCCAAGTTGTTCAGCGAAGGGCGGCCGGGCGAGGCCAACCGGGCTGCCCTGCTCGGTGTGGCCTTGACCGTCGGCGGCCTTGCCGTCTTCGCTCCTCCCTACGGCATCGCCGGCGCGGCCGCGGTGACGTCGGTGGCCTGGATCGTCCAAGTCCTCTTCCTGATCCAGCGCGGCGCGCTGCGCTGGCAGCCCGTGGCCGCACCGGCTGCCGCCGGGACGGCCACGGGCGTCGAGGCGTAGGCGATGGCAGTCCCCGACCTCGTGCAGCGGGTGCGCCTGCTGGCCGACCGGGCGTTCCGGCCCGAAGGCACCGTCGACCGCCAGTGGGCCCGGTTGGTGATGAACGAGGACATCGACCACGCCCTCACCGACCTCTCGCCGCCGGACTGTGACGCCGTGGAGATCAGCGGATCGCTCCATGGCGGCCGCCCGTGGCGTTCGTACCACCGGCTCTCCTACCCGGACTTTGACCTGTGCTCGTCCGCCGCGCCCCGCAGCTTCGACGTCGTCGTGTGCGAGCAGGTTCTCGAGCACGTCCGGGACCCGTGGGCCGCGGCCCGCACCCTCCACGACCTGTGCCGGCCCGGCGGCCACGTCGTCGTGAGCACCCCTTTTCTGATCCGGGTGCACAGGGAGCCGGACGACTACTGGCGGTTCACCGTCGACGGCCTGCGGCTGCTGCTGGAGCAGGCCGGCCTGGAGCCCGTCACCCTACGGGCGTGGGGCAACCGGGCGTGCGTGCGCGCCAACTTCCGGTACTGGGTCAGGCGCCGCCCGTGGCAGCGGCTGCGGAACGAGGAGCCGTACCCGGTGGTGGTGTGGGCGACGGCCCGGCGCCCGGCGCCATCGCCGGAAGCGGAAGCGGGACCGGGGCGGGGATGAGGAGCGGCCTCACCTCGAGGGCGGGTCGGGCGGTCCCGCCCGCCATCCGGGCCGCCATCCGGTACCTCCCGCCGCGCGGACGCGGCATCCGCCTGGCCCATGAGTGGACGAGGCGGCGCCCACCCGACGGCACGGTCTACGTCTCCCGTGAACCAGGGGGCGCCCGGCTGCAGTGCGACCTGCGTGACCACCTCTCCCGCGTCCTCTACTACCGGGGCTGGATGGACGCCGGCCTGGAGTCCTGGATCCGCGGTTGGCTGCGGCCGGGCGACGTCTACGCCGACGTGGGCGCCCATATCGGCTACCTGGCGGCGTTGGCTGCCCGGGCTGTCGGGCCGGCGGGCCGGGTCGTCGCCTTCGAGCCCTCGCCCGAGACGTGCGCGAAGTTGCGAACCGCATTCGCCGGTGGCGACTTCCCCCAGGTGGAGGTGGTCAACGCCGCCGTGGCGGCCGATCACAGCGGCGAGGCGACGCTGTTCACGGCCGACGGCGTCTGGGAGAACCAGGCCTACCGCAACTCACTCCACCCCGGCGAGGGCCTCCGGAGCCACGCCACCGTCGCCACGGTGTCGCTGGACGGTTCCTTTCCGTCGGGCCAGGTGCGCCTTCTCAAGGTCGACGTCGAAGGCGGGGAGATGGCGGTCCTCTCTGGCGCCGAGGAACTCCTGGCGTCGGGGCGCTGCGAGGCGCTGGTCGTCGAACTGAACCCCGAGGCCCTGGCACGCGCCGGCTCGTCGGTGGCGGGCCTCGTGGATCGGCTCGACCGCGCCGGGTACGACGCCTACCGCTGCGACCCGGTCGGCACCCTGCTGCCGTGGCGGCCGGTCGACGTGCAGACCGAGTTCGAGGACGCGGTGTTCCTCCCCGGAGCGGGCACCACGTGCCACTACGATCCGCGGCGGTGAACCCGCCGTCGACGGCATCCGGGCTGGATCGCGTCGAGCCGGCGATCGGCGCGTTCCCGAGCCCCGGCGAGGCGACCGAGGCGACCGAGGCGGGAGCGGCGGGTGAGCCGGGAGCGGCCGGTGAGGTCGAGCTGTCCGTGCTCGTCGTGTGCCGCAACGGCGCGCCCAAGGTCCCCCGATTCCTGCCCGAGGTCGAGCGGGCGCTCCGGCAGTTCCCGGTCAGGACCGAGATCGTCTTCGTCGACGACGCGTCGACCGACGGCACCGCCGACGCAGCGCGCGCTGCGGTGCCATCGGCCCGGGTCGTGGCCCTGGCGCGCCAGCGTGGGTCGTCGGGTGCCCGCAACGCGGCGGCCGAGGCGGCCACCGGGCACTGGCTCCTGCTCTGCGACGACGATGTCGAGCTGACCAACGCGTGCCTGCAAACGCTCTGGCGGGCCCGCCAACCAGGTCACTGCGTCATCCCGCTCCTGCGCGACCTCCGCGGCGACTTGCAGAACGCGATCACCACCCGGTGGCGGTGGGGCGACCTCAAGCTCGTCAGCCACACCGAGCCCGTGAAGACGGTCGCCTACCCCGATTCCGCCTGCATGCTGCTCACTCGCGACCTGTACTGGCAGGCGGGAGGGTTCGACGAGCGCTTCCAGCCCAACTGCTACGAGGACGTGGCCTTCGGTTTCGCTCTCGACCGGGTCGGCGCCCTATCGAGGATGGTGCCCGACGCCACTATCGTCCACTACGTGCACGGGACCGACGGCTCGGGCCTGGTGCTCCGCAGTCTCACCGAACACCTCGACCAGAAGAAGGAGCGCATCTACCGCAACCGGTGGCTGTTCGACCTGCTCGTGCTCCGCGGTTGGCGGCGGTGGATGGTGGTCGGGCTGGGCGTTCCCCGCACCGCCCTCGAGTCCCTGCGCGAGCGCTCCGTCGGCCCGGTGCGCGGCTACGCCCACGCGTGGCGTGCCTTCCTGAAGGACCGTCATTGACCGGGCCCGGACTGGCCCCGGCATGAACCTGGCCGACCCGGGGCGCCTATGAGACGTGCACCGACCTACTGCTGCTGAAATGACGTTCCAGGCTGGGCTTGACCGCTTCCGGAATTGCTCAGGAGACGCATGACTGTCGATGAACTGAAGGACGAGGTACAGCGCATCCGCTGGTTCCACTCGATCGACCTCGGGAACGGTGTCGTTACGCCCGGCGTCGACCGGTCGGCCCGCCGCCTGAGGTCGATCCATCTCCCCGAGTCGCTGGCCGGCATGTCGGTGCTCGACGTCGGCACGTTCGACGGCTTCTACGCCTTCGAGGCGGAGCGGCGGGGCGCCAAGGTCACGGCGACGGACACCGCGGTCTGGCGGAACCCGACCATCGGGAAGGCGGGGTTCGACCTGGCACGGCGGGTGCTCGGGTCGTCGGTCGAGGACCGGGAGATCGACGTGCTGGAGCTGTCGCCCGAGACGATGGGCACCTTCGACCTGGTGCTCTTCCTCGGCGTCCTCTACCACCTCCCCGACCCGCTCCGGGGGCTGGAGCGGGTGGCGAGCGTGGCCCGGCGCCAGCTCATCATGGAGACCCACGTCGACCTGCTGGGCAGCAGGCGGCCGGCCGCCGCCTTCTATCCCGAGGACGAGCTCCAGGACGACTACTCGAACTGGTGGGGACCCAACCTGGCCGCGGGCGCCGGCATGCTCCGCGCCGTCGGCTTCTCACGGGTCGAGGTCGTGTTCGTCTCCCCGTGGACGACGCGGCTCGCCCGCGCCGCCAAGCACCGCAAGCAGAGGAAGTCCTTCCTCACGGCCGTGCGTCAGGGCAGAGCCGTGTTCCACGCCTTCAAGGACGGCAGCTGACCCGGCCCGAGGACTGACCCATGTGTGGCATTGCGGGGATCGCCGGCCTTGATCGATCGGTGCTGGCTGGTGGCGTCGACGGCATGGTCGACCGCCTTCGCCACCGCGGGCCGGACGCGAGCGGCGTGCGCTCGTTCGACCGATGCACCCTGGGCCATACACGCCTGCGCATCGTCGACCTCAGCTCCCTCGGCGACCAACCCATGGCCAACGAGGACGGCACGGTGTGGACCGTCTTCAACGGCGAGATCTACAACTTCGGCGAGCTGCGGTCCGAGTTGCAGGCCGCCGGCCACTGCTTCCGGTCGGGGACCGACACCGAGGTCATCGTGCACCTCTACGAGGAGCACGGCGCCGACCTGGCCCGGCGGCTCCGGGGCATGTTCGCATTCGCGATCTGGGACGAGCCGAACCAGCGGCTCGTGCTGTGCCGGGACCGGCTGGGCATCAAGCCGCTCTACTACCGGTCCGCCGGGGGCCGGCTCTCGTTCGCCTCCGAGGTGCGCGCCCTGGCCGAGCCGGGCGACCGCGTCGTCCCCGCCGCGCTGGGCGGGTACCTCCGGCTCGGCTGGGTGCCGGGGCCGGCGACCATCACCGATGGTGTGCTCGAGCTGCCCCCCGGCCACGTGCTGGTGTGGGATGGACAGGCGGCGGCGCCCGCCCCGTACTGGTCGGGCGCAGGATCGGGTACGGGGCTGGAGCCGGTGCCGGCGACCGGCGAACTGGCGGACGCCCTCGACGACGCCATGCGCCGCCATCTCGTGGCCGACGTCCCCATCGGGCTGTTCCTCTCGTCGGGTGTCGACTCGGCCGTCGTGGCACGGGTCGCCAGCCGGGTCGACCCCGGCGTGCGGACGTTCACCGTGGCCTTCGACACCGCAGCCGACGAGTCTGCCGACGCCGCCGCCATGGCCGGGGGCATGGGCTTGGCCCACACCGTCGTGCGCGTCGGCGCCGCCGAGGCCCTCGAGGCGGCAGCCAGCTTCCTGGCGGACATGGACCAGCCGTCGGTCGACGGGCTCAACTCCTGGATGATCTCGCGCGCCGTCCGCGACGCCGGCCTCGTCGTCGCCCTGTCCGGCCTCGGGGGCGACGAGTTGTTCGCCGGCTACTCGACGTTCCGCCACGTGCCCAGGATCGTGACGGCCGGCAGCCGCGCCGGGCCGGCGGGCCGGCTTGCGGCCGGGGTGCTCGGCCGCTCGCACCGCACCGCCCACTCGCGGGCGCGCCGCGCCCTCGAGGGGGCCGCGTCGGGTGGCTGGGCCGGCGCCTACGGCGCGGTGCGCGGCCTGTTCGGTGCGGGCGAGCTGGCCCGCCTGTGGCCGCCGAGCCGGGACCTCCCCGACCCCGTCGTGTACGAACCCGCGGCCGCCGACCCGCCCGCCCGCGCCGTCGGTCAGCTGGAACTGGGCAACTACCTGCCCTTCCAGCTCCTGCGGGACACGGACTGCATGAGCATGGCCCACGCCCTCGAAGTGCGGGTCCCGCTGCTGGACGACCGGGTGGTGGACCTGGCGCTCCGGGGCCACGCCGCGGCAGGCGGATGGGACAAGAGCCGCCTGCTGGCGGCGGCCGGCACCGAAATGAGCCACCTGGCCCACCGACCCAAGAAGACCTTCACCCTGCCTCTCGACACCTGGATGCGGGGCCGGCTGAAGGGACCCGCCGAGGACGCCCTCGTGAGCCTCGGCGAGGCCGGGCAGGGGTTCGACCGCCGTGCCCTCACCGACCTCTGGCTGGGCTATCTCCGCCGCGAGGTCGGCTGGCGGCCGGTCTGGGCACTCGCCGTACTGGGCCGGTGGCTCGACGGGAGCACCCGATCCGCTCGGTACGATCGGGGCAGATGAGCGGGCTGCCTGCTGTCGACGGGCCCCATCCGCCATCAGGTGACGGAGGGCCCCGAATCGGGGGACGTCGCATCGGCGGGGGTGTTCGCTGGCGTCGACCTGGTCCTGGGCGGCGGCAAACAGTTGGCGGATGCCGTCGGCGCCTACGCCCTGGCCTGCGATCTGGTCGAGGTGGCGGTGTGGAGCCGCCGCCTCTCGCCCTCCGACGTCACCGCGTTGGGCACCTATGCGCGCCGGTGGTGGGCGCTGTGAACAAGCTGACGATCTCACTGCCCGACGGCTCCGGCACCGTCGAGGTGGAGGCCGAGGACGAGCAGTCCACCGGGGACCGGGACCGCCACGCCCGGGGCCTCCGTGACGAGGCGGAACGGGCGCTCGAAACGAACAAGGTCTTCCTCACCATCCCGAAGCCGACACCGGCGCAGACCGCCGACCAGGTGCAGGCCCTCACCCGGGAGTGCTCGGCCGTGATCCGGCTGCTCCTTGGCCGCCTGGAGAGCATGGAGTGACAGGGCCCGGCAGGACCGACCCGGCCACTCCGGTCCTGCTGCTGGGGGCGCACTGGTACGAGGACGACCCGGGCGGCCTCCACCGCTATTTCGCCGACCTGTTCCGTTCCTTGCGGGCCACCGGGCTGCACCCGACGGGGGTTGTCGCCGGCCCCGCCGCCCACGCGCCCGTCGGCGTCGTCGCCAGCGGCCACTTTCGCCGGCCGTTCCCGATCCGGCTGGCCAGCTACGCACGAGCTGTGCGCCGGACCGCCGCCAGCACCGGCTTCACGCTCGTCGATGCCCACTTCGCGTTCTACGCCTTCTGGCCGGTCGTGGCCGGGCGGCTGCGGCGGCTCCCCCTGGTCGTGCACTTCCAGGGGCCGTGGGCCGAAGAGAGCGCCGCGGCGGGCGACGCCGACACCTGGCGCATCGCTGCGAAACGTCGAGTCGAGGCCACGGTCTACCGCCGGGCGCGTGAAGTCGTCGTCCTGTCCGACGCCTTCCGCCGGGTCCTCGTCGAGCGCTACGGCGTCAGCCCGTGGCGCGTCTCGGTCGTCCCGCCCGGCATCGACCTCGACCGCTTCACCCCCGGCGACAAGGCGGCGGCCCGGGCCCACCTCGGCCTGCCCGCAGATGCACCGGTCGTGGTGTCCGTGCGCCGACTCGTTCCCCGGATGGGCCTCGACGTCCTCGTCGAGGCGTGGTCGGCGGTGGCGAGCGCCCAGCCCAACGCCCGCCTCGTCATCGGCGGGGACGGGCCCGAGCGCGCCCGTCTCGAGCGGCTCGCCGGCCGACTCCGTTCCTCGGGCTCGGTGCGGTTCCTCGGGATGGTGGACGACGAGACAGTGGTGCGCTGTTACCAGGCGGCCGACCTGTCCGTCGTGCCGACCGTCGCCTTGGAAGGCTTCGGGTTGGTCGTCTTGGAGTCGCTGGCCTGCGGCACCCCGCCGATCGTCACCGATGCCGGTGGGCTGCCGGAGGCGGTCCGCTCCCTCGACTCCTCGCTGGTCGTCGAAGCGGGCGATGCTGCCGGACTCGCGGCGCGGCTGGTCAAGGCCCTCGACGGGACGCAGCCGGTGCCGGATGCGACCCGGTGCCGCGCCCACGCCGAGGCCTACGCGTGGCCACTCGTCGCCGAACGGCACCGGGTCATCTACGCCCGGGCGGCCGGTACGGCCCCCACACGGCCCCGGGTGGTCTATGTCGACCATTGCGCGCAGCTGTCGGGCGGGGAACTGGCCCTGCTCCATCTCCTCCCGGCCCTCGACGTCGACGCCCACGTGATCCTGGGCGAGGACGGTCCCCTCGTGGCCAAACTGCAGGCGATCGGCGTTCCGGTCGAGGTGCTGGCCATGGCGGACGAGGCCGGGGCGCTGCACCGCGATCGGGTGCGTCCAGGCCGGCTCCCGGTTGCCGCCGTGGCCCACACCGGGGCGCACCTGGCTCGGCTCGCCCGCCGGCTCCGCCAGCTGCGGCCCGACCTGGTCCACACCAACTCCCTCAAGTCGGCCCTCTACGGCGGTGCGGCAGCGCGTTTGGTGGGGATACCCGCCGTCTGGCACATCCGCGACCGCATCACCGACGACTACCTGCCCCCGGCTGCGTGCCGGCTGGTCAGGGCGGCGGCCCGGGTGCTTCCGACCGCCATCATCGCCAACTCGAAGACGACTCAGGCGACCCTCGGCCGGGCCGGTTACGGGGCGGTGGCCATCGCCAGCCCCCTCGGCATCCGGCCCGGCTCGGCTGTCCCCGACCCCGACGAGGGCGCTCTCGGCCGGCCGCTCCGGGTCGGGATCGTGGGGCGGCTCGACCACTGGAAGGGCCAGCACGTGTTCCTCGACGCCTTCGCCAAGGCGTTCCCCGGCGGCGAGGAGCAGGCCGTGCTCGTCGGAGCACCGATGTTCGGCGCCGAGGCGTACGCCGAACGGCTTGCACACCAGGTGGCTGCGCTCGGCCTCGACGGACGGGTCGAGTTCCGGGGATTCCGTGAGGACGTGGAGAGCGAGCTGCGCCGGCTCGACATCCTCGTCCACGCGTCGACGATTCCCGAGCCGTACGGGCAGGTCGTCGTCGAGGGGATGGCCGCTGGGCTGGCGGTGGTGGCAGCCGGCGCCGGCGGCCCGGCCGAGGTGGTCGACCACGGCGTCGACGGGCTGCTGTACCCGCCGGGCGACGCCGACGCCCTGGCCCGGGCCCTCCAACTGCTGGCTTCCGACCGGCCGCTGCGGCGGCAGCTCGGCAGCACCGCCCGGCTGCGGGCGGAAGACTTCACGCCGGCCCGAATTTCGCCTCGGGTGATGGCGGTCTACGGTTCGGTTCTCCAATGTTACGGGAGCGCGAACGATCGCGCGCCGGGCGCTGCGATTGTGTATTCTTCAGTTACCGGGCTGGGGTAGGCGGCAGTACCTCGTGTGTGACCCCAGACCATGCCTCGGATCGACAGCCTTCGTCGCGTTCCTCCTGATGGAGCTTCCGGCCAATTCGGGCCGGCCGACGGCGCGCACCAAAGCGGTGCTCATTTCGGAAGAGGGCGCGTCGCCCTCGTCCATGATTACCTGACCCAGCGCGGCGGCGCCGAGCGCGTCGTGCTCTCCATGATGAAGGCCTTTCCCGGTGCTCCGTTGCACACGGCGCTATTCGAGCCCCAAGCCACGTTCGATGGATTTTCGGGCGGGGTGGTCAAACCGATGCCCCTCAACGCCGTGCCTGGGCTACGCCGCCATCACCGTTTGGCGCTGCCCGCGCTCGCTCGTGCCTTTTCCCGGCACCACGTCGAGGCCGAGGTCGTGCTCTGCAGTTCCAGCGGCTGGGCCCACGGCGTCGAGGCCCACGGAGCGAAGTTCGTCTACTGCTACACGCCGGCCCGGTGGCTCTATGACACCGAGCGGTACACACAGGGGTGGCCGGTCGCCCGGCCCATCGCTCGAACACTGCGTGCACCACTCGTGCGATGGGACAAGCGGGCGGCATCCACTGCGGATCGGTATTTGACGCTTTCCTTCGCCGTGAAGCGCCGCATCGCCGACTCCTACGGGATCGAGGCGGAGGTCCTGCACCCCCCCACCACCCTTGACCCGACTGGTCCACAAGAGCCTGTCGAAGGCCAGGCAGCGGGCTTCTACCTGTGCATCTCGCGCCTCCTCCCCTACAAGAACGTCGGCGCCATCGTCGCCGCCTTCGAGCAGTTGCCCTCCAGGCGACTGGTGATCGTCGGCACCGGACCGGAGCGCCAGCAGCTCCAGCGGCGGGCAGGCACGAACGTGCAGTTGATCGGTTCGGTCAGCGACGCCCAGCTCCGCTGGCTCTACGCCAACTGCCTGGCCGTCGTGGCCGCCGGCCACGAGGATTTCGGTTTGAGCCCGATCGAGGCCGCCGCCTTCGGAAAGCCGTCAGCTGTACTCCAGTGGGGCGGCTACCTCGACAGCATCGTTCCCGACGAGACCGGCACCTTCTTCGCACAGCCCGATCCCGCCCACATTGCCGAGGCCGTCGATCGGCTCGACCAAACCCACTGGTGCGAGCACGCCCTACGAGCGCAGGCGGCACGTTTCGCCGAACCACGCTTCATCGCCCGGTTGCAGGAAATTGTGAGCGAGTCAATGACGAGCTGAGCACACGAACTCCCCGTAGCAGCCGGCAAAGAAGCGCCGGCTTCATGTCACCAGTCAAGCGCTGTCCCAACTCCAGGACCACGATGCAACTCGAGCCGACGGAAGTGCGGCCGGCTGGGCTCTCCTCGCTGCTTTGGCGCGCCCGGGGCCGGTCGCCGAATCACATCGAGCGTTATGTCGGTCTCCTTCTCGGCGGTGACGTTGCCGCCATGGTCGTTGCCGGGGCGCTGGCGCCCGCCGTCGCGTTTGGCCCCATCTGGACCGAATCTGACGCCGGACGAACGCGTTTCTCGTATGTGGCAGTAATCGCTGCGATGGTCCTGATGTGGTTGGCGGTCATCGCCCTCAAGGGCGGCTATGCGCTGACCGATGTCGGCGCCGGTCCCGAAGAATTCCACCGTGTCGCCGATGCCGCCGTCACGCTTCTGGCCGCCGTCGCCTCGGCAGCGTTCGTCCTCCGCCACGAATGGGCGAGGGGCATCGTCGCCGTCGTAATCCCGTTGGCGGCTGTCCTGACCCTCGCTCTGCGCTATGCGGCGCGCCGGTGGCTCCACGCCCAGCGCGCCCGAGGAAAGTTCGTCGATCGCGCCGTGGTGGTGGGCTCCGAAGAGGCGGCCCGCGCCGTAGTCCAGTGCCTGACCCGTGCGCACCATGCCCGGTTCCTGGCCGCGGCCGTGTGCGTGCCCGGAGGGTGCGGACCGGTCGAGCTGGACGGCCACTTGGTGCCGACCACGGGCATGCCCGACGACGTTGTCTCGTTCGCCCGGTCCGTCAATGCCCACGCCGTCGTCGTTGCAACGGGGAGCCCGTTCGTGAACGGTGCGTTGCAGCACCTGGCCTGGCGGCTCGAAGGAAGCGGCATCGCGTTGCTCGCCGCGCCTGAAATCGCCGGCATGCCCGAACCCCGCGTCGCAATCCACCCGGTCGCCGACCTCCCGTTGCTGCGCTTTCGGGAGCCCGAACTGTCGGGGCCGAGCCAGTGGGCGAAGGCGGCCATTGACCGGGCCGGGGCGGCCCTTGCGCTGGCCATCCTCCTCCCGCTGTTCGCGGCGGTCGCGCTGGCGATTCGCCTGACGTCGGGCGCACCGGTGCTCTTCCGCCAGGTGCGCGTCGGGCGCGACGGCCGGGAGTTCGTGATGTGGAAGCTCCGCACGATGGTGGTCGACGCCGAGGACCGCCTCCCCGAGCTGGCGGACCGCAACGAACACGACGGCATCCTGTTCAAGATCCGTGACGACCCGAGAGTCACAGCGATCGGTCGTGCACTTCGGCGCTGGTCTCTCGACGAGCTGCCACAGCTGTGGAACGTCCTCCGCGGCGACATGTCCCTCGTCGGACCTCGACCGCCACTACCATCGGAGGTGGCGCGTTACGACACCCAGACCCGGAGGCGCCTCCGGGTCAAGCCCGGTATGACTGGGCTCTGGCAGGTCAGCGGCCGCGCCCACCTGTCGTGGGAGGAGTCGGTGCGCCTCGACCTGCGCTACATCCAGAACTGGTCACCGACGCTCGACACCATGATCCTGGCCCGCACCGTCGTCGCCGTGATTCGGGGCCGGGGCGCGTGCTGAGCTGAGCCGGAGACCTCTGCCGATCGAACGGCCGACCGTCCGTCGCCTGGAGTCAGACGGTCTCGGGGACCCGTTGGCGGCGCTTGCGAGCGGTCGAGACCAGCATCGTGCCGAACAGCACGGCCGCCACCGCCCCTGCCACCAGCTTCATGATGTTGGCGCCCGTGAAGGCTATGCCAGAGCGGGTGGCCGTGGCCGGGCACGTCACACCGAAGTTGATCGTGTGCGAAGCGTTGGCCTGCGCCACGGCGGACGGACCGACGGCCACGATCGAGTTCAGTCCGCAGATCGCCGGCACCGGAACCGGGTCATCGAACTCAAGCAGGGTCGATGACACCACGCGGATCCGCACCTGGATCGTGCCGTTGGCCAGTGCCGGCTTCGTGCCGACGGCCACGCCGTTGACGGTGATGCTCACGGCCGCCCCGGCCGTCCACGCACATGTCGGGGCCAGGGTGACGGTGAACGTCTGCCCGATCGTGAGATTGCCGGCGTTGGCAGCACTGATGGTCGCCGTGCACGGACCAGGGGGGTACCCGGTCTGGGCCGGCGCCGAACCGGCCATCATGACCATGCTCCCCACGAGCGCGACCATCGCTGCGACTGCCAATCTTCGACTCATCGGCCGAGGTCCTCCTTTGGCACCAATCCCGCTCATAGCGGTCCCGCGAGGTACCCAGCCTGGATCGAGTCTATACAGATCCACCCCCCACACTGGCGTACAACTTGCTCGAAGGCCAAGGTGCGTTCCCAGATGCCGCGCCCCTTGCGCTCGACCTCGAACAGGGGGCCCCCATGGAGCCGGACCGGCAGCGGGACTGGACTCATGCCGCCGGGTTGCCGTGACCTTCGACGATCCCGCATGCGGTGGCCGACTCCGGGCTGGTCGTCGGGTTCCTCCCGGAAATCGACTTCCCGACCACCGCCAAGTTCGTGCTGCTCGGGGTGGCCATCGCAGTGGGCGTCTACGCCACCATCCCGCTTCGGGCGCCCCTGGCCCGGCCCCGCAACGCCGCTCTCCGGGCGGCCCCGGCCGTGGGCGGCTAGAAAGGTGGCATGAGCATGCGGCGGGAACATGTGCGGGTCGTCATCGTCGGGCAGGGCTACGTCGGCCTGCCCCTCGCCATGCGGGCTGTGGAGGTGGGTCACACCGTGGTCGGCCTCGACGCCGACCCCGTCCGGGTGGCGCGCCTGGCCGCCGGCGACTCCTACGTGGAGGACGTCGGGGACGATGTCCTGGGCTGGGCACTGTCGACAGGCCGCTACGAGCCCACCAGCGACCCGGCCCAGGGCGAGGGCTACGACGTCGCCGTGATCACCGTCCCCACGCCGTTGCGCGAGGGCCTCCCCGACCTGTCCTACATCGAAGTTGCGGCGGCGGCCGTAGGAAGGCACCTGACCCCCGACTCCACCGTCGTGCTGGAGTCCACGACCTACCCGGGCACGACCGAGGAGCTGGTGGCGCCCATCCTCGAGCGGGAGTCGGGCCTGCGGGCGGGCACCGACTTCCATCTCGGCTACAGCCCCGAGCGCATCGACCCCGGCAACCCGGAGTGGAACCTGGTCAACACGCCCAAGGTCGTGTCCGGCATCGACGCCGCGTCCCTGGCCGTCGTCCAGGCGTTCTTCGACACGATCGTGGACAAGACGATCCCGGTGTCGGGCTGCAAGGAGGCGGAGCTCACCAAGCTGCTGGAGAACACGTTCCGCCACGTCAACGTGGCCCTGGTCAACGAACTGGCCATGTTCGCCGCCGACCTCAACATCGACGTGTGGGAGTCGATCGACGCCGCCTCGTCGAAGCCGTTCGGCTTCATGCCTTTCACCCCCGGGCCGGGCGTGGGGGGGCACTGCCTCCCCA
>Ga0187892_10008568_pt1 | contig 13936 bp, 16 predicted proteins | sample MA1701073metaG_FD_139345 | JGI IMG/M metagenome (GOLD analysis project Ga0187892, IMG submission 139345) | Bio-ooze microbial communities from a basaltic lava cave in the Kipuka Kanohina Cave System on the Island of Hawaii, USA - MA170107-3 metaG ...
CCCACATGGCGTTGTCGATTGCCGCCAAGGGCTACGTCATGGAGGCCGGCCGGATCGTATTGGAGGGGGACGCGCCGAGCCTCATGGACAACCAGGATGTCCGCAGGGCCTACCTTGGCGACTAGGAGAAGCGCGCGCCCATCGCTGCTTGGGATGGTGCTCGTCTTCAGCCTGCTGGGGACGCTCCTCCTTGGGACCAAGCACGAGCGCGCGGCGGGCAAGCCCGAACCGGCGCCTGTGACCAAAATCGGGGTCGTCGGCCCGATGTCAGGCGGCATGGGGCAACTCGGACGCTCCGTTCGCCAGGCAGTCGAGGCTCAGGCAGGGGAGTGGAACGAAAAGGGGGGCCTGCTCGGCCGTCGCATCGAGCTGGTCGTCGAAGATGATCGGGATGAACCGAAGGAGGCCGTCGCTGCCGCAGAGCGGCTGGTTCGCGCCGGGGTCTGGGGGGTGATCGGCCACCTGACGTCGGCCAGCTCGCTGCCAGCGTCAGCGGTCTATCACGCTGCGGGAATTCCCCAGATCACTCCTTCCAGCACCGACCCGCGCCTGACGGAACAGCGGTTTTCGAATCTCTTTCGGACCTGCGGGCGTGACGATCGACAGGGTCTGGTGGCGGCAGAGTTCGTCCTCAAGGCGCTTGACCCTGCCCGGGTGATCGTCGTTCACGATCGGACGTCGTATGGGCAGGCGCTCGCAGGGGCGTTTCGACGCACGATCGCACAACGAGACCTCGATATCGTGGTCACCACCGTCACGCTGACACCGGGTGACAAGAACCTGGCGCGCGTGGTCGGCATCGCGAAGCGCGACGAGCCGGACGTCGTCTATTTCGGCGGGATTTTTCGGGAGGCCGGTCCCCTCGTCAAGCGGCTCAGAGAGCAGGGCGTCACGGCTGCGTTCGTGACCGGCGACGGGGTGATCGGGACCGAGTTCGTCGCCCTCGCCGGAGAGGCGGCTGCCACGGGGACCTATCTCACCTTCGCGCCCAATCCTCTTGAGGCACCCTCGGCGGAGGCCGCGATCAAACGCTTTGAGAGTCGGCACGGTGCGATCGGGCCGTATACGTTGTATGCCTATGATGCCGCAGGCGCCCTATTCGCCGCGATTCAGAGGGCAAGACCGAAGGCTTCCACTCGGTCTCAGCTCCGCCTGGTGTCGCAGACCCTGCATCAGATGACCTATGCAGGAGCCAATGGAAAACTGCGGTGGGACCGGAAGGGCGACCTGGTCAGCCAGCCGTACGTGGTCTATCAAGCCAAAAAGGGAGGGGGCTTTCAAGGATGGTTCGAGCAGGTGACCGGCCGAACGTCTCGGCCATGAGGCTGCTCATCGACCCCCTCGCCCCGTCGCCACGCGCGCTCACAAGAGCGGCCGCGCTGCTCCGCGAGGGCGGCCTGGTCGCCTTCCCGACCGACACCCTGTATGCGCTCGGCGCTGACGCATCGAACGGCCGCGCCATCGAGCGTGTCTTCGCCGCAAAGGGCCGCGGCCGCGCCAACCCCATCCCGCTCCTCGTCGCTGACCTGGCGATGGCGACTCGAACCGCCGGCGATCTTTCCGAGCCGGCCGCGCAGCTTGCGAACCGCTACTGGCCGGGTGCCCTTACCCTTGTCCTCCCGGCTCCCGGCGGACTCCCCAGATTCTTGACCGCCGGCACGGGTCGGATCGGCATCAGGATCCCGGACTCTCCGATTGCCCTCGCATTGATCCGTCGCGTCGGCGGTCCGATCACCGGAACCAGCGCCAATCGTTCGGCAGGTCTAGATCCGCGAGACGCGGGAGAGGTGCTCCGGCAGCTCGGCGATCGGGTGGACTTGGTCCTGGATGGCGGCGCGATCCGTCGCGGAACGGCATCGACAGTGGTGGACGTCACGGTCACCCCGCCGGCCGTCCTGAGGGAGGGTAGGATCACGAAGGAGGCAATCTTCAAGCTGCTGGGCCTTCCGACCCCACGCCGGAAGGCCACCGATCGTCATAGACGAGCATGAAACCCTTTTGAAAAAGAGGCGAGGGTGTGATAACCTATTGGCAATACAGGACAATACGAGGGTTGACGTGAGCGTGAACACGATGGAGATCGGGGCCATCATCGAGCGTGTCAGGGCGGCGAATCCAGAGGCCGACCTGACCCTCGTGCAGCGTGCGTACGATTTCGCCGCGAAACTGCATAAGGGCCAGGAGCGGGTCTCCGGCGAGCCGTACCTGTCGCACCCCCTCGCGGTTGCCGAGATCCTGCTTGGCCTGCGAATGGATGTGGAGAGCCTTGCGGCCGGCCTGCTTCATGACGTCGTCGAGGATACCCACGCGTCTCTCGACGAGGTGAAGCGGGTGTTTGGGAACCAGGTCGGAGAGCTGGTGGACGGGGTCACCAAGCTCAGCAAGATCTCGTTCAGCAGCCGGGTGGAACATCAGGCCGAGAGCCTCCGAAAGATGGTCCTGGCGATGTCGAAGGACATCCGCGTCATCCTGGTGAAGCTGGCTGATCGGCTCCACAACATGCGGACCCTCGACCCCCTGAGAGAGGAGAAGCGCCAGTTGATCGCGCGGGAGACCCTCGACATCTATGCGCCGATCGCCCACCGTCTCGGGATCTACTGGATGAAGGCGGAGCTGGAGGACCTCGCGCTCCGCCACCTGGAGCCGGAGGCGTACCAGGATCTGTCGGTCAAGGTGGCCAAGAAACGACTGGAGCGCGAGAAGGACATCAATGAGGTCATCCATATCCTGCGAAAGAAACTCACCGAGGTGGACATCCTGGCCGAGATCACAGGTCGCCCCAAGCATTTTTATAGTATTTACAAGAAAATGCGGGACCAGCAGAAGGACTTCGACGAGATCTACGATCTCACCGCGGTTCGGGTGATCACCGAGTCGGTGAAGGACTGCTACGGGTCGTTGGGCGTGATTCACTCGCTCTGGAAGCCGATCCCGGGGCGCTTCAAGGATTTCGTGGCGATGCCCAAATCCAACTTATACCAGTCGCTCCACACGACCGTGGTGGGCCCGGTCGGCGAGCCGGTGGAGATCCAGATCCGCACGCACGACATGCACAAGACGGCGGAGGAGGGGATCGCAGCACACTGGGTCTACAAAGAGGGCAGGGCGGCCCTGGATCCGGCGGAGAAGGGATTCGCCTGGATCCGCCAACTCCTGGAGTGGCAGCGGGACCTGAAGGACAGCCGCGAGTTTCTGGAGAGCGTCAAGGTCGATCTCTTCCCTGACGAGGTCTACGTCTTCACCCCGAAGGGGGACGTGAAAAGCTTCCCCAAGGGCGCCACCCCCATCGACTTCGCGTTCGGTGTCCACACCGATATCGGTCTGACCTGTGTGGGGGCCAAGGTCAATGGTCGTCTGGTCCCCCTCCGCCACGAACTGCAGAACGGCGATATCGTCGAGATCATGGCCGATCCGAAGCATCACCCGAGCCGTGACTGGCTGAAGGTCGTCAAGACGCCGCGAGCCAGGGGGCGCATCAAGCAATGGATCAAGAATGAGGAAAAGGTCCGAAGCCTGAGCTTGGGTCGGGACCTGCTGGAGAAGGAGCTACGGAAAATGGGGGTGAGCTCATCCCAGATCCTCAAACCCGAGGCCATGGCCAAGATGATCTCCCAACACGGCTTCGCGGCGCCCGATGACTTTTTCGCCGCCGTTGGGTATGGCAAGCTGTCGCCCCGCCAGGCCATGGCGAAGCTTCTGCCGGTGGAGGAGCTGCCGCCGGAGACGGAGACGAAACCGGAGCGGAAGGTCCGGCATGAGCCGGACGAAGGGGTGGCGCTTCAGGGCGCCGACGATCTCCTCATTCGGTTCGCCAGGTGTTGCAGTCCACTCCCCGGCGACGAGATCATCGGGTTCATCACTCGCGGGCGAGGGGTCTCCGTGCACGCCGCGGACTGTCCCAACGTGGACCAGCTCCTGTACGATCCGGAGCGAAAGATCGCCGTGTCATGGGACGCAGCGCCCAAGACCTTCCGGCAGGTCAAGATCCGCGTCACCATCGGCAAGGATCGGCCCGGCATCCTGGCCGCCATCAGCACGGCGATCTCGGCGAGCAGGATCAACATCGCTCAGGCCGATGTGCGCGTCACGGAGGACCGAAAGGGCTTAAACACCTTCACCCTGGAGGTCTCGGACCTGAAACAGCTTCAGACGGCGATGGGGGCAATCCGCCAGATCGACGGCGTGATGGGGGTGGAACGGATTCGAGGGTAGCGGGCGTCCGCGCAGTCACCCTGCCTTCTGGACGCGACCGGAACGGAGGCAGCGAGTGCACACGGCGACGTGCCGCGCCGCGCCGTTGATGACGATGCGATGGCGCGTGATGTTCAGCAGCTGCCGGCGCTTGCTGACGTTGTGAGCGTGACTGACCTGCCGGCTTACGCGTGGACCCCTTCCGCATATCTCGCAGCGGGCGTTTGGCATGCGGACTCCTCCGATGGCTGGTTGGTCTCGATAGCTCGTTGGACGATCGACGCTATCATACGACCTCTATGCGCCAAAATCAAGCGTGCACACGCATGGGGACGCCACACACGCGATGAGGATAATCGGTGGACTGGCCAAGGGACGGCGCCTTCAGGCCCCTCGCGGCCGTTCGACCCGGCCGACCTCGGATTACCTGAGAGAGGTCCTGTTCGACCTCCTCGGCCAGCAGGTGTCCGGGCGCCATGTCCTCGATCTGTACGCCGGGACCGGCGCAGTCGGGATCGAAGCCCTCAGCCGAGGGGCGGCCAGGGCCGTGTTCGTCGAGCATGACCGATGGGCCGTCGCGACCCTCCGTCGAAATCTCGAGGGATCGGGTTTCCTCGACCGCGCGACCGTGGTCCAAATGGACGTCCGCCGATACGTCAGGCGCGCGGCCACCGGACCGGAGCGGTTTTCCCTGATCTTCCTGGACCCGCCCTATGGGACCGTTGACGTGGCACCCATCCTGTCGCTGATCTCCACGACGAGCCTCCTGGAGCCGGACGGGCTGATGATCCTGGAACGATCGACAAAAAGCCCCCCGATCCCCGTCCCCGATCGGCTGCCGCGGGTTCGGACCATTCGACACGGCGACTCGACCCTCGAACTCTATCGATGGGAGGCAGGGTGACGACACTGGCGATCTACGCCGGGACATTCGACCCACTCACCTTTGGACACTTCGACATCGCGAAACGGGCGCATCGTCTGTTCCCCCGGCTCGTCATCGCTGTGACGACGAACCCGGAGAAGTCCGCTCTCTTTACGCTTGAGGAGCGACAGCGGATCATTCGGGACGCGACACGAGGGATGCGGGGAGTGTCGATCGACTCGTTCCACGGATTACTTGTAGACTACGTCCGCCGCAAAGGGGCTCGCGTCGTCATTCGCGGCATCCGCGCGTTGTCGGACTTCGAGTACGAATTCCAGATGGCGCTGATGAATCGAAAACTCTCGGATGAGATCGAAACCGTGTTCCTGATGCCTCACGAAAAGTATTCGTACCTCAGTTCACGGCTCGTGAAGGAGATCGCGCGGTTTGGCGGCGACGTGTCGGCATTCGTGTCGCCGTTGGTCGAGAGGATGTTGAAGGAGCGGGCCGCCCAGCATGGGATCGCTCCGGGCGGGAAGGGCCGATGACCGGCCACCTCTCGCTCCGTGCCCGCGGCACGAACCCTTCCGCGACACTGGCGATCGCCGCCATCGCGAAGCGGATGAAGGCCGAGGGGATCGATGTGGTGGACTTCGGTCTCGGCGAACCGGACTTCGAAACGCCGCCGCACGTGAAGGAGGCGGCGATCCAGGCCATCCGAGACGGATTCACCAGGTACACTGCCGCCTCGGGCATCGAGGAACTCAAAGACGCCGTCACCACGAAGCTGAAGCGCGACAACGGTCTGTCGTACAGCCGCGAGGAGGTGATCGTCTCCTGCGGGTCCAAACATTCACTGTTCAATATCGCGGAGGCAGTATTGGAACCGGGCGATGAGGTCATCATCCCGTCGCCCTACTGGGTGACCTACACCGAACAGATTCGTCTCGTCGGGGGGCGCCCCGTCCTCGTCCAGACGCGGGAGGAGGATGGCTTTCGCGTTACACGGAGCGCGATCGAATCGGCCATGACGCCCAGGACCAAGGTGGTCCTGCTCAACAGCCCGTGTAACCCGACCGGCGCGATGATCCCGGGAGACCGGTTGGAAGCGATCGCGGCGCTGGCGGTGGAGCGGGATCTCCTGCTCATCTCGGATGAGGCCTATGAATCCCTGACCTATGACGGCCACGCGCATGTCAGCATTGCGTCGTTTGGGGAAGCGGTGAAACGCCGCACGATCCTCGTGAATACCGTTTCCAAGACCTACGCCATGACGGGCTGGCGAATCGGCTACGCGGCCGGCCCCACCGACATCGTCACGGCGATGGGCAATATCCAGAGCCAGGTGACATCCAACCCGACCTCCATCGCGCAGAAGGCCGCCGTCGCTGCCCTCCTTGGTTCACAAGAACCCGTGCGAGCTATGAGGGCCGAGTTCGACACGCGCCGGCGCTACCTCGTTGGCCGGCTCAACGCCATACCAGGTCTCACGTGCACCAATCCGGAGGGCGCGTTCTATCTCTTCCCGAATGTCTCCGGTTTCTATGGGCGACGCGCCGACGGCTCCCCGATTCGCAACTCCGCAGAGATGGCCGCGTATCTCTTGCAGAAGGCGCACGTCGCCTTAGTCCCGGGCATCGAGTTCGGAAGCGATGCCCACCTCCGGCTCTCGTATGCGGCTCCGATGGACACCCTCATCAAGGGGGCGGATCGCTTGCAGCGGGCATGGGGCGAGCTCCGCGACTAATACATCCTCTGGACCCTCCCTCTCCCCATCAGGAGAAGAGGGTCAGAGATGAGCGCTGGTGAAGTGGTAACGGAAGGGCGCAAGCGATGCCGAAACTGAAGCTGATCACCTATGGCTGTCAGGCGAACGAGCTGGACTCCGAGCGAATCGCGGGCCTCCTGGCGCTGGAAGGGTATGAGCTGATCGAGCGGGAGGAGGAGGCCGACCTGATCCTCCTGAACACCTGCGCGATCCGCGAGAAGGCGGAACAGAAGGTCTATAGTCGACTCGGGACCTTTCAGGCCTTGAAGCGCGACAAGACCGGGCTGCGCATCGGGATCTGCGGATGTGTCGCCCAGCAAGAGGGGCAGGCCCTCCTCGATCGGTTTCCCTATCTGGACTTTGTCGTTGGCCCTGGACAACTCACCGCCATCCCGCGACTGCTCCAGGCAAAGGACCGTCGCGAGCTTGCCACGGCCAGGGCGGCCGGCTTTTCCTATCCTCCTGACGCTCCCATACGGCGACGAAGCGGCATCAAGGCGTGGGTCAGCATCATGGAGGGGTGCGACCGCTTCTGCGCATTCTGCGTCGTCCCTTTCACCAGGGGCCGCGAATGGAGCCGGCCGCCGGGGGAGATCCTTGACGAGATCTCACGGCTGGCACACGAAGGCTACCGGGAGGTCACCCTCCTGGGTCAGACCGTCAACTCCTATGGAAAGAAGCTCCGACTGCCGATCACCTTCGCGGATCTGCTCCGAGAGATCGACCGCGTCGTCAATGGACAGGTGAGGGTGCGCTTCACGAGCCCGCACCCCGCCGACGTCACCGAGGAACTGGCCGAGGCGATCGGCACGCTGCCGAGTGTCTGCGAGCAGATCCACCTGCCGGTTCAATCGGGCTCTGATCGGATTCTGAGTGAGATGAGCCGCGGCTACACCCGTCGCGACTACCTGGAGATCGTCTCGCTCCTCCGGTCGAGGACACCCGGCCTTGCGATCACCACCGATATCATTGTCGGATTCCCGGGCGAGCGGGAAGAGGACGCTCAGCAGACCCTCAGCCTGATCGAAGAGGTCGGCTATGATGGGGCGTTCGTATTCAAGTACTCCCCGAGGCCCCACACGCCGGCCACGAAGATGCCCGATCAGGTCCCCGAGGAAATCAAGGGGCGTTGGATGAAGCAGGTGTTGGACCTCCTGAACCAGGTCGGCCGGGAGCGGAACCGCGCCTACCTCGGTCGGACCGTTGAGGTGCTGGTCGATTCCGGGGACGTCAAAGGGAACGCCTTCCCCTTTGCCGGTCGCTCGAGGCAGAACAAGATTGTGCACTTCTCCGGAAGCGGGGTCAGTGACGGAGATCTGGTGCCGGTAGCCATCCGTGGCGCTACCGCGCTTCACCTGCAGGGCGAGATGGTCGCCACAAAGAGCGCAACCCCTTGAGAAAAAAGGATTTGACAAGCCTGTTGCTGCTCTCTATCATATCCCGAACATTCGAAACCAGCCTACGTGAGGCGCTTCAATCTCGCGAAATCGGCAGTGGCCGATAGCGGCAACAAGGAAGGGGTGGGGGGCGGGAACGTGCCGCCAAGACCGACGCGGCTCCTTCTGCTGACCGGGCTCTTGATTGTCGTGGTGGCCTTCGCGGCGAGGGATTTCGTCGGAAGGCTTGCCGGCGTCGTGACTCCTCAGGCACGGCAGGTCGCTCCACCTCCGGTGGTGCCGCCGGTTTCGACCGCTGTGCCGGAACCCAGGGGTCCTGGCCAGGCTGGTCCGAGCCTGGCCCCCGGATCGAGCCCTGACACCCCCCCTGCACCACGAAGGGAGACTGCCGGCGAATCGGCTCAACCCAAAGGCGTAGAACCGCAAACGCCGGCCGAACCTCGGCAAGGGCGGTTCGCTGTCCAGGTCGGAGCCATGGCGAAAGAGGCCAATGCGCTGGCCCTCCTGAAGAGGCTCCAGGAAGCCGGATACACCTCGACGATCCGAAAGGGGGGCGGCTCCGTCACGCAACACGTGGTGCTGGTGGCGACACCCGCCGACAGGGCGGAGGCAGACGCCGTGTTGGAGCGTCTGCGCGCTGAGGGGGTGTCGGGGCGCGTTTCGGAGTCAGAAGGGGGCTATCGGGTCGAGGCCGGCAGGTCGATCGCGTTGGACGAGGCGATCGACTTAGCCCGTGACCTCCAAGGGAAGGGCTTCACCACAAGGATCGATTCGAAAACTGTCGGGGCGACGCTCTATCTGGTCAGGGTGGGAAACCTCATGAGCCTCGCCGACGCGAGGCGGACGGGGCAAAAACTCCGGGAGAAAGGGTTCCCGGTCCTGATCGTGAAGAAGTAGTCGCTGGTGTGACGTCGAAGCTCAGGCGGCAGGAGATTCCTGGCAGGAGAGGAGGGGAGCGATGACGAAGGCCGACATTGCGTCGATCGTCGCCGAGAAGGGCCTCAGCAAGCGACAGGCGATGGAGGCCGTGGAGGCCACCCTCGATATTGTGAAGGAGACGCTCAAAAAAGGAGAGAAGATTCAGCTCGTTGGGTTTGGTTCCTTCCAGGTAAGGGCGAAGCGGGCCAGAAAAGGGAGGAACCCTCAGACCGGGAAAGAGATCACGATTACGGCCAGGAAGGTATTGAAGTTCAAGCCTGGTAAGTCGCTTCACCAGATCGTCAACTCAGGTGAGTAACCGGCCAGTCAGTTGAGGAGAGGGATGGTGCCGAAGGGGCGTAGGAGGCTAGTTCGAGTGAAGCCTCCGGCGCCCGCCAAGCCTTCGCGTCGCGATGACGATGAAGCGGCGATCCCGGATAAGCTCTACTTCAAGATAGGAGAGGTCGCCGAACTGACGGGGATTCAACCGTACGTCCTCCGCTACTGGGAGACCGAGTTCGGCACCCTTCACCCGGCCAAGAGCCGAAGCGGCCAGCGACTGTACAGGCGCAACGACGTCCTGGCTGTACTCCGCATCAAGGAGTTGTTATACAGGCAGGGTTTCACGATTGCGGGCGCCAGGCGCCGTCTCTCGGCCGAGGAGAAGACGCTCCCTCCGACGTTTCTGGACTCCCTGGGGCGCGTGAAAAACGAACTGAGGGGCATCTCCGCAATGCTGCGGAGGCCTCCTGCCTAAGGCGATAACCCGGCATCGGGGCGTGGCGCAGCCTGGTAGCGCACTGGCATGGGGGGCCAGGGGTCGTTGGTTCAAATCCAATCGCCCCGACCATTCAGCCTATATCGGCTTGCGAGTCTGTTCTCGTGCGAGCAGATCCTCCATCTTCTCGCACCACTCACGCGGCCGGTGCTGGTCGGCCGGGCCGAGACCCTCCCCAAGACAGGACACGTTCAGTCGGCGTTTCCCCTCCCACTTGTGCTGCATGGCGGTCCCGCGCGACCCGCTGGCCGATCACCGGTTACGCGAGGCTCGGCAATCGACTGTTTCACGGGCTGATCGCGCCCGGTGCAACACGACAGGCGAGGGATTCTTGGCACGCACGCTCGCGCATCTCGACGTCTCGCATACTCTCATGAGACCGTGCACTCTGAAGGATGATCGGTGAGGATTCTTATTTCCAACGACGACGGGATCGATGCGCCAGGGCTTCGCGCTCTCGCGCAGGCCTTGTCCAACGTGGGGGAGGTGTGGGTCGTGGCGCCCGATCGAGACCAGAGCGCCGCCAGCCATTCCTTGACACTCCATCGGCCCCTTCGGGCCGCCAAGGTGGCTCCTCGGTGGTACGCGGTTGACGGGACGCCGACCGATTGCGTCGCCTTGGCGGTCAAGGGGATGGTGAAACGAAAGTTCGACCTGGTCGCCTCAGGCATCAATCTTGGCGGAAACATGGGCGATGATGTCACCTACTCGGGAACGGTCTCTGCCGCTTTCGAGGCGACATTATTCGGCCTCCCGGCCTTCGCGATCTCGCTCGTCACCGAGCGGCAGGGCGATTTTACCGCGGCGGGGCAAGCCGCCGTTCTTGTCGCGCAGTTGATCGCCAAACACGGGCTGCCGGCCAATACGTTGCTGAACGTCAATGTTCCAGACCTCCCGCCTGCGGAGATCAAGGGCTTTGCGGTCACGCAACAGGGGCGACGGCACTACGGGGATATCATCGTGCGCAAGCTGGATCCTCGTGGCAAAGCGTACTACTGGATCGCGGGGAAGGAGCCGTCATGGGAGCCGATGGAGGAGAGCGATTATGCGGCGGTGACGGCGGGATGCATTTCCGTCACACCGCTCCATCTCGACCTCACGAATCGCAATGCCCTCGATCGACTCCGGAAGTGGGAGTTGTCCTGGAGCCCGTGGCAGCAGGCGCACGCCCGCACGCGATCGAGGCGCCGAACACAGGGAAGGCGGATCTCTCGCGGTTGAGCCGCCCTTCTCGTCCTTCACAACCCGAGACCGCCATGGTATAGTATGAGCCGGTTCAGGCGAGGAGACGCCAGGTCGGGCTGTCGATGAGGGATTACGCTGTCGCCCGACAACGGATGGTCACCGAGCAGCTCCTCAGGCGGGGCATCACAGACCCCGGGGTGCTGCAGGCCATGGGGAAGGTTCATCGACACCTCTTCATGGAGGAGGCCCTTCGGGGGCGAGCCTATGGCGATCATCCCCTGCCGATCGGAGAGAAACAGACGATCTCGCAGCCCTTCATGGTGGCGCTGATGACCCAAGCGCTGGAACTGAAGAACCATGAGAGGGTCCTGGAGATCGGAACCGGATCGGGGTACCAGACCGCGATCCTGGCGGAACTGGCTTCCAAGGTCTATTCGGTCGAGCGGATCAAGATCCTTGCGCGACGGGCCAAGGAATGTCTCGAGTCGCTCGGATACTACAACGTGCTCATTCGAATCGGAGACGGCTCTCTCGGCTGGAAGGAGATGGCGCCGTTCGACGCCATTGTCGTGACCGCGGCGACGCCCGCGATCCCGCCGCCTCTGATCGAGCAACTGGCAGACAAAGGGCGGATCGTGGCCCCCGTGGGGGGCGCCGAGCGGCAGGTCCTGAAAAAGGGCACGAGGGACGGCCAAGCCATGCACTGGACCGACCTCGGGGACTGTGTCTTCGTCAGGCTCGTTGGCGAGCAGGGATGGGATACATAGTATCGGGGCGTAGCGCAGCCTGGTAGCGCACTTGCTTCGGGAGCAAGGGGTCGTTGGTTCAAATCCAATCGCCCCGACCAACGGACGACTCAAGGGGAAGCCTTCGACCCGACGAGGGATGCCGGCACCGGAGACAAGCAAGCCTTATGCGGCTTGCTTTTTCGTCTTTCAACAATGGGGTAGTGATGCGAAGTCCCAGGATCGGCGTGATCGGCTCGGCACAGTGCTCTCGGGAGATCTCCCAGTTGGCGGAGCAGGTAGGGGAGGGGATAGCCCGGCGAGGCGCCATCCTGATCTGCGGAGGGCTCGGCGGGGTGATGGAAGCCGCGTGCAAGGGAGCCAAGCGCGCCGGAGGGATGACTGTCGGGATCCTGCCCGGCACCAGACCGGAGGATGCCAACCCATACATCGACATCCCGGTAACGACGGGATTGGGTCTGGCGAGGAACCTGTTGGTGGTCAGGTCATCGCAAGCGCTTATTGCCATCGAGGGACGATACGGAACGTTGTCGGAGATCGCGTTTGCCCTCCAGTTGGGCGTGCCGGTGATCGGCCTCCGCACCACCTACACCGATCGCCAGATGAGACGCGCCGATGACGCCGAGGGCGCGCTTCACGAGGCCTTCGCCGCGTTGGCCGAGGTCCACCATGAGGCGCCGGCGCGAGGGCGGGCCACAACCGGCCCGACAAAGAAGGGGCGCGCGTATGCTGATCGATGAGCTGAAACAGAGGATTCGAGACATCCCCGACTTCCCCAAGCCGGGAATCCTCTTCAAGGACATCACGCCCCTCCTCGCGGATGGGCAGGCCTTCCGGACAGCCATCGATCAGATCGGCAATCGGTTCACCGATCGGGAGATCGACCTGGTCGTCGGTGTGGAGGCGAGGGGGTTCCTCATCGCCGCGGCGCTGGCATACAAGCTGTCTGCCGGAACGGCCCTGATTCGAAAGCCGGGCAAACTCCCATACAAGACGCACAGCGCAGCCTATTCCCTCGAGTACGGCTCTGACAGCCTCGAGATCCACCAGGATGCTGTCATCCCAGGCCAACGAATCCTGTTGGTAGACGACCTCCTGGCTACCGGCGGGACCATGAGCGCAGCAGTCGATCTCATCGCTCGCCTGGGCGGCACGGTGGTCGGTGTGGCCTTCCTGATCGAGCTGTCGCTCCTGCAGGGGAGGGCGCGCCTGCGAGATCAGCAGATCTTTTCGTTGATGCAGTTCTAACCCCTATGGCACGCTGTCGGACATCCGGGCGCCCGTAGCTCAGTTGGATAGAGCAAGGGTTTCCTAAACCCTGTGTCGCAGGTTCAAGTCCTGTCGGGCGCACCAACTTCACCGCCAGTTCCCGCATAGGAATCGATCATGTGGCCCACGACAAAGAGTCTCGATTGGTATCTGGAGCAGCAACGATCCGTGGGAGCAGGCTTGAAGCGGCTCGGCGAGCTGGTCGTGACGAATCGCAGGCTCGCCATTGGAGTGGGGCTCGGCATTCTCGCGGTGGCCGCCGGCATCTTCGGATATCTCGCTTGGGGACGGAGACAAGAAGAGACCGCCACAAATCTCCTGTTCAAGGCGGCCAGCCAGCTAGCGATCAGGGCGTCAACGGCCGAACAGGCGAAGCAACAAGAAGAGGCAATAAGGCTCCTGAGTGAGGTCACGAGCCGCTATCCGCGAACTGCTGCTGCCGCAGAGGCTACGCTCCGGCTGGGCAATCTGTACTACGGCCAGGAGCGCTACGATGAGGCGCGAAGGATCTTTGAGGCTTACCTTGCGGGGAACGCGCGAGGCCGCATCGCGTTTGCGGCAGGTCTAGGGATCGCTGATACGTATCTGGCACAGAAGCAATACGACGTGGCGGTGCCGGCCTATTTGCGGCTCATCAGCGAATTCCCGCGTGAGCCGCTCCTTCCGGAAGCCTATTTGAATCTTGCCAGAGCCTACACGAGCATCGGAAAACCGCGGGATGCGACGCGCCTGTATGAGCAGGTCACCGAGGCCTACCCAAACACGGCTTGGGCGCAAAATGCGCAGGCCCAGCTTCGAAGGCTCGGCCTTCCTCGGTGA